>OJHH01000116.1_pt1 | contig 22306 bp, 21 predicted proteins | sample 1594911 | NCBI WGS metagenome assembly OJHH01 (sample SAMN05416787, study PRJEB24817) | seawater metagenome | isolation source: Sea water | place: Canada:Atlantic | collected 2013-11
CGACCGCGCGGATCAGATCGGATGATACGATTGGCGCATCTGGCAGGGCCGCGCGCAGACGTGCGACTGCGGCGGTGTCTGATAAATCTGCCGGTAGATCCGTCCAGCCAATCATAGCCTTGGCGTGGGTCGGTCCGTGGCGCACCAACCAAAGCGTCGTCATTTTAATGCCAACGGCAAGCCCGCCATCACGGCGACAACAGCGTTGGCACGCGCCGCGATTTCTTGGTTCAGCAGGCCTTGGGCATTGCGAAACCGGCGCGACAAAGCGTTGTCTGGTACGATCCCTTGTCCGACCTCGTTTGAAACGATAATCACAGGGGCCGCACATGACGTGAGCGCCGCCAGCAACTGGCCGGTATGCGCGTCCAGATCGTGATCGCCCAAGATAACGTTGGTCAACCAGAGAGTGGCGCAATCCACCAAAACGACATCGTCGGCGCTGGCGGTTTTCAACGCAGATGCAACGTCAAGCGGGGCCTCAATTGTGGTCCAGGCTGTGCCGCGTTGATCCAGATGTTTGGTCACTTTTGCGCCCATTTCATCATCAAATACCTGTGCGGTTGCGATGTAAATTTTGGCCCGACCACTTTGCGTGCAAAGCAGTTCAGCATAGGCTGACTTGCCACTAGCGGCGCCGCCTAGGACAAATGTGAGGTTTGGCAAATGTTTCATGCGATTGATTTTGATCCAAGACGTTGCGGTCGACGTAACAAAGACAATTAGCACGAAAAGTGCCGATCACAAGTCTGGGGACCCGATACAATGGCTGCACCTGTTTTTTCTGATCAAGGTTTTACGCGCACTGCAATGAAAGCAGAGCTATTGGATGCGGAGACTGAGCTGAAGTTGGCCTACGCGTGGCGCGATGAGCGTGATGAGGCGGCCCTGCACCGTTTGATCACTGCCTACATGCGGTTGGCGATTTCCATGGCATTTAAATTCAGGCGTTACGGTGCACCGATGAACGACCTGATCCAAGAGGCATCCGTTGGCCTGATGAAGGCCGCCGAAAAATTCGACCCCGATCGTGGTGTCCGGTTTTCGACTTATGCGGTTTGGTGGATCAAGGCGTCGATCCAAGACCACGTGATGCGCAATTGGTCGATGGTCCGCACAGGGTCGACGTCATCCCAGAAGTCTTTGTTCTTTAACATGCGCCGTGTGCAGGCCCGTTTGGAACGCGAGGCGGAAGCCGATGGCAACAAAATCGAACGCCACATCTTGCTTCAGGCAATCGCAACTGAGGTCGGCGTGCCGTTGCATGATGTCGAGATGATGGATGGTCGTTTGTCTGGTTCCGACTTTTCGCTCAATGTGACCCAATCATCAGACGGTGAGGGCCGCGAATGGATAGATGCGCTGCAAGACGATGGCCCACAGGCGGCAGAAACGGTGTCCAACAACCATGACAACGATACCCTGCGTCAGTGGCTTTTGACCGCGCTTACCTCGCTTAATGCGCGTGAACAATTCATTGTGCGCGAACGCAAAATGCGTGACGATCCGCGCACACTCGAAAGCCTTGGTGGCGAACTCGGTCTATCTAAGGAACGTGTTCGGCAACTTGAGGCCGCCGCATTTGGCAAGATGCGCAAGTCGCTTGAAGCCCAAAGCCCAGAAGTGACCGACTTTTTGCACTAACCCTACGCATTGTCATTAACGCCCGTTCTGCCCTAATGTCGCCACTGGGCACACCGGAGGCGACGACATGCTGGCTGACAAACATATTCTTTTGATTATTGGTGGCGGGATCGCTGCGTTCAAAGCGCTTGATCTGATCCGACGCTTGCGCGAACGCGGCGCCAAAGTGACCCCCGTTTTGACCAAAGCAGGGTCCGAATTTGTCACCCCACTTAGCGTGTCCGCGCTTGCGGGTGAAAAGCTGTACCAAGACCTGTTTGATCTGACAGCCGAGGCCGAGATGGGTCATATTGAATTGTCGCGTGCCGCCGACCTGATTGTGGTCGCCCCTGGGACGGCTGATTTGCTGGCGAAGATGAACGCAGGCTTGGCGAATGATCTGGCGTCTACCCTTCTTTTGGCGACGGATAAGCGCGTTCTTGTGGCCCCGTCGATGAACGTGCGTATGTGGGAACATGCAGCCACCCAGCGCAATCTGGCGCAATTAGCCGATGACGGCATCCTGTTTGTCGGTCCCGGTGAAGGCGACATGGCGTGCGGCGAATACGGCCCCGGACGGCTTGCGGAACCATTAGAGATAGTGGCCGCGATTGATGCGGCGCTGGCGGATGGACCTCTTAGGGGCAAGCACGTGTTGGTCACGTCTGGCCCAACGCACGAGCCGATTGACCCGGTGCGCTATATCGCCAACAGATCGTCTGGTGCGCAAGGCACCGCAATTGCGCGCGCGCTGGCTGCACTTGGTGCAGATGTGACGTTTGTAACGGGGCCTGCTGATGTGCCGCCACCGATGGGCGTGCGTGTGATCAAGGTGCAAACAGCGGCTGAAATGCTGAGGGCGGTGCAAGATGCGCCTGCCGCCGATGCTGCAATTTTTGCCGCCGCAGTGGCTGATTGGCATGTGGCGAACGCAGGCGACTCTAAGATTAAGAAAGACGGCAATGGATTGCCCACGCTGGAGTTTGCTGAAAACCCAGACATCCTTAAGTCTGTGTCCCAAATGACATCGGGACGCCCCAAGCTGGTGATTGGTTTTGCGGCTGAAACCGACAATGTGATCGCGAACGCAACGGCCAAGCGGAAACGAAAAGGTTGTGACTGGATATTGGCCAACGATGTGTCGCCATCCACAGGAATCATGGGCGGGTCGGAAAACGATGTGACGCTAATCATGGATAACGGATCAGAAGATTGGCCAAGGATGAGCAAAGACGCCGTCGCGGTTAAACTTGCGGCCAAGCTGGCCGAGGCGCTGGCGTGATGATCCGCCTCGCGTGGGCCGACGGTGCCGACCAAACGATTGGCTTGCCCGCTTATGAAACCAGCGGTGCGGCGGGTGCTGACCTGCGGGCAAACTTCCCTGATGGGCAGGCTGTTACGCTGGAGGTTGGTGCACGCGGGTTGATCCCGACAGGGCTGAGGATGGCGATCCCTGACGGGTTCGAGGTGCAAATCAGGCCGCGTTCGGGTCTTGCGCTGAAACACGGGATCAGCATGGTTAATGCGCCTGGAACAATCGACAGCGATTACCGTGGATCTGTGGGTGTGATCTTGATCAATCATGGGACCGCGCCATTTGATGTGACACACGGGATGCGGATCGCGCAAATGGTCATGGCCCCCGTCATTCAAGCGGAGTTTGAGGTGGTTGATACGTTGGACGACACGACCCGAGGTGCCGATGGATTCGGGTCTACAGGCGTATGATTGTTGTTTTCGTGATGGCTGGCGTTCTTTGGGGAATGGGCATGGCGATGGGCGCACCAAAGCGGGCCCGTTGGACCATGATTGGTATCCTGGTTGGCGCGGTCGTGCTGGCGCAACTTGTTTTGCCCGACGGCAACCCGTTGCGCGAAGCGACGGGCGGTGATGTGCGTCTTTGGGGGCTATTGCTAGGATTTACGGCGGTTGGCTTCGGCTATCGTGCGTTGCTGCGGATGGTTAGAAGACGGGCTGAAAAGCCAGTTGCTGATGTTCCAAAGGCAGGATTTTCAGATACCGAACTTGACCGCTATGCCCGCCATATCATGCTGCGAGAAGTCGGTGGACAGGGTCAAAAGGCGCTGCGAAATGCGAAAGTTTTGGTTGTCGGAGCAGGCGGGCTTGGATCACCTGCGTTGCAATATTTGGCGGCGGCTGGTGTTGGCACAATTGGCGTGATCGACGATGACGTGGTGGATAACGCAAACCTGCAACGGCAAATAATTCACACCGACGCACGGATCGGCGACCCCAAGGTGCAATCGGCGGCAGATGCCATGACCGCCCAAAACCCATTCATAACAGTGCGCCCCTATAAGCGACATTTGACCGCGCAGGACGCGGCGGCGATCATTGGCGGCTATGATTTGGTGCTAGACGGAACCGATAATTTTGAGACGCGCTATCTGGTGAATGCGACTTGTGCCGCGCTGGGCAAGCCGCTGATTGCGGCGGCATTGACCCAGTGGGAAGGCCAGATCAGCCTGTATGACCCTGCATCGGACGCTCCGTGTTTTGCTTGCATTTTCCCCGATGCGCCGGACCCTGCATTGGTGCCAAGCTGTGCCGAGGCCGGTGTGATTGGCCCGCTGCCGGGGGTGGTCGGGTCAATGATGGCGCTTGAAGCTGTCAAAGAAATCACGGCCGCGGGTGAAAGCCTGCGTGGGCGGTTGATGATCTATGACGCGCTGTATTCTCAAGTGCGGGTTGTGAGGGCCAAACGTCGACCTGATTGTGCGGTTTGTGGCGGTGCGAAGGTGAGTATTTAGGAAAAAGCGAGGGCTAGGTTCTGGCAAATGGTTTGTTGCCGCCCTAACTTGGGGAGGAACAGGAGAATTATCATGACCAACCCGCTGCTGACCGACTGGGCCACGCCGTTTGGCCTGCCGCCTTTTGCTGATATTTCAGACGATGATTTTGCGCCTGCTGTTGATGCGGCGCTGGAAACGGCCCGTGCGAACATCACGAAAATCGCCGAAAATGCGGAACCTGCGACGTTCGATAATACTGTTGTCGCGTTGGAATTGGCTGATGCCCAGCTGGGCCGCGTTTTGGGCGCGTTTTATGCGCTTGCAGGGGCTGACAGCAACACGGCCCGCGAGGGAATGCAGCGCATTTTCGCGCCGCAGCTAAGCGTATATGGGTCTTGGATTACCGAAAATACCGTTTTGTTTGAACGGGTTGAAGATTTGTGGACCCGCCGCGATGACTTGGATTTGACTGACGAGCAGGCGCGGGTTTTGATGTTGACGCGGCGGGGGTTTGTGCGGGCTGGGGCGTTGTTGAGCGGGGCGCAGGCGGACCGGTTGCGGGACGTGAAATTGCGGCTGTCTGTGTTGGGTACTGCGTTCGTGCAGAACCTGTTGGCGGACGAGCGTGAATGGGTCATGGCGCTGGACAAAGACGGGCTTGCGGGCTTGCCTGATTTTGTTGTGGCAACGGCCAATTCTGCGGGCGAAGAGAAGGATGCGGGCGGGCCTGTGGTTACGTTATCGCGGTCACTCATTGTGCCATTCTTGCAGTTCTCGGATCGTCGTGATTTGCGACATCAGGCTTATGAGGCGTGGGTCGCGCGAGGCGCGAATGGCGGCAAAACGGACAACCGCGAAATTGCAGCCGAGACGCTTGCGTTGCGGTATGAGCGCGCGCAACTTTTGGGTTATGAAACCTTTGCGGATTACAAGCTTGAGACCGAAATGGCCGGTGATCCGGCGGCGGTGCGCAAACTGCTTATGGATGTCTGGACGCCCGCAAAATCGGCGGCTGAGGCGGACGCAAAACATCTTGAACGGATGCTGCATGCTGACGGTTGGGATGGCCCGCTGGAGGCGTGGGATTGGCGGTACTATTCGGCCAAGCGTCGCCAAGAATTACATGATTTGGACGAGGCAGAGCTGAAGCCATATTTGCAGTTGGACCGAATGATTGAAGCATCGTTCGCCTGTGCGACCCGCCTGTTCGGATTGGAGTTCGCGCCCATTGATGCGCCCGCCTACCACGCGGATGTGCGCCAATGGGAGGTGACCCGAAAGGGCGAGCATGTCGCTGTTTTCATTGGTGATTACTTTGCGCGCGGGTCCAAGAGATCGGGGGCTTGGTGTTCTGCAATGCGGTCGCAATCGCGTGCGAACGGCGAGGTGCGCCCGCATGTTGTGAACGTTTGTAATTTCGCCAAACCGCCCGAGGGGTCGCCTGCGTTATTGTCATATGACGACGCGCGCACGTTGTTTCACGAGTTCGGACATGCCCTGCACCAGATGCTGTCTGACGTGACCTATGAAAGCATCAGCGGCACGTCTGTGGCGCGTGATTTTGTTGAGCTTCCGAGCCAGTTATACGAGCATTGGTTGGAGGTGCCTGAGGTGTTGGCAGAGTTCGCGACGCATGCTGAAACCGGCAAGCCGATGCCGACTGATTTGCTGGAGCGGATGCTGGGTGCTGCGACCTATGACATGGGGTTCAGCACGGTTGAATATGTCGCGTCTGCCCTTGTGGACTTGGGGTTTCATGAAGGTACGCCGCCCGCTGATCCGATGCAAAAGCAGGCTGAAATTTTGGAAGAAATCGGGATGCCGTATGCCATTCGGATGCGACATGCGACACCAAACTTTGCCCATGTTTTTGCGGGCGACGGGTATTCATGCGGGTACTATTCTTACATGTGGTCCGAGGTCATGGATGCCGACGCATTTGCCGCGTTTGAAGAGATCGCAGATCCGTTTGATCCGGCCCTTGCCAAGCGCCTAGAAGACACGATTTTGTCGTCTGGCGGGTCGGTGGATGCGGCTGAATTATACACCCAATTTCGGGGTCGTTTGCCCGGTGTTGAGGCGCTGTTAAAGGGCCGTGGACTGGCTGAAACCGCTGTATGATTTGCATAAGTTTCGTATAAGTTTTGCATAAGCGGTTTTAGCGCGTGTCGTCGGGGTGTTTTTTCACGCCATATGGGTCCTTGTGGATCAACACATCGGCGCGCGGGTAGGCGGCGATCACGGCGCGCCGTAGGGCTGCGCCAATCGCATGTGCCTCGTTCAATGTTTGCGCGCCATCAAGTTCGATATGGATGTTCACAAACACGCGGCTGCCCGCGACCCGCGTTTTAAGATCGTGGTAGCCGTGCAGACCGGGGAAGTCGCGGGCAATGGCCTCGATTGCGGCGATCATGTCGGGGTCGGCTTGTCTGTCCATCAGCGCGTCCCATGCGGTTTTGCCGATGCGCACCGCACCCACCGTCAGCATTGCTGCCGCCCCAAGGGCCACGACGCTGTCGACATATCCCAGCCCGAAACGCGATGACGCAAACAGTGCGATGATCGCGCCGACGTTCGGGATGAGGTCACCGAGATAGTGCAGGCTGTCGGCCTTGACGACTTGGTTGCCCGTGATCCGTGCGACGCGCCGTTGCCATGCCACAAGCCCCAACGTCACGATGATCGCAAACAGTGCGACGGCCATGCCGCTGGATTCGCGTTCAGGGAGGGTGACGTCGTCGTCGAGCAGTCGCAGAACCGCCGCGATTGCGATGATGCTGGCTGAAATCAGGATGAATATTGATTGCCCGAGGGCCGCGAGATCTTCGGCGCTGGTGTGTCCAAAGTTATGGTCGTCGTCGGCAGGTTTGGCCGCATAGGCGATGGCTGCAAGCCCGCCCAGCGACATCATCAGATCCATCGCGCTGTCGGCCAAGGTCGCTGCGATTGCCAGCGATCCGGTTTGTCCCAGCGCCCATAGCTTGGCTATGACCAAGACCAGCGCCACTGTGACGGAAAGCACCCCTGCGGACAGGTTCAGGCGGTTGGTGTTTGGTGTGTTCATCTGGTGGCCTAGTCGCGCAATTCGTCGGGCATCACGCCCCAGAGTTTGGATTTTTGCGCCCAGCCTTTGTACCCACCAGCCGTGAGCCGGCACCAGTCGGCGTTGCATGCGCCAAGGCGTGCGATGACGCCTGCCTCGACCACTGCGTTTTCGGTGGCGCTTGTGTCGGGGCGCGCCCGCAGCACAGCCAAGTCTTGGCCGATGATAACGGTGCGCGATCCAGATAGCATGGCGTAGTGGACCCAGCCGCCAAGCCCTTCGCGGTCAATGACCCGTCGCCAGTGCCCGTATTCGGCCACGACTTGCAGTGGCATGTTGCGCCGTTTGAAAACCCAGTCGATCCGTTGCGACAGCGATGGCCCGCGCCGTGCATTGCCTTCGGCTGCCTTGAGCGACACGAAGCGCGGCATCGGTAAGTTGGTCTCTGGCCCAAGTTCACCATCATAGACGGCGCTTGTTTCGTCGCCGTAGGCAGCGTTTGCGCAAAATAGCGCCAGACAGCCGATTTTGATCAAGCCAAAAATGGATCGTAACATGTGAATACTGCTCGTTTTTCTGCGCGGGTTCTTGTGCCTCGCGTCTGTATCTTGCAATCTGACAGGACGCGGCCGATTTGAAAATGAAAAGGAGCATCCCATGCCAGGTAAACATTTAAGTGTTGTCGTGACGCGACGGTTGCCCGATGTCGTTGAGACCCGCCTTTGCGAGCTGTTTGATGTGCGCCTGCGCGATGATGATACCCCAATGGCCCGTGATGAATTGGCTGAGGCCATGAAAACTGCCGATATTTTGGTGCCCACGATTACCGACCGGATTGATGCCGGCCTGTTGGCTGGTGCCGGAGATCGTTTGAAATTGATCGCCAATTACGGAGCAGGTGTTGATAATATTGATGTATCTACCGCCCGTCAGCGCGGCATTCAGGTATCCAATACGCCGGGTGTCACCACCGATGATACGGCAGATATGACGCTGGCGTTGATATTGGCTGTGACCCGCCGCATTCCCGAAGGCCTGCGCGTTATGCAGGGTGATGATTGGGCTGGTTGGAGCCCGACTGCGATGTTGGGGGGCCGTATTGGTGGCCGTCGCTTGGGTATTTTGGGCATGGGCCGCATTGGTCAAGCCGTCGCCCGCCGCGCTGCTGCGTTTGGCATGCAGATCCATTATCATAACCGCAAACGTTTGCGTCCTGACGTGGAGAAGGCGCTGGATGCGACGTATTGGGACAGCCTAGATCAGATGGTTGCCCGCATGGATGTTGTGTCGGTCAACTGTCCGCACACCCCGTCGACGTTTCATTTGATCAATGCCCGCAGACTAAAGCTGATGAAACCGGATGCCGTATTGGTGAATACGTCGCGCGGCGAGGTGGTGGATGAAAACGCGCTGACCCGCATGATCCGTGCAGGTGAATTGGCGGGCGCTGGCTTGGATGTGTTCGAGAACGCCAATGCGATCAATCCACGCCTAAAAGAGCTGCCTAATGTGGTGCTGCTGCCGCATATGGGATCGGCCACAATCGAGGGCCGCATCGAGATGGGTGAGAAAGTTATCATCAACATTAAGACGTTTGCCGATGGTCACAGGCCACCAGATTTGGTCGTGCCTTCAATGCTATGACCCACGACAAAAGGCCCGTCTGCAACACGCAGCGGGCCATTTTTCATGGCAAAATGTTACTGAGCGTCTTCGCGCGTCAGGACGTAATTTGATGCGGAAAAGCGGAGCATGTCGTTGTCGGCGCGTGCGGCTACATAAGAGCCTTGGGCGTCCATACAGGCGCCCAACACCGACATTGCGGCGAGCGCAAGCAGGGTCGATCGGGTCATTTCTGTTCTCCTCAAAGTTCGCTTCTAACGAGCGATAAGGAATACATAGCATATAAATGCCATAATTTCGAGGGGGGAAGATATTTTTCTTCTCCCCCTCAATATTTAGTGTGTTGTTTCCAAGGAGAAATACCAGATTTAGCGGTATACTTCGTCTTCTGATGGGAAGGAACGGTCTTTGACCTCTGCGGCGTAGCGCTTGACGCTGTCTTCGATCATCGGCCCAAGCGATCCATAGACTTTCACAAATTTCGGGGTCCACGGGTTCATGCCAAGCATGTCTTCGAGAACCAAAATTTGCCCGTCGCAATCGGCTGATGCACCGATCCCGATTGTCGGGATAGCGATCTGTTTGGTGATTTTGGAGGCCAGCGGTTCAACCATGCCTTCGAGTACGACTGCGAATGCGCCTGCGTCGGTGACTGCGTGGGCGTCGGCGATGTGGGTCGCCCATGTGTCTTCATCGCGCCCTTGGGTTTTGAAGCCGCCCATGACGTGTGACGATTGTGGGGTCAGACCGATGTGCGCCATGACGGGGATGCCCCGTTCGGTCAGGAATTTTACCGTTTCAGCCATGCGCGCGCCGCCTTCGAGTTTGATCGCGCCGCAGGATGTTTCTTTCATGATTTTGGCCGCATTGCGAAAGGCAACGTTGGGGGATTCTTCGTAGGTGCCAAAAGGCATGTCGACGACGATCAGCGCCTTTTGGGTGCCACGTACCACCGCCTTACCGTGCATGATCATCAGATCAAGCGGCACGCCGACGGTGCTGTCCATGCCGTGCATGACCATGCCAAGGCTGTCACCGACAAGGATGAAATCCGCGTATTTGTCCACGATCGCCGCCGTGTGCGCGTGATAGCTGGTCAGGCTGACGATCGGCTCGCCGCCTTTCCGGTTTGCGATTTGTGGGACTGTATTGCGGCGGATTTTCTCGGGTTGGCTGCTCATGGTGTGACTTCCTTTTGGTCGATCAACATGACGTCGCCAAAGCTGGCTGAAATCATGATGCCCACGGGGCCAGTTGGTTTTCCAATGGCAGGGGCGAAAGTGATTGGGTCTACGATATCGACTGCCCCCAGCGTGGCAAGGGGTTCTGACGCGATTGTGGCGGCGATTGCGTCGATTGTGGTCTCGATGGTTTCGCCGGACTTCAACAAAGCCTTTGCAGCGGTCAGGGACGCGATCAGGATTGGTGCGGCTGCCCGATCGGCGGGGGTGAGCCGCACGTTGCGCGATGACATGGCCAGCCCGTCGGCCTCGCGTACGGTTGGCACGCCGTGGATTGCGACGGGTGTGTGCAGGTCGCGGACCATGGTGCGGATCACTGCCAGTTGCTGGTAGTCTTTTTCGCCAAAATAGGCGGCATCGGCGCCGATGATGTTGAACAGCTTGGTCACGACTGTCGCGACGCCGCGGTAGTGTCCGGGCCGGATCAACCCGTGCAGCATATGTGCAAGATTGGTTGTCTCGACGATGGTTTCATCGCCGTCGGGGTAAATTTCCGCGACGCTGGGGATGAAAACAGCGGTGACACCTGCCTGTTCCAGCAATGCGAGGTCCGCATCTTGGGTGCGCGGGTAGCTGTCGAGATCGGATGCATTGCCGAACTGGGATGGGTTCACAAAGATCGTCGCGACCACATTGGGATGCGCGGACGCCGCTTTAACCAGCGCCAAGTGTCCGGCGTGCAATGCCCCCATCGTGGTCACAAGCCCCACGGTGCCAACTGTGTGCATGTCCGCCACTGCGGCCCGAATTTCGGCGATGGTTCGGCAAATTTGCATGGTTATGTCCTTGGCATTGGGGCCTTGAATTTCAATAAACCGAGTGGCGCAGCGTATCAAGTGCCGCGAAATATTCTGAGTTTGGACACAAAATGGGCATGGTCCAAGTGCAACCTAGCCGCGACTTAATCAGGAATTAATTATGAATCGTTTTATTGCACCCATCTTTTTTTGCGGAATTTTTTTAGTTTGTGCCATGGGGGTGATGGCGTTTCAAAAGATGAATATGGATACGACAGCGGATGGTGCGGTGGTTGAGGCCGCTCCTGGTGTTGAATCGGGCATGATGGCTGCTGTGCAGATGATGTTTAATGATATGACGGGTCGCACGACCATCACGCCTAAGTTTGATATTTCTGGCATGGAACCCGCTGCCCCGCGCGGTTGGTACCCGACCCAATATAAAACTGTTGATGGTGAAGCGATCACCCAAACGAAGCTTTCGCGTGGCCTGATGGTAAAGGATTCGACCAATACGTTGCTGACGGGGTTCAACAATGCTGCCCGTGGGCGCGGCAATGCGATTGCTATCACGTATAAACGTGGTGAGCAGATGATCGCGTTTATGATGCGCGTGCCTGACCAGTTGAACACGAACACCGTACATGGAGGCATGATGGCGATGGTTGCGCAACAATTGCGTAGTGCGTCTGATTTTAATTCTGGCCATGATGGCCCATTTGCTTTGCATCATGGTGTGCCGTTTGAAGAGACGAGGGGCTATGTGAGTAGCCCGACGACAAACGATGACATCCCCGTTGATTTCCGTGTTTTCAAGGGTAACTTAGCCGACATGTTCGTGTTTACGGTTCTGACCAACAGTAGTGATGCTGCGGTGGCGGCTGTGCTCGAGGGAATTCCGATGGGGCAATTGATTGGCATGTTGCCAGAACCAGAACCGCATCTGCTGATCAGTGTTGCGTTTCAAACACGTGACGCCGAGCCAAGCACAGTTGTTCCTGGTCCATCGATCGCGCGCCGCGCCTATATGATGACCAAGGTTCGTTTGGATTACTCCAGAAACGACGTCAATCTGCTTGATGCCATCATTGATCGCAGGGTGCTGGTGTGGGCCGACGCATTTGAACGTTTTGGCTCTGGCATTGGCGTATCTTCTGATATTCTGGCGCTACTCGGTCCGTTGCCCGCCTTGACGACTGCTAACCAAATTGAATACGACGCCCGCGCCCTACTGTTGACGTCCCGCGTTTGGACAGGTGACGAGAGCAGAATTTTGTCTGGAATGGAAAATCGCAGACTTCAGGATCGAGGCGACGCTGAGCGGTTTCTCGACGACAATCCCATTTTGTCAGAAGTCGTTATTGATTTGATCAATATGCTGCCAGAAAAATATACGGAGACCGTGCTTCCGGCGTCGGATACGATTGCGCGGGTCATGGTCATTCGCCGCGGCACCACGATTAATCAAGGCGAAAGTTCAGCAAGCGTATGTGTGATCGAAAACGGTGTGCGCCGCTGTATTATCGGCGGCGGCGGCAACTAGGCCATTGTCAGCGATCGTTTTCCCGACCTGCTGTCGCAATCATGCGCTGACAGGTCGGCTGGTTCTGGCGTGACGGGGTATTTTCGCGCAATTTGACCCTAACACACAGCCTGTAAGGAATCGGCCATGAAAACCAATGTCAAAGCACTTGTCGTCGGCGGTGGTGCCGTCGGAACCTCTATTGCCTATCACTTGGCCAAGGCAGGCTGGGATGATGTTATGTTGTTGGAACGCGACGAGCTGACGTCCGGGTCCACGTGGCACGCTGCTGGATTGTTGCCGCTGTTCAACATGTCGTTTGCCACCACGCATATCCACAAATATTCAGTCGATTTTTATAAGTCGCTGGAGGCTGAGACCGGGTTGAACGCTGGTTTCGCCGTTGTTGGTAACTTGCGCATGGCCCAAACCGAAGAGCGCATGGACGAGTATAAGTTGTATGCGTCGATCGCTGAGACGTGCGACGTTCCATACGAATGGTTGACCCCCGCGCAGATTAAGGAACGTTGGCCGCTAATCCGTACTGAGGATTTGAAGGGTGCGATTTATCACGAGACTGACGGCTATATTAACCCCGCTGATATGACGATGGCGATGGCCAAGGGTGCACGGCAGCGCGGTGTTGAGATTGTCCGCAAATGGCAGGCCGACGCGTTCCATTGGAATGGCACGCATTGGGAGGTGACTTGCACCAAGATGGTGGAAAAGGGTGGCAACCTTGTGCCATCCGAAGAGCAGGTTGTGATCACCGCCGAACACGTTGTGACCGCGTCGGGCAACCACGTGCAACGCACTGCCAAGATGCTGGGCATTAAGATGCCTGCGATCCCTGTGGAGCATCAGTTCATCGTGATGGATCAGGATCCCGAGCTGGTCGCATACCGCGCTACGGGCCATGCCGAGCATCCGGTTATTCGTGACGCTGATGCCCAGTCATATGTCCGCGAAGAGCGTGGCGGCTGGATCTTGGGTGTTTATGAGGAAAACGCACCTGCGTGCTTTGAACATGGCGTGCCGGATAGTTTCCGCGCCGATCTGTTCCAGCTCGATTTAGAACGTATCGAAGAGCAGTATATGGCGATGATCCACCGTGTGCCGTCGTGCGAGGAATCCGGTCTGAAAGACGATTTCAACGGCCCGATTTGTTATACGCCTGACGGTAATCCGCTTGTTGGTCCTGCACCTGGATTGCGCAATATGTGGTTGGCTGAAGGGTTCAGCTTTGGGATCACTGCGGCTGGTGGCACGGGGTATTACCTTGCGCAGATGATGGTCGACGGCGAGGCTGAAATCGACATGGCATCGCTTGACCCCAAGCGGTATTCGCAAAACTGGATGACCACCGAATTTGCCGCCCGCAAAAATGAGGAATGTTACGACCACGTCTATGTTTTGCATCACCCTGATGAAGAGCGCCCTGCGTGTCGTCCGTTGCGCACGGCCCCTGCGTATGACCGTCAGGCTGCCCGCGGTGCCCAGTTTGGGTTTGTGAACGGTTGGGAGCGCCCGAACTATTATGGCCCGCTGGATGCGCCTGATAACTTTGATCAGGATGGTCGGTCTTTCCGCCGTGGTGCATGGTGGCAGCATGCTGTGGACGAGGCAAAATCGATCCGTGAAGGTGTTGGTCTCGTTGATGCGACGGCGTTTACGAAGCATGTTGTTAAGGGCCCCGGTGCGACCCAATTTTTAGATTGGTTTACCTGTAACAAGCTGCCGAAAATTGGCCGGATCAACCTGACTTATGCGCTGACATCGCTTGGCACGACCCGCACTGAATACACGATTGTGCGTAACGGCGAGGATAGCTATTATCTTGTGTCTGCAGGTGCTTGGACCGAATATGACGCGGATTTCTTGCGCAAAGCGGCCGAAGATAAGATGCCCGAATTTGGCTATATCGAAATTCAGGATGTCACGACGCAGTGGGGTGTGTTCGCGATTGCTGGCCCGAAATCTCGTGATGTGTTGAAGGCTGTGATCAAGGATGCTGATCCTGAAACGGCGCTGTCCAATAAACGGTTTCCTTGGCTGTCTGCCCGCAAAATCGAGCTGGGCATGTGTCCGGTAAACGCGATCCGCGTGGCCTATACGGGCGAGCTGGGTTGGGAGCTGCATCACCCGATGGAAATGCAGAATTACCTGTTTGATTTGCTTGAAAAAGCTGGCGAGCCGCATGGCATGAAACTGGTGGGTGCGCGTGCGCAAAACTGGCTGCGTCAGGAAAAGTCATACCGGGCGTTTGGCAACGAATTGGGCCGCGATGCGACCCCAGCAGAGGCCGATTTGCCGCGGTTTATTGACCAGAGCAAAGAGTTCAACGGCAAGGCAGAGATGGCCGCGACGGGCATTCGGTCTAAGTGTGTGACGGTGCTGATTGATGGTCCAAGCGACGCTGATCCGTGGGGCCGCGAGGCGCTGTATGACATGGACGGCACCCGCATTGGGCGTCTGACGTCTGGTGGCTATTCGGTCGCATTCGAGAAAAGCATCGGCATGGGTTACGTTAAGCCAGAGGCCGCCGAGATTGGCCGCAATGTGCAGGTCAAAATCCAAGACAAGCTGTGGCCCGCCCAGATTGTCGAAGACAGCCCATATGATCCGAAAAACGCAACGATCCGCGTTGATGGCTAACTAAACCGCGCTGGATGAAGTGCCGCGACTGCGCCCGCATCAATTGCGGGCGTTTTTGCGTTTACGAGATCGGCTAATAGTTGCCCAGCGGCAGGGCTTGATTGCATGCCGTAGCCGCCTTGACCTGCGCACCAGATGAACGATGCATCGCTGCTGTCGGGTCCAATGACCAGCGTTCTGTCGGGCGAAAATGTGCGCAAGCCTGCCCATGATGACAACAGCCGCGTGACGGGTTGCGTGACGTGGGCCTCGTAGCGCGCGAAGCCTTCGGCCAGTGTCATGTCGTCGGCATATGCATCGTGCGGGTCCATGGCGTGTTCATCGGCTGGCGACACGATCAGCGCGCCTGCGTCGGGTTTGCAGTACCATGTTTCGCCCGCGCCAAAGATCATTGGCCACGTGGTCATGTCGTGTCCACCGGGTGCCGGAATGCGCCCCATGGAGCGTCGGTACGCCGTCAGTCCGATGGGTTTTATCCCTGCCATTGCCGCGATTTGATCGGCCCACGGTCCGCCAGCGTTTACCAAGATGGCACCGCTAAAGTCGCCTTGCTTGGTGGTTACGGTCCAGCCTGTGGCTGTTCGTTTGATCGCGCTTACACCAGCATTTGTGTGCAGCGAGCCGCCATTGCTGCGGATCGTTTTCACGTAGCCTTGGATCATCCGGTCGGTGTCCAGATCCCACGCGTCCGTGTTCCATGCCGCATGGGTGATCACGTCTGTGTTGAGGATCGGCACGATTGCCTTGGCCTCCGATGGGCTGAGGGTTTCGAGGGTCATTTGGGTTTGGTCTGCGTGGAATGCATCGGTGGTGTCAACGGTTCCCACGGCCATAATGCCGCGCGGCGTCAGCAAGTCGTTTGCGACGTGATACGCCCGACTGGCCGCGTTTAGTGCGACTGTTGAGGGCTGGCCATAGGTTTCCTCGAACAGGGCCGCCGACCGTCCTGATGCGTGATAGGCGAGTGCGGTTTCAGCCTCTAGCAAGGTCACGGTGCCGAGTTTGGATAGGGCTGCGCCTGCGGAGGTCCCGCCGACGCCGCCGCCGATAATCAGGAAGTCGGTCATGCTTCTTCGAGCCTGTCTGTTGCGGGTGGCGGTGTTGGTGAAAGCGCTGTGATCTGTGCGTAAAGATCGGCGTCCATGGTGTAGTTTTCAGCCGCAAGCGACGGGGCGAGCTGGGTCGTGGAGCGCCCTGAAATGATCGGTGATGGTTTGGCTGCGTGGGCTGCCACCCATGCGACCGCGAGCGTTGCAGGGTCGATGCCGATGTCTGTGCCAAGGGCCGCCAAATCGCGGGCCGTTTCGTGCATCCATGTCTGGCCATAGCGTGCGTTGTACCGGTCGTTGTCTGTAATCCGTCCGGTCTCGCCGCGTGCGTATTTGCCTGTCAGTAAGCCGCCGCCAAGAGGCGAATAGGGGACGATTTTGATGTCTTGGTCTACTGCGACGCCAAAGATTTCGACTTCGGCTTGCCGTTTCACGAGGTTGTACATTGGTTGAACCACATCGATACGGGTGCCGAGTTTCTGCGCCACGGACTGCGCCTTCATGATCTGCCATGCCGCAAAGTTGGACACGCCGATATGCCGGATCAACCCGCGCTGCTGGAAGTCCGCGAAGGTAGCGAACGTTTCCTCTAGGTCGGTGTCGTCGTCGAACCGGTGCAGGTACAACAGGTCAACGCTGTCTTGGTCCAACTGCTTGCGGCATTGGTCAAAATGGGCGGTCATGTTGGCGCGTGATGCACCGCCGATATAGCCGACTTTGGTCGCCAAATAGATCGCGTCACGCTCTGATTTTATGAACTGCCCGAGCAAGGTTTCGGATGCGCCGTCGGCGTACATCACCGCAGTGTCAAAATGGGTGATCCCAGCAGTGCGGGCCGCGTCATACATGGCGCGACTGGCCGCTGCGTCCGCGTTGCCGCCGAACTGCATTGTGCCAAATGTGGTGGTGGATACGTGTGCGCCTGAGGCAGTGGTGAGGTGTGTCATGTGCGCCAGATTTGCATGCGCGCTAGGGGGAGGCAATGGGTTAACCGCTGTCGGCACTGCGCAGAAAGCGGCAGAAGTGCGCATGATCATGATGCGACTTTGAGAGACTGGCCCTTCACCACTGCACTCAGCGTCGTAGAAGAAAATACGGTCGCCTTTGATTTCAGCCACGCCGCCTTTGGGCTTACAGCAATAGGGTAGTTGTACAAACGCATCGCCGTGCGTCAGCTGTCAAAGCGAGGTCAACAAAAAGAATAGAGGCACAGGTGCCACTGCGCAGATCACCGTTATGAGGAACGGCCAGAACGGGAAGAGCCGAGATGCGCCAGCGACGAACGCCAGCCCGCCGCCGCCGCCCATAAGTGAATTCCCTGGTGTGTTAAGAGCGACCGCCAATAGCAGGTATCTGTGGCGTAGCAAATGTTGGCTCATGCCGGATGGCATCATCTGTGAGAGCAAGTTCAGTCGGTCTTCGCGGTTCACTGCGTCAAGTTCTGAGATGAGGTTTGACGCCTTTTTGAGGCCAAACCAATCGAGAGCGCGTCTTAAAGCTGATGCAGGTACAAGCCGCGCGATAATGTAGGCGACCACCAATGATCCGACCATGCCGAAATAGACCAAAGGTGCCGCCTGAGCCCCGAAAACCAACAAAAGTGTGAAGCCGATCTCGGCACCGGGAACAAATGGGATCGCCGCCAAAACAACGTAAAGAGTGAATGCGCCCATCACCATGCCATGAATGGTGGGATCGCTCATCGCGCGCATCTCGGGGATTGTTATTTCCCTGAGGACTCCGCCAAGCAGCCATCCACAAAGCAAGAGCACGGCGTAGAAGGCGATGATTCTGCGTTTGGCCCACAGGCGCGTCAGGAGCGGGCGCATAGCGGATTTACCATAGGGTCACGTGTTTCCATTTGGTGGCGCGCGCGCGAAATGGTCTGTGCTGGTCCCAAAAACATGATCACACGTGTGACTTTGCCGTCCGACAGGCGTCGCTTTCGTTCGCCTGCAGTCCAAGCAAAATTCGCCGCTGAAACAAAAGTTATGGATTTGAGCATGTGCGCAATCATGAGGTCCTCGCTGCCTGATGCCGTAGCATATATCCAAAAACTGAATTGGCAATCCGAGGGTTGATGGGGTGCGTACGATGCACCCTTTGTCGGCCCTTTTGGCCACGCGGCCAGCAAGCTGCATTCCTGTAGGATTTTCCGCAAGACCCTCGTGCGCGCCAAAATGACGTTTCGATTGCGCGTGAACTGGCCGAGCTTGGCCCAAGTGAGACATTATGCACACCAGCACCCGATGGTGCCCGCGGGGTCGTCCGTTATTATGGGCGCCTTGCTGCGCAATCATTGCTCTTGCGACACAGGTCGGATCAACGGGGCCGAGGTTTTCGAAAAGTCGGAAGGCGACTATGTGGTCAATCGTCAGACTTTGCTACAATCTTTCGCGTCGGTCATGGTTATGTGCGGGCTGGTGATTTACCATTGGGAGATTGGCGCAAAACAAACGGCGCGGGATTACGGCCAGAGCGATCACGGGGTGGTTGTGACTGCCGGCGAACCTGAAGACAGGACTTTTACAATCAATGGCGCGATAACTCCGATAGCGGCGGGTGTTAGCGCCGTCGGGAAGCCTTTTCCAGCTGTTGGGGAAGGAATGGGTTGTGCACGGCTGCCGCACACAGAACTCGGACTTCCGGTAAGAGGCCCGGCAGGAAGCATCGTCTGCCCATGCGTGTGGCCATAAAATGTGGTCTCCCCTTCAAAACCGGAGCTGGCCGCGTGTCTGAAGTCTCCGTCGTGGGAATTAGGGTTACACTCATCCCCGTGGTTGTGCGCCCCGCAAGCTGACACCAGCAAAAAGCCGACGGCGCATATAATTTTGCCACGGCTGATTGCGAATTTGGTCGCTGGCGCTTGTGCGCCGTTCATTGTCGAAGTTATCATGTTTTCCCCCGTATTTTATGTCCGGCTGCATTCGCCGATTTTATGTGGAACGAAGCTGGCACGCAAAACCCTGTGCGCCAAACGCGGTCAGCGCGATCCGTTCTGGCCCAGCGCATCGCCCTTGTGTCAAAACCGACCGCCAAACGTCAAAAGGGCCATCCAACAGGACGGCCCTTTTTAGATTTATTGGCTTATAGGCTTACTGTGGAACGTCGCCTGTGATGCCTTCTACGTAGAAGTTCATGCCAGCCAATGTGCCGTCGTCAGCAGTTTCGCCTGCACCCAGCCAAGCCGAGCCGTCTTGCTTGTTCACTGGGCCTGTAAAGGCGTGGTATGAACCGTCTGCAAGGCTGTCGCGCAGCGCTTCTGCGGAGGCTTTGATTTCAGCAGGAACAGCCGATGAGATGTCGCCGATGCCGACCATGCCAGCGCCAATGCCATCCCATGTGTCTGTGCTTGTCCATGTGCCATCCATGACCGCTTGGGTCCGTGCGATGTAATATGGTGCCCAGTTATCAATGATCGATGATACGCGTGGGAATGGACCAAATTCAGCCATGTCGGATGCCTGACCAAATGTCACAACGTTGCCAGCGGCTTGTGCTGCTGCCTGTGGTGCAGAGGAGTCAGTGTGCTGCAGGATCACGTCGGCGTCTTGTTCGATCAGCACGGATGCGGCTTCTGCTTCTTTTGCAGGGTCGAACCATGTGTAAGCCCAGACAATTTTGAATTCGACGTCAGGGTTAACAGCTTTGGCGTGGATGTAGGCTGCATTGATGCCGCGCACAACTTCTGGGATCGGGAACGAGCCGATGTAGCCGATGATGTTGGACGTGGTCATTTGACCCGCGATGTGACCTTGAACGGCGCGCCCTTCGTAGAAACGAGCGGAGTATGTTGACACGTTGTCAGCCCGCTTAAAGCCAGTCGCGTGCTCGAATTTCACGTCTGGGAATTTGGCTGCGACGTTGATTGTCGGGTCCATGTAGCCAAACGATGTTGTGAAGATCAGGTCAGCCCCACCAAGCGCCATCTGGGACATCACGCGTTCTGCGTCTGGTCCTTCTGGTACGCTTTCAACGAAGACGGTTTCAACCGCGTCGCCAAATTCAGCTTCGACCGCAAGGCGTGCTTGGTCGTGCTCATATGTCCAGCCGCCGTCGCCAACTGGCCCGACGTAGACAAAGCCAACCTTTGTTTGATGTGCATCGGCAAATGCGCCGGATGCAAAGCCAAGTGCGAGTGTCGCCCCAGCAAGCAGTGTTTTCATAGTCATAGTTTTCTCCCAAAAAGTGGACTGTGGTGATGCCATTAACGTGAGGCGTGAAAGATTCGGCCAAGTGAGCCGGGTGCCCGTCCTGCCGACATAATAACCAATACGACGATGGTGGCTATATAGGGCGACATAGAAAGGTATTCGACCGGAATGGCGAGCCCCGCGGCCTGAAGGTTCAGCTGCAAAACAGTCATCCCGCCGAAAAGATATGCACCGAGCAAAAGCCGCCACGGTTTCCAGCCTGCAAAGACCACAATCGCAAGTGCGATCCAGCCTGCGCCTGCCGTCATGCCTTCGGTCCATTGCGGGACCCGCACGAGCGATAGGTATGCCCCGCCAAGTCCTGCGCAGGCTCCACCGAACATGATCGCTAGGATGCGGATACGGGTGACTTTGTAGCCTAGCGCGTGCGCTGCATCGTGGTTTTCGCCGACTGCCCGCAGGACAAGCCCGCCTTGGGTTTTATGCAAGAACCACCATGTCGCCGCCACAAGGATCAGCCCGACATAGACCATTGGATCATGTTGGAACACGATTGGGCCAATGATCGGAATGTCCCCCAGCAATGGGATGTGCCAGTCGGGGAAAGACGGTGCTTTGATCCCGATGTAGCCTTGGCCGATAAGCGCGGACAGTCCGAGCCCGAACAGCGTAAGCGCGAGGCCCGTCGCCACTTGGTTTGACAACAGATATTGCGTCAGGATGCCAAAAAGCAGCGCAAGGAATGCCCCACCAACGGCGGCCCCAATAAACCCGAGCCATGGCGACCCTGTGCTGACAGCCACGACGAAACCACAGACGGCCCCCGTGATCATCATGCCCTCAACCCCAAGGTTCAGCACACCTGCGCGTTCGACGACTAGTTCACCGATTGCGGCAAGCAGGATCGGGGTTGCAGCGACCATAAGCGAGGCCAGCAGCAGGATTGGATTGATTGATGACAGGTCCATCAGACGGTCCCTCCTTTGCCAAATTTGATCCGGTAATTGGTCAGCATATCCACCGCGAGCAGGAAGAACAGAAGCATCCCTTGCAGTAATTGGATCGCGGCCCCCGGTAGGCCCAGATTGGATTGTGCGATCTCGCCACCGATATAGGTAAGGGCCATTAAGCCACCCGCCAGCAGAATACCGATTGGGTGTAGCCGTCCAAGGAACGCCACGATGATCGCGGTGAACCCGTAACCGACGTTAAAATCGATGCTGATTTGACCGGCAGGGCCTGAGACTTCGAATAGGCCAGCCAATCCGGCGAGCGCACCTGAAATACCAAGGCAAATCAGGACCATACGGGCGGGGTTTACGCCGGCGAAGGTTGCAGCACGCGGGCTTTGCCCAGCTAGGCGAACTTGGAACCCAAAGATGTGCCGCGACAGGGTGACATAGGCAAAGATAACGGCGATGAATGCCGCGACGATGCCCCAATGCATGCCTGCGCTCTCATTGATCCAGCTTGTCGCACTTGGGTATTGCGCCAAGTTCCGGCTGCCCGGAAAGCCCATGCCTTCGGGGTTACGCATCGCACCCAGCGCCATGGACGCCAGTAATTGTTCGGCCACATAGACCAGCATCAGGGATACCAAAATCTCGTTTGTGCCAAATTTGACCCGCAAAACACCAGGGATCATCGCCCATGCCCAGCCGCCAAATGCGCCACCTAAAACCATCAGCGGAAAGATCAGGCGCGATTCCATCGGATGGAATGCGAGGCCCACGGCAGCCCCGCAAATGGCCCCCATGATGTATTGGCCCTCGGCGCCGATATTCCAGACACCTGCGCGGAAACCAAAGCTAAGCCCAATCGCGATCAGCACCAAAGGCGCGCCTTTGATCAGCAGTTGTGGGCGGTAAAACCATGCGAATTCGGAAAATAGTGGATCGAGGAAAAT
>OJHH01000125.1_pt1 | contig 22024 bp, 21 predicted proteins | sample 1594911 | NCBI WGS metagenome assembly OJHH01 (sample SAMN05416787, study PRJEB24817) | seawater metagenome | isolation source: Sea water | place: Canada:Atlantic | collected 2013-11
GAGATGTAGAGAGGTCTCGTGGGCTCGGAGATGTGTATAAGAGACAGCGCCAACACACGCTCGTTCATCCGGTTCACGAGGAAACCGACATTCCGGTCCAGCGCCTGTTCCCAGCCTTGCGGGAACAATTCTGACGCATATCTGGGCAAATCAGGATATCTGAAGACCGAGATCGCATCAGGCCTGATACCCTCAGCAATCAAACTGGCATAATCAGCGGAATTTTTATCGACCGCAAAGTGGGTCAGCAACCCGCCGTTATCCAGCGCGGCAATCACTGCAAATGAAATCACAGCAGACCCAGAAATCGCAAATGCGACGGGGAACCCTGATAAAATCCCTGCAAACAGGGTCAGGAACACAATGATCAGGCCGACTTCGACGCCATCTAATCCGAAAAGCATATCTAACTCCGCCCCGTCTAGTGAATTTTTGCGACAAGCTCGGCGGTAGGATCGCCAAGCGTGTCTTTATCAAGGAAACGGCCTTCGCTTGCTGGGCCTTCGCGCAGCTCGAGATAAGACCGATAGAAGAACGCAATCGCCTGCAAGATCACAAGGAAGGTGAAAAACACCAACAGGAACTTGAATAAGAAATACGCGTTAAATCCGTTGGGCGAAAACCCGATGGTTTCAACATTCCAGCGCAGCGCGCGCGCCTTAGGCAACAACTGATCAAGATCTTTGAACGTGTTTGACGCCGACAATTTTGGCGTAACAAGCGTGCGCCACAAAAAGAACCAACCGTAAAAGAACGTAAGCCCCGCCGCAGGGATCATAAACACAAGGCTACCAAGCATATCGATGATGCGCTTCACACGGAAACTGACGACCGAATAAACCAGATCAACGCGCACATGGCCGCCTTGCACAAATGTGTAAGACACGCACAGACACACGATCAGGGCGTTATATAGCTTTAGCTCTTCGGCCCACCAGCTGACGTCATGGGTCACCGACATGCCAAATCCAAGGGTGATCTCAGACACCGCAAACACGCGCTGCATAAAGATGATCAGGATTTGCTGAAGCACCATCAGCAGGCCAAACCACGCGGCCAATCGGCCCACCGTGTTGCCGATACCTTCCAGAAACCGCACGCAGCCCCACATGAAACTATTGCGGATCACCCCGATGATCGTGACGGCCAAAAAGGCGAATAATATTATGAAAAGCAGCTCCCAAGAGGCGCCGTAATAGATAAACCGGATCAGGCTTTCAGCGGCATCCAGATCAGTGATCTTGCCGCGAAGTTGAATATGCGGAACCCACGCCAGCCAAAGCTGCGTGTTCATCAACGCTGTGTATAAATTGAAAGGAGCCTCTAACAGATGTGCAAAGAACCATCCGAAAGCGTTACCACCCCATGCTTCGACCAAACCCATTGGTCACCCCCCCGTGATCCGAAATCTTTGCGCAGCTGTCATCAGCGCGCAAAATAAATGGGGGCCACAAACGCAGCCCCCACTCAATTAGGCCTTAGCCCATAACGCGGTCACGCTGGGCGCGGTACGCACCTTCGGACTTTTGGATCCAACCGGAAGAAGCCTCCATGGATGCGTTGTAATCAGCACGAATGCGGTCATACAATTCATCGCCAGCGTACTGGTCCATCGTTTCAATCGCAGCAACGCCCATTGCATCCCAAACCGTGTCAGGGAATTCCAGAACCTTAACACCACCGGCCTGCAAACGCTGAAGCGCCGCACCGTTGTTGTTCATGAACTGTGCAAGGTTCCACTGGTGCGATTCAGCAGCTGCGATCTCGATGATCTTCTGGTGCTCAGGGGACAGGCTGTTGAACACATCTAGGTTTGTCGCAAGCGAAAGGCCAGCGCCCGGCTCGTGCATACCAGCTGTGTAATAGAACTTGGTGATTTCCTGGAAACCAGCTTTTTCATCTGCCCATGGGCCGATCCACTCAGTGCCGTCAATCGCGCCAGACGCAAGCGCCTGATACACTTCAGCACCTGGAAGGTTCTGGATAGATGCACCCATCTTGCCCAGCGCTTGGCCACCAAGACCTGGCATACGGAACTTCAAGCCTTGGAAATCTTCTGGACCAGCGATCTCTTTCGAGAACCAACCGCCAGCCTGTGGGCCAGTGTTGCCCGCAAGGAATGATTTCAAGCCAAAGATTTCGCCCAGCTCGGAATGAAGCTTATGGCCTTCACCGTTGTAGTACCAGTTGGACAGTTCCTGTGGGGACATGCCGAATGGAACGGATGTAAAGAACGCATACGCAGGGTGCTGGTTGATGAAATAGTAGTCAGCGCCGTGGTACATATCAGCCTGACCAGATGTCACAGCGTCAAACACTTCGAACGCACCAACAAGTTCGCCGGCAGCTTTCAAATCAATAGTCAGGCTTCCACCGGACATTGCAGTGATGCTATCAGCAGCGCGCTGTGCGGCGTCATGAACACCCGCAAGGCCACGGCCCCACGTTGTCACAAGCGTCAGCGTGCGGTTGCCCTGCGCATAAGCAGGTGCAGCAAGTGCTGTTGCGGCGGCAGCAGTGCCACCAAGTGCGGAATTTTTCAGAAAAGAACGACGATCCATTTAGTATCCTCCCAATGGTATTGTCCTACGGCTAGAGGCTCCTCCCCCACGCCATCGGCTGATCTCTCAGTCCCCAGAGCCTAGCGAGCGAGCGAGCGATGTAATATGCGTAGTACTGCGTAGAAATCAGGCTAATTGTGATGATTTTGCAAGTATTCGCCAAATTGTTATGCGCTAACAGGATATTTTCCCCCGTCATGAATTCGCAGAACCGTTTGCCCCGCCCCTGATTCTCCGCTAGCCGCGTAGCATGTCGACGATTGCCCAGCGCTTGCGTGACCTGTTTGAATTCAGCTACGGCCAAAAGGTTTTCCTTGTGGCCTCGCTGCCGCTTGTGCTGGCCGTGACACTGATTTCATTTGTAGTGACCAACCAGTCGCGGTCACTGGCAGAGCGCGAAATCAAAGGGCTCGAACAACAGCTGATCCAAGCCAAACGCGACGAATTGAAAAACTACCTGTCCATTGCGCGCACCGCGATTGTGAACACCTACGGGCTTGCGGGCCCCACGGACGAGGCGGCAAAGTTGCAAGTCACGCAGGAACTGTCCTCAATGCTCTACGGGCAAGACGGCTATTTCTTTGTGTTCGACTATGAAGGCAACAACCTCGTGGCACCGCGCCAGACATTTCTCATCGGTGAAAACTGGTCAGGTCTAGAAGACGTGAACGGGGTGCCAATCACTGACGAGCTCATCCGTATTGCGCGTAGCGGTGGTGGTTATCACAGCTTTGACTGGCCCAAACCGTCTGACGGGGTGACCGAACGTATGTTCGTCTACGTCAACGGGCTCCAAGACTGGCGCTGGGTTGTGGGCACTGGGGTCTTCATCGGGGATATCTTGCAAACCGTGGCCGATGCGCGGGCAGATGTTGAGGCGCGGATTAGGCAGACGTCCTATTACATCGTGGGCATTGCGATTGCGGCGCTTATCGGGGTGTTCTTGTCTGGTATGTTCATCAACCTGCGTGAACGACGGCTTGCAGATGCCAAGCTCAAGGATCTCACCCAACGGATCATTGACACCCAAGAGGAAGAACGCGGGCGCGTGGCGCGTGAATTGCACGACGGGATCAACCAGATGCTTGTGGGCGTGCGCTATGCGCTTGAACTTGCGCGCAGACGGCTTGGCTTGGGTGACGTGCGCGCTTCTGAAAGTCTGGGCAAAGGCATTGATGGGCTAGGAGGGGCGATCCAAGAGGTACGGCGCATCAGCCGTGACCTACGCCCCGGTGTTCTCGACGACCTTGGGCTTGGCCCCGCGCTTAAGGTGCTGATCGACGACTTCTCTAACCGTACAGGCATAGATGCGACGTTCGAGACCGTCGTATTTCGCAACCGGCTCGACGAAGAGGCGCGCATCGCGCTTTACCGGATCGCACAAGAGGCGCTGACGAACATTGATCGGCACGCACAGGCGACATCAATAGACGCCAGCCTAAAGGGACAGCGCAATGGCGCACTGCTGCGTATCACCGACAACGGCAAAGGGTTTAAGCAGACCCGAAAATCCGGCGGCTTGGGTCTGCGCAACATGCAAGAACGGATTGAACAGCTAGGCGGGACAATCAGGATCACCTCTGAGCGCGCAAAAGGCACCACCATAGAAGCCCGCGTGCCCCTTACGCATATGCTGCGCCCCCAAGAGCAAAAGGTAAAAGCACCATGACCATTCGCATTCTGATCGTTGATGACCACCCTATGGTCACCGAAGGCATTCAGTCGATCTTGGAATCCTATGATGACATCACCGTCGTTGGCACCCTTAACAACGGCCAAGACGCAGTTGACCAGCTCATAACGCTTAACCCCGACATTGTGCTGATGGATCTGAACATGCCCGGCCTGTCTGGCCTGGCCGCAACCGAGATAATGTTAGAAATTCGCCCCGATACGCGCATCCTGATCCTGTCGATGCACGACAGCCCAGAATATATCGCCACCGCAATGCGGCACGGTGCCAAGGGCTATGTGCTCAAAGATGTGCCCACTGACGAAATTCGCGTTGCCATCGACACGGTGATGACGGGAATCAACTATCTGTGTACCGGTGCCGCCGAAGCCCTCGCGCCAAACATCAGCGATGGCCGTGAAACCCTGACAGGGCGCGAACAGACGGTTCTGCTTGAACTTGCCCAAGGCAAATCCAACAAAGAGGTCGCGATTAACCTCGATATCTCGGTGCGCACCGTGGAAACCCACCGCAAGAACATTAAACGTAAACTTGATATCAATTCCACGGCAGGGCTGACCCGCTACGCGCTTGAAAATGGCGTGCTACAAGGGACAGGCGTTTAGCCAAACTGATATGCACAGCCATTGTGCGCCCAGTGCATGTTGTATTCACGCACATGGCCATTAAATGCGACTGACACTCACAAAAGGACGATAGCCATGACAGATATATACACGCCCCCAAAAGTCTGGACGTGGGACGCAGAGAATGGCGGCGAATGGGCCGCGCTGAACCGCCCTATTGCAGGTGCCACCCATGACAAAACCTTGCCCGTTGGCGACCACCCCCTGCAGCTTTACTCTCTTGCTACGCCAAACGGCGTCAAAGTGACTGTAATGCTGGAAGAATTGCTCGCAGCTGGGCACGGCGCGGAATACGACGCATGGTTGATCAACATCATGGAAGGCGACCAGTTCGGTTCCGGCTTTGTCGACATTAACCCAAATTCCAAGATCCCTGCCCTGCGCGATCACGACACTGGTCAACGGGTTTTCGAATCCGGTGCAATCTTGGTGTATCTGGCCGAAAAATTCGGTGCCTTCCTACCAGCGTCTGGCCCTGCACGGACCGAGACCCTGAACTGGCTGTTCTGGCTACAAGGCGCGGCCCCGTACCTTGGCGGCGGCTTTGGGCACTTCTACGCCTATGCACCCGAAAAGTTCGAATACCCGATCAGCCGCTTCGCAATGGAAGTAAAACGCCAACTTAGCGTGCTCGACACACATCTCGCCGACAATAAATACCTCGCAGGCGACGACTACACGATCGCCGACATTGCAACTGCGCCGTGGTACGGACGTCTTGTCGAAGGTGACGCCTATAACTCTGGCGTATTCCTGTCTGTGCACGAATACACCAACGTCATCCGTTGGAATAATGACGTCAGCAGTCGGCCCGCCTATATCCGCGGTGCGATGGTCAACAAAGCAATCGGCCCGCTTGAAGGACAACTGCGTGAACGGCACAAAGCGTCAGACTTCGACACACAGACCCAAGACAAATTACAAAGCTAACCGTCCATTTCCCTAGAGGCACCGCCACCTTTGGAAATAAAGTTGCTAAAACAGCCGCTCAAACGACATTTTCTGCGCTTGAGCGGTTGACCCCTAGGAACACCGCGCATAATATCACGCCAACACAAAGGACTTTGATCGATGAACCTACTAGTCGTCATTCTAAGACAACAGCGCATGGGCCGGTAACGGTTTAACCATAAGGTTCCCATGCGCCCTCGATACCCTCGGGGGCTTTTTTGTGTGTAAACGAATTGATAATCGCAAAGGACGCGAGTGATATGACAAAAGCCATGACAGGCGCAAAAATGGTCGTTCAAGCTTTGGTAGACCAAGGCGTGGACGTCGTGTTTGGATACCCTGGTGGTGCCGTCCTCCCGATCTACGACGAGATTTTTCAGCAAAATCACATTCAGCACGTTCTGGTGCGCCACGAACAAGGTGCGGTGCACGCAGCCGAAGGCTATGCGCGCTCCACTGGTAAACTCGGTGTTGCATTGGTGACATCTGGCCCCGGTGCAACAAACGCTGTTACCGGCCTGACCGATGCCCTGCTTGATAGTATCCCAATTCTGGTTCTGACGGGCCAAGTCCCGACCTTCATGATCGGCTCTGACGCGTTCCAAGAGGCCGACACCGTTGGCATCACGCGGCCTTGCACCAAACACAACTGGCTTGTCAAAGACACCGACGATCTGGCGCGCACCATCCACGAGGCGTGCCATGTCGCCACCGCTGGTCGCCCCGGCCCCGTTCTTGTCGACATCCCAAAGGATGTGCAGTTCGCCACTGGCACCTATACCACCAAAAAGGCACGAAAATCGCGCTATAGCCCGCAAGTTAAAGGCGACATCACGTCGATCACCGAACTGGTGAAGGCGATGGAAACCGCAAAACGACCTCTGTTCTATACAGGCGGCGGTGTCGTCAATTCCGGCGATGCGGCGTCACAGCTGTTGCGTGAACTCGTTGGGGCGACGAATTTCCCGATCACATCGACCCTGATGGGCTTGGGCTGTTATCCAGCGTCTGGCGACAATTGGCTCGGTATGCTCGGTATGCACGGGTTGTACGAGGCCAACATGGCGATGCACGACTGCGATCTGATGATCAACATTGGCGCGCGCTTTGACGACCGGATCACAGGCGTTATCGAAAAATTCAGCCCGCATTCCAAAAAGGCGCATATCGACATTGATCCATCGTCGATCAACAAAGTGATCCACGTCGACATACCAATCGTTGGCGACATCGCGCATGTTCTCGAAGACTTGCTCAAGGTTTGGAAATCACGCGGTCGCAAAACTAACGCCGAAGGTGTTTCTAACTGGTGGGACCAGATCAACACATGGCGCAGCATTGATTGCCTGAAGTTCACGCAAACTGGCAAAATCATCAAACCGCAATACGCGCTGTCACGGCTCGAAGAACTGACCAAGAAACACGACCGCTACATCACCACCGAAGTTGGACAGCACCAGATGTGGGCGGCCCAGTACCTTGGCTTTGAAAATCCTAACCGCTGGATGACGTCCGGCGGGCTTGGCACTATGGGCTACGGCTTCCCTGCGTCCATCGGCGTGCAAATGGCGCACCGCGAAGGTCTGGTCATCAACGTGGCTGGTGAAGCATCATGGCTGATGAACATGCAAGAAATGGGCACGGCCATGCAGTACAAGCTGCCAGTTAAACAGTTCATCCTCAACAATGAACGGCTTGGCATGGTCCGCCAGTGGCAAGAACTGCTGCACGGCGAGCGCTATTCATCCAGCTGGTCCGAAAGCCTGCCTGATTTCGTAAAATTGGCCGAAGCATTTGGCGCCAAAGGCATCATCTGTTCCGATCCCGATGATCTTGACGATGCGATCATGGAAATGATCACATACGACGGTCCGGTGATCTTTGACTGCTTGGTGGAAAAGCACGAAAACTGCTTCCCGATGATCCCATCAGGCAAGGCGCACAATGACATGATCTTGGGCGAAAACGCCGACACAGCCAACGCCATTGTCGGCGCTGGCGGGGCCTTGGTGTAGGCTTATGCAAAACATATGCAAAACTTATGCAAAACTTACCGCACGAAAGGGGCTGATCTGATGTCCGCACTGAATATCAAAAAGGGCTCGACCAGCCACTCCGCATACAACCTCAAAGCTGCCTATGAGGATACTGTTGAACGGCACACGCTGGCCATTCTGGTTGAAAACGAACCGGGTACGCTTGCGCGTGTAATCGGGCTGTTTGCTGGGCGTGGTTACAATATCGAAAGCCTGACCGTCGCTGAAACGGACCATCATGGCCACCAAAGCCGGATTACAATCGTGACCTCTGGCACGCCGCAAGTGATTGAACAGATCAAGGCGCAGCTTGGCCGGATAGTGCCTGTTTACAAGGTCAATGACCTCACCGTAGAGGGCCCCTCCGTGGAACGTGAATTGGCGTTGTTTAAAGTTGCAGGCAAAGGCGATGCGCGTATCGAAGCCGTGCGGCTTGCGGACATATTTCGCGCCAATGTGGTCGATAGCACGTTGGAATCGTTCGTTTTTGAAGTTGTTGGCACCTCCGAGAAAATCGATGCTTTCGGCGAATTGATGCGTCCTTTGGGCCTCACCGAAGTCGTGCGCACAGGCATCGCCGCCTTGTCACGCGGCACCTAAAAACCGCGCTGCGCCGCTGCTTTAGGCGCGGCGCACGCATGTCGCTGTGATGAAAATCTCTGTCGCGCTAAGACAAGGAATGCGACGCCATCTTGCTGTAAACTGGGGTTAACACAGCAAAGGATGGACCCCATGGCCAATGACCACGTGCGCAATGATCTGACCGCCGTTCGCCAACCCATTGAGCGCGCCCAAGGCCTGCCCAACGAACATTACATCGACGAAGGCATCTTTGAAGAAGAGAAATACGCCGTCCTCTTTGCATCATGGGCCGGCCTCGCTGTTGCCGCTGACGTGCCTGAAATTGGCGACGCAAAACCGATAGAATTCCTAGGAATCCCCTTACTATTAGTGCGCGATCGCGAAAACAAAGTCCGCGTTTTCCAAAACTCCTGCCGCCACCGCGGCATGATCCTCGTGTCCGAACCAAAGAAGATCGAAGGCGCAATTCGCTGCCCTTATCATTCATGGTGTTATTCCACCGCTGGCAAACTCATCAGCACGCCGCACGTTGGCGGCCCCGGTCACAATACACATGAAGCGATTAACAAAGACGACCTTGGCCTCACGGAAGTCCGCAGCCACATCTGGTTTGACACGGTGTTCATCAATGTCGACGGCAACGCTGAACCGTTTGAAGTCGTGCACGCCGACCTTCTGGCGCGTTGGAAAGAATTCGACAAACCAATGTATCACGGCGGCACCGAAAGCCACTTTGACCTGAGCCTGACAACCAACTGGAAGCTCGCGATCGAGAACTATTGCGAAAGCTATCATCTGCCGTGGGTCCACCCCGGTTTGAACAGCTATTCACGGCTTGAGGATCATTATAACATCCAAGAACAAGGTAAATATTCCGGCCAAGGAACTCTGGTTTATCAACAACTTAAAGGGCCTGATGACGTCGTATTCCCTGACTTTGATGGGCTATCTGACAAGTGGGATACCGGCGCAGAATATATCGCGATCTATCCAAACGTGTTGCTGGGCGCGCAGCGGGACCACTGTTTTTCCATTGTTTTGCAGCCCAATACGCTGTCGTCGACAACCGAACATATCCACCTGTATTACGCGCAGCCCGATACGTCCGAACACATGCGCAGCCGCAATGCGGTCCAGTGGAAAGGCGTGTTTGAGGAAGACATTTTTGTCGTTGAAGGCATGCAAAAGGGCCGCCATTCACCACTGTTTGACGGGGGTCGCTTTAGCCCCGCAATGGACGGGCCAACGCATAACTTCCACGATTGGGTCGCGAGTAAAGTGCAAGATCACCGCGCCAAACAAGACGCATGAGTGGGCTTGATGTGCAATTGCTGGACGCACATGCGCGCCATGACCAGCCTGCCCTCGTAACGCTGTATGCGCTTGCGGCTGAAACGGCACACGACACTGACGCGGCCTGCTTTTACCTGACCCACGCCTATATCTTTGCGCTAGAGCTTGGGCATCCGGACACGGCTGCGTTACATGCGCAGCTTGCGGCCCACGGGCGCGTCTGACCCCTTGCCCTACAGGGCTGACCAAGGCACTATTGTTTTTGACTATAAGGACAAAAACCATGGCACCCCGCAAAATCATTATCGACACCGATCCCGGACAAGACGACGCTGTGGCCATTCTTTTGGCGCTGGCGTCCCCTGATGAAATTGCCGTTTTGGGCGTAACAGCGGTGGCAGGTAATGTGCCGCTGCCCCTAACGCAAAAGAATGCGCGGATCGTGTGCGAATTGGCGGGCAAGCCAGACACGTTAGTATTTGCAGGCTGCGATGCCCCGATGGTGCGCAAGCTGGTCACAGCAGAGCATGTGCACGGCAAAACCGGTCTTGATGGTCCTCAGATGGCCGATCCAACGATGCCGTTACAAGAACAACACGCGGTTGATTATATCATTGAGACACTGCGCGCGCATGACGCCGGAACAGTCACGCTGTGCCCGCTTGGACCGCTGACGAATATCGCAACTGCATTTAACAACGCCCCGGAAATTGTTGAAAAGGTTCAAGAAATTGTACTTATGGGCGGGGCCTATTTTCAGGTCGGAAACATCACACCTGCAGCTGAATTCAACATCTATGTTGATCCAGAGGCCGCGAAAATCGTATTTGACAGCGGTGTGCCAATCGTCGTCATGCCGCTTGATGTAACCCATAAAGCGCTGACCACGCGTCCCCGTGTTGATGCGTTCCGCGCGATGGGCACAAAGGTCGGTGATATGGTTGCCGCTTGGACTGATTTCTTTGAGCGGTTCGACAAGGAAAAATACGGATCAGAGGGTGCGCCGCTGCATGACCCTTGTGTTATCGCCTATTTGATCCAGCCCGAGCTATTTACTGGCCGTCACGTGAATGTCGAAATTGAAACAACGTCCGAGCTTACACTTGGCATGACCGTCGCCGATTGGTGGCGCGTGACTGACCGTGCTCCCAATGCGATGTTCATGGGTGATTTGGATTCAGATGGATTTTTCGCTCTGCTTGCGGATCGCTTGGCGCGCCTATGAGCACTGCCATCAACCTTGCGGGTCCAGCCGATGATGACCGACTTTTGTCCCTGATGGGCCGTTTCCACGAAGAAATTGGCTTACCCTATGATGACGCCCACCGTACTTCTGTGACAGCACCCTTGTTGGAAGGCTCACCTTTGGGCGCTGTCTGGCTGATTGGGCCAGCACGCGCGCCACTTGGCTATGTGATGGTCAGTTTTGGCTGGTCAGTACCACGAGGCGGGATGATAGGCTGGGTCGAAGAGGTGTTTATTCGCCCCTCCGTACGCAGCCGCGGGATCGGTACTGAAGTTTTACATGCCATCGCCCGTTCACTGGGCCAAGCTGGCGTGCGTGCCTTGCAGGTACGCGTCGACGACAATGCCCGCCTTGCTGGATTCTGCGCGCGCGTTGGGTTTGGCAACACGGCAGATACACGTGTCATGACGGAGATGTTGTGATGATCCCATTCAACAACTCTTATGTGCACTTGCCCACGCAGATGTTTACCCGCCAGACCGCAAAAGCGGTTCCTGATCCGACGCTGATCGTCACCAATGCGTCGTTGGCCGATGCCCTTGGGATTGACCCTGATTGGCTGACCACGCCTGCTGCGCGCGATGTATTTGCAGGCAACGCAGTGGCTGAAGGGTCAGAACCGCTTGCATCTGCCTATGCAGGTCATCAATTTGGCAATTGGAATCCCGGATTGGGCGACGGCCGCGCGCTTTTGCTCGGCGAGGTTCTGGGCACTGACGGTGTGCGCCGTGATATTCAGCTTAAGGGGTCCGGCCCGACGCCGTATTCGCGGTCTGGCGATGGGCGCGCTTGGCTGGGGCCAGTGCTGCGCGAATATCTGGTATCCGAAGCGATGCATGCGATGGGTATCCCCACAACCCGTGCGCTTGCCGCAGTCACTACCGGTGAAACCGTGCAGCGCGAAGAACCCCTGCCCGGTGCGATTATTACGCGTGTGGCGCAAAGCCATATCCGCGTCGGCACGTTTCAGTTGATGGCTGCGCGCGGCGATATTGAGGCCCTGTCGGCGCTGTTCGATCATGTCGTTGACCGGCATTATTCGGATGCAGATAGTCCGGCCGCGTTACTGTTGGCCGTGACCAAAGCCCAAGCCTCATTGATCGCGAAATGGATGTCGGTTGGATTTGTGCACGGCGTGATGAACACCGACAATGTGTCAATTGCAGGCGAGACGATTGATTATGGCCCTTGCGCGTTCATGGATGCTTATGATGCGCAAAGCGTGTTCAGCGCGATTGATCGACAAGGCCGCTACGCCTATGAAAACCAGCCACGTATTGCGGTTTGGAACCTTGCGCAATTTGCGACCTCGCTTATCCCATTGATGCCAGATCAAGATGCCGCGATCGAAGAGTTCACGACGATTATCAACGCCTTTCCAACGCATTACGAGGCGGAGTGGATTAATGCCTTTGGTGCCAAGCTTGGATTGGTGGACCCGTCCGAGGACGACCGTGCCTTGATAACTGATCTGCTGGCGCTGATGCAGCAAAACGGCGCTGATTTCACCAATACTTTTGCCAATTTGGCGGGTCCCAATTCCGCCGCCCAATTTACCGACAGGGACGCGTATGGGGCGTGGTCAACCCGTTGGCAGGCGCGTGGGTATGACGTCGGTATCATGACGGCAGCCAATCCAGTGATCATTCCGCGCAATCATCAGGTCGAGGCCGTGATCATTGCAGGCCGTAACGGTGACTTTGGCCCGTTCCATGCCTTGCTGGCAGCGGTGACCGAGCCCTATGCACCTGTGACCAATGCAACTGCGGCTTTTGCCCGTGCACCCGCGGTGGACGAGCGCGTCACGCAGACGTTTTGCGGGACTTAATCAGGCGATTGATTTGCAAAATGCCGCCCCAAGTGCCGCCAATAGTGATCTTGATTGCGACATAATTGAAAGCGAGCGAAACCTGTGAGGGCAACTGAAGTGCCATAAAGCACTAGTGTCAATCGCCGCCGAGCATCCATTCGCCTTCAGGCCAAAACGCATGGAATGCGAATGCGAACATCACGTCATGGGCAACGTCAGCGCCATTTGCGTCGCGCACCCGCACATTGCCCACTTCTTTTCCGTCGGCAATACGCTTGCTGTCGAGAGCAGAGGCTTGGCCGGCAACCCATGTCAGTGTCACCCCGTTTTCAGATACCGTGCCTTCCTCCGATAGACGTGTCAGTGGCCATGCTTGGTCGCCAACACGCACGACACGGGCGAGTGCGGGAATATCATGTGGTGGTCTTTCGCCAGAATACAGGAATGGTTGAAAAGAGCTGTCGTATTGCACATAGGGGTTCGCCCCGTAGTTGCGGTTGAAAGCGGGCATGTCCATCACGAGGCCGTCGGGGTTGCGGGCTGCAAAAACATCCCAGCTTTCCATCCATGATGGCAGGCTTGTCAGCTCTGTGCCGTTCAGGTCGCCCACGATTGCCTCTCCGATGGCTTGTTGCCACCAGCTTTCGGTTTCACGGTCGAACATGATCATATCCGAATTGCGCAGCTTGCCCGATACGCCGAATGTCAGCGTGCCTGCGGCGGTGCGCCTGTCAAATGTAATGCCAGAATTGCATAGCGGACAGAATGTGACCGCCACGGGGACGCCACCAACGGTATCATTGACGATTTCATGCCAAGTCAGATAGCGGATCGGATAGGCGCGCGGCACAGCCCCTTCGATCTCAACCGTGATAACAGGTTCGCGCGGGGTCAGACGGTCTTCGTCTGCAACATTGCGAAATTCAGGTTCGGACAACGCCGGAATGCCGTCCTTGGACGGGCCGCCAGACAGGATTTCCACCCAGTTTTCGACGCTCGTATTTTCAAAGTCGGTGTTGGGCCATTCGTGCACCCAAAACTCGGGACTCGCGAGCGCGGTACTGGCTATGGTGCAAAAGGCAGCGATTGTTGCGGTCAGGCGCATGGTGTTTCCTCCAGTGTTAACCAGAGTGTGCCTACCTGTTACGTGGTCGCATAGCCCCCTCGCAAAGAAGTGAGAGGGATATGCGGTTTTCGTTACTGCGTGACGCGAACCGCCTGCATCATGTCAGGCGTGCCAACAACGGCACCGTTGCCGCCAGTGCCCAGCTTGATCTGATCGACGATATCCATGCCGGATGTGACTTCGCCAACGACTGTGTATTGGCCGTTCAGAAAATCACCTTGGTCAAACATGATGAAGAACTGACTGTTGGCAGAGTTCGGGTTCTGGCTGCGTGCCATGCCGATGATGCCACGGGCAAAAGGCTTGTCCGTGAATTCTGCCGGAATGTCAGGCAGATCAGACGCACCGGTACCAGCGCGACGGGTGTCTTCACCCATTTTGCCGTGTTGCACGTCACCAGTTTGCGCCATGAAGCCTTCGATCACGCGGTGAAACACCACGCCGTCGTAGGACCCTTCGGCCGCAATCGCGGTGATCTGTGCCACATGCAACGGTGCCAGATCTTCGAACAAGTCGATGATGATGGTGCCATTGGCTTCGCCAGCGATGTCAATCTCAAGACCAGAAGCGAACGCAGGTCCAGCGACGAGTGCCAGAATTGCGCCCAGCTTATACATCTGCGGCAACTTTCACACTGATCATGCGATCAGGGTTTACAGGTGGCTCGCCCTTAGCAATCGCGTCGACGTGCTCCATGCCGGACATGACGTTGCCGTATACGGTGTATTGACCGTTCAGGAAGTCGTTGTCTTTGAAGCTGATGAAAAACTGCGAGTTTGCAGAGTTCGGGCTTGATGACCGTGCTGCACCCAATGCGCCGCGTGCGTGTGGGATTTTGGAAAATTCAGCCGTCAGGTCAGGCATATCGGACCCACCAGTACCTGCGCGACCTGGGTTATAGTTCTTTTCCATGTTCGCATGCTCAACGTCGCCAGTTTGCGCCATGAAGCCATCGATCACGCGGTGGAATGACACGTTGTCATAGGTACCAGCGCGGGCCAGTTCCTTCATCCGTGCGGTGTGAAGCGGTGCCACGTCTGGCAGCAAAGCGATAACCACTTCGCCACCAGTCAGTGTCATGATGATTGTGTTTTCTGGATCTTGAATTTCGGCCATGTTGGGCTCCTGAAGGTTTTGTAAATCGTTGCGGCATTACATATGGCCCAAACGCCCATTGAACAAGGCATCCGGTTGACCCCAGCGCCATTGTGCCGCAATGAAAGGTCAAATTGATTAAACTCGGAGGCTGATATGGCTTGGAAGACGCTTGATGACATGGACCTAGACGGCAAACGCGTGCTGGTCCGCGTAGATATCAATGTGCCGATGGAAAACGGCGAAGTTACCGATATCACCCGCATCGCGCGGATTGCACAGACAGTTTACGATATCCAAGACGCTGGTGGTAAGGTCATCTTGATGGCTCATTATGGTCGCCCAAAGGGCAAAGTCGTCGAAGAAATGTCCCTGATCCATGTAGCCCCTGCTGTCGCTGATGAGCTGGGCGTGCCGATTACGTTTGCTGACAGCGATTATCGCGATGCGGTCAAGGAGATGACCAACGACGAAGTTTTGCTTTTGGAAAACCTGCGTTTCAACCCCGGCGAAGAGGCAAACGATATGGGCTTTGCCAAGCGGCTTGCCTCACTTTGCGATGTCTACGTCAACGATGCGTTTTCTGCGGCCCACCGCGCCCACGCCAGCACCCACGCGATTGCAACGCTGCGCCCGTCTTGTGCTGGTCGGTTGATGGCGCAAGAGCTGTCCGCGCTCGAGGCCGCTTTGGGCAATCCCAAACGCCCTGTTGTCGCCGTGGTAGGTGGTGCAAAAGTGTCCTCGAAGCTGGACCTGTTGGGCAATTTGGTTGGCAAGGTTGACCATCTGGTCATCGGCGGCGGCATGGCGAACACGTTTTTGGCCGCGCAGGGTATGAATGTGGGTCAATCGCTTTGCGAACATGATCTGGCTGACACTGCACGCGAGATTTTGGCTAAGGCCGAGGCTGCGGGCTGCGAAATTATTCTGCCTCGCGACATTGTTGTGGCGCGTGAATTTAAGGCTGGTGCTGACAATGAGACAGTTGCACCTGACGCCTGCCCTGCCGATGCGATGATCTTGGATGCGGGGCCTGAAACTGTCGCTTATATCAAAGACGTTCTGGAAAATGCCAAAACGTTAATCTGGAACGGCCCGCTAGGTGCATTTGAGATTGAACCCTTTAACGCGGCCACAAATGCAGCAGCGATGGCGGCTGCAAAGCTGACCAATTCAGGCAAGTTAATTTCGGTTGCGGGTGGCGGTGATACTGTCGCGGCCCTGAACCAAGCGGGTGCAGCGGACAAGTTCACGTATATTTCCACTGCGGGCGGCGCTTTCCTAGAGTGGATGGAAGGTAAAGAATTGCCTGGAATTGCGGCACTACAGAACTGATTGCGCTAACGGTAGCGTAATCAGAATTGCGCCCATGGGGCCAGCCTTCTAAGCAATGAGTATTCAGTCATCAGAAAGCGGGCCCCATGATCAACCAAGCGCAACTTGAGCACATATCATCAGGCAAGGGTTTTATCGCGGCACTTGATCAAAGCGGTGGGTCTACACCCAAAGCATTGGGCCTGTATGGCATCACCGAAGACGCTTATAAAAATGACGACGAAATGTACGCGCTGATCCACGAAATGCGGTCGCGGATTGTGCATGCCCCTGCGTTTACGGGTGACAAAGTTGTCGGCGCGATTTTGTTTGAGATGACAATGGATCGCCAAATTGGCGGCAAGCCGGCAGCGCAGGCGCTTTGGAACGAACAAGGCGTTGTTCCATTCCTGAAGGTCGACAAGGGTTTGATGGATGCACATGACGGCGTGCAGTTGATGAAGCCGATGGACGGCTTGAATACGTTATTGGCGCGCGCAGTTGATGCAGGTATGTTCGGGACCAAAATGCGGTCCGTCATCAGTGCCGCCAATCCAACTGGTATCGAAGCCATCGTCGCCCAGCAGTTTGAAATTGCTGCGCAAATAATCGCAGCCGGTCTTGTGCCAATCATCGAGCCAGAAATCACAATTAGCATTGCCGACAAAGCCGAAGCCGAAGATCTGCTATTGGCCACGTTGCTGCGCCATCTGGACGCGCTGCCCGCTGACCAAAATGTTATGCTTAAGCTGACATTGCCCGAGCAACCAAACCAATATGCAAAGTGCGTGAATCATAACCGCGTTATTCGCGTCGTTGCATTGTCTGGCGGATATGAGCGATCAGAAGCAAATACACGTCTTGCCAAGAATGCCGGCGTTATTGGCTCGTTTAGCCGTGCATTGACCCAAGGCCTGTCTGCAAAACAATCCGACGATGATTTCAACGCTATGATTTCGGCGACGATTGACGGTATTTATACGGCTTCTATCGCATAAGTTACCGTTTTTTGCGTCAAAGGGGATTCCCAAGGCGAATCAAATGTGCGAATCTGCCTGCATAGTCATCCATAAGAGATGACATCGAGGCAGAGCAATGAACCGACGTAGTCGCCCCGCGATGGGCACATTTATATTTTGTATTGGGGCCATTCTTCTTGGTCTCTATTTCACTTTTGCCGCTGTGCAGGGTGATTACGGCGTGTTCCGCCGCAGTGAAGTGCTGGCTGAAAAGCGGCGCCTCAACGCGGAGTTGATCCTTGTGCAGCAAGACGTTGCCGCAATGGAAAATCTAACTCACAGGTTGTCCGACAATTATCTTGATCTTGATTTGCTGGACCAACAGTCACGCGATGTGCTGGGTCTAATTCGTGCAGACGAGATTGTTATTCGCTAAGCGGGTACCCCCATTAATTGCAGCGTTTTACTTGGCGTAACATTGGCTCTGGGAATCTTTGATCGGATAATATAGAGATAGTTTAATGCTAAACTATTTTCTTTATACGATGGAGGACGCGCATGTCAGCTAAGAAAACCGCTGCCAAGTCAAATGTCTCAGCTGAAGAGTTGCTGGGTCACTACCGTGAAATGCTGATGATCCGGCGCTTTGAAGAGAAAGCTGGCCAGTTATATGGCATGGGCTTGATCGGTGGTTTTTGCCACCTCTATATTGGCCAAGAGGCTGTTGTTGTGGGCCTAGAGGCTGCATCCAAAGAGGGCGACAAACGCGTCACGTCTTACCGTGACCACGGCCACATGCTGGCGTGTGGCATGGACCCCAAGGGGATCATGGCCGAACTGACTGGCCGCGAGGGCGGTTTTTCAAAGGGCAAAGGCGGCTCCATGCATATGTTTTCTAAGGAGAAGCACTTCTATGGCGGCCACGGCATTGTTGCGGCTCAAGTTCCATTGGGTGCAGGCCTTGCGTTTTCCGACAAATACAAAGGCAACGACAATGTAACGTTTGCTTATTTTGGTGATGGCGCAGCCAACCAAGGTCAGGTTTACGAGACATATAACATGGCCGAGCTTTGGTCCCTGCCCGTTGTTTTTGTGATTGAAAACAATCAGTACGCCATGGGTACATCTGTGAAGCGGTCGACCAAATCCCCCTCGTTGTGGGAGCGTGGCAAAGCCTACGGGATTGAAGGCGAAGAAGTTGACGGCATGAATGTGTTGGCAGTCAAAGAAGCCGGCGAGCGCGCAGTTGCGCATTGCCGTGCTGGCGAAGGCCCGTATATTTTAGAGGTCAAAACATACCGCTACCGCGGCCATTCCATGTCGGACCCTGCGAAATACCGGACCCGCGAAGAAGTGCAGAAAATGCGCGAAGAGCGTGACCCGATTGAGCAGATCCGCAGTATGTTGCTGACTGGAAAACTTGCGTCCGAGGACGACCTGAAAGCAATCGACAAAGAGATCAAAGGCATCGTTAATGAGGCCGCTGAATTCTCGAAGGAAAGCCCAGAGCCCGCACTAGAAGAGCTTTGGACAGATATTTACGCGAAAGTGGAGGCATAAAATATGGCGACCGAAATTCTTATGCCCGCCCTGTCACCAACCATGGAAGAAGGCACGCTTTCCAAGTGGATGGTCAAAGAAGGCGATACCGTTTCAAGCGGTGACATTCTGGCTGAAATCGAAACTGACAAAGCCACGATGGAATTTGAAGCCACCGATGAAGGTATCGTTGGTAAGATTTTGATCGCAGAAGGCACCGAGGGTGTCAAAGTGAACACTGCTATCGCTATTATGGTGGAAGAAGGCGAAGCCGTTCCAGAAGCCAGTGCTGCCTCTGTGGTCGCAGCGCCCCCAGTCGTCGCGTCTGCGCCAACCGTTGCCGCCGCACCTGTTGCACCTGTCATGGATGCGACCCCCGATTGGGCCGCTGATGTTCCAGTCAAGCAGACCACAGTGCGTGAAGCATTGCGTGACGCGATGGCCGAGGAAATGCGGCGCGACGAAAATGTGTTTTTGATGGGCGAAGAGGTTGGCGAATACCAAGGCGCCTATAAGATTTCGCAAGGTCTTTTGGACGAGTTTGGTGCCAAGCGCATCATTGACACGCCGATCACCGAGCATGGTTTTGCTGGAATCGCCACCGGTGCTGCCTTTGGCGGGTTGCGACCTATTGTAGAGTTCATGACGTTTAACTTTGCCATGCAAGCCATTGATCATATTATAAACTCTGCTGCAAAGACACTGTATATGTCTGGCGGTCAGATGGGTGCTCCGATGGTGTTCCGTGGCCCAAACGGTGCAGCCGCCCGCGTTGGCGCTCAGCATTCGCAGTGTTATGCGGCTTGGTACATGCAAATTCCCGGATTGAAAGTTGTGACGCCATATTCAGCGGCTGACGCAAAAGGCCTAATGAAGACCGCTATCCGTGATCCGAACCCAGTTATCTTCCTTGAGAACGAAATCATGTATGGCAAGGCGTTTGACGTACCGGTCATGGATGATTTCACCATTCCGTTTGGTAAAGCCAAGATTGAGCGTTCTGGTGACGATGTTACCATCGTGACCTTTGGGATTGGCGTGACATATGCATTGAAAGCCGCAGAAAAGCTTGCCGAAGAAGGCATCGCTGCTGAGGTCGTTAACCTGCGTACGCTGCGCCCGATGGATACTGAAACCATCCTTACTTCTGTGCGCAAGACCAACCGCTGCGTGACCGTCGAAGAAGGTTGGCCGCAAGGCTCAGTTGGTGGTTACATCTGCAACGTTATCATGCAAGAGGCGTTTGATTATCTTGATGCCCCAGTAATCAACTGCACAGGCAAAGACGTGCCGATGCCTTATGCTGCCAATCTTGAAAAACATGCCCTTTTGACGGCTGACGACGTTGTCGATGCCTGCAAAAAAGTAACTTACCGTTAAGGAGACGAAAGCGATGCCTACAGAAATTCTGATGCCCGCCCTGTCGCCTACGATGGAAGAAGGCACATTGTCGAAATGGCATGTCAAAGAGGGCGACACCGTGTCGTCCGGCGACATTTTAGCTGAAATCGAGACCGACAAAGCCACAATGGAATTTGAATCTATCGACGAAGGCGTGATTGGCAAGATCATGATCGCCGAAGGTACTGAGGGCGTGAAAGTGAACGCTGTCATTGCGGTGTTGTTGGAAGACGGCGAAGCCGCTGCTGATATCGGCGCGATATCTACGGCGGTTCCAGCGCCGCAGCCCGCTGCGGCTGCCGAGGTGGCTCCTGCAAGGAGCCCCGAGAAGGCCGCCCCCGTCAAGGATGGTACGCGTGTCTTTGCGACGCCGCTTGCCCGCCGGATCGCTGCTGACAAAGGCTTAGACCTTACAAGTGTCGCAGGCTCTGGCCCACATGGCCGGATTGTCAAAGCCGATGTGGAAAATGCCCAAGCTGGCGCGGTTACCGCACCGGTAGCAAACGCTCCAGTTTCTGCCGCAGCCACACCAACTGGTCCGTCGTCTGACGCCGTTCTGCAGACCTATGCAGATCGCCCGCACAAGGAAATCAAGCTTGATGGTATGCGCAAGATCATCGCCAGCCGTCTGACAGAAGCCAAGCAAACCGTGCCGCATTTTTATCTGCGTCGGGACATCCACCTTGATGCTTTGCTCAAGTTCCGGAGCCAGTTGAACAAACAGCTTGAGCCGCGCGGCATCAAACTGTCGGTCAACGATTTCATCATCAAGGCCTGTGCATTGGCCCTGCAACAGGTGCCTCAAGCGAACGCTGTATGGGCTGGCGATCGTACGCTTCAGTTTGAAAAGTCCGATGTGGCTGTTGCTGTCGCCATTGAGGGCGGGTTGTTTACACCTGTCCTTCAAGATGCTGAAAGCAAGTCCTTGTCGGCGCTGTCGGCAGAAATGAAAGATCTTGCGAGCCGCGCCCGCGACCGCAAGCTTGCTCCGCATGAATATACCGGTGGTAGCCTAGCAATTTCGAATCTCGGGATGTTTGGTATCGATAACTTTGACGCCATCATCAATCCGCCGCATGCTGCGATCTTGGCTGTTGGCGCTGGTACGAAAAAGCCGATTGTTGGCGCTGATGGCGAATTGGCCGTAGGCACGGTGATGTCAACCACGCTGTCCGTTGATCACCGTGTCATCGACGGCGCTCTTGGCGCGAATTTGCTGAATGCGATCAAGGATAATTTGGAAAACCCTCTGATGATGCTGGCATAGCCAGCGTCACATAAACGAACGAAGGCCGGACATGACGTCCGGCCTTTTTCATTTCTGGGTGTCGTTACAACTATTGAGCAATTGATCCATGGTCAGTGAGGGTTGCGCACAACCTGCCTCTCCGACGATCCGCGCAGGCACGCCAGCGACTGTCTTCATCGGAGGCACCGCTTCAAGAACAACAGAGCCTGCCGCAATTCGGCTACAATGCCCAACCGTGATGTTGCCCAGAACCTTTGCACCAGCTCCGATCAGTACACCATTTTCAATTTTCGGGTGACGGTCATCGTCTTCTTTGCCCGTCCCACCAAGCGTGACCGAATGCAACATTGATACATTGTCACCAACAATGGCTGTTTCGCCGATAACAATCGAATGCGCATGATCTATCATGACACCGCGCCCAAGTTGGGCCCCTGGGTGAATATCAACGCCAAATACTTCGCTGACACGCATTTGGATGAAATACGCGATATCGCGGCGGCCTTGCTGCCAAAGCCAATGACCAAGTCGGTATGCCTGAAT
>OJHH01000133.1_pt1 | contig 21835 bp, 18 predicted proteins | sample 1594911 | NCBI WGS metagenome assembly OJHH01 (sample SAMN05416787, study PRJEB24817) | seawater metagenome | isolation source: Sea water | place: Canada:Atlantic | collected 2013-11
GTGCTGCTCCGTCTGAAGCCAGTCCAGGGCGTTGTCGAAATCCTCCAGCGTGTCGCCTAACCGGGGATCGCGGTAGGAAAAGAAACGGAACGTGCCATTCACGCTGTCCTGACCAGCACCACCACCGTAGGCACCGCCCTTTTCACGAATGGCCCGGTGCAGGTAGCCGTTGCGCAGGAAACCGCCCAACACTGTCAGTGCCGCTGCGTCAGGGTGGTCGATAGCAACCGTACTGTAGGCTTTGGCACAGAAGTTCACCTGGGTTGACGTTAGCCACGCCTGGCGCGCTTGGTAACTCACGGGTTCAAGCTTCCAGGCGGCCTTCTCTCCCGCACCGGAGTCTCCCCAAACGGTCTTCAGTTCCGTTAGCATTGGGTCCAGTTGCTCTTCCTCACCGATCAGCAGGAATTGACGGGACTGGTTCCGAATACGTTCGTGCAGTGCTGCAAGCCGTTCACATATCCTGTCGAGCTCAGCAGGATCGCTGAGGGACTTATCGAGCGCTTTAACGCCACGGATAGCCTCCAGGCCACCGAGCCGGAACGACAGCCACGCACCAGGACTGATTCCCTGAGATGCCGCCCCCATGGCCAGTGCATGGCCACTGCCTGTAACCGCCTGCTCGCGGCGGGAACGAATCTGGGCAATCAGCTCGCGCACCCGCTCCTTCTCATCAAACCGGGCGCCATTAAAGACATCGTTCAGCAGGCGAGTCAACGCCTCGCGGTTTCGAGCCAGCGCCTTGCCATTGAAAATGATGTAACCCGCAAGATCCTGAACATCGTCGATTTTTCCCTTGGCGGAGAAAGACGCACTGACGCCACCGGATTCCGCCGAGATACGGTCCTGCATCTGCAGGTAATCCAAGTCACCGCACCCCACTTCCGGAATCAGCGTGGTGTAGTACGGCAGCAACAACAGTTCTTCCTCAGTCAGGTTCGGTACCGGAAGGATCACCTGCTCGTACACCAGGCCATTGGTACCGCGGGCATAAATGGTCGCAGGCATGTCGCCGGCGAACCGCGACTCCGGTTCCGGCAACTGCAGGGGAACGTCGGTCAGGTCAACCTTCGGCAAGATGGAATCGTCGTCTTTCCGAGTCTGCCGCTCTTCCAGGGCCTGGGCGCGCTCGACAATCTGGCGTACTTCTTCGTCCGTCAACGAGGCCTTGCGGCGGGCAAGGGCATCGCGAATTGCCGCCTGACGACGACTCTCCAGCTTGTCATCCGGGCGCAGTGTCAGGGTCACGCGGTGCGGATTTTCCAGTAGCTTGCGGCGGATCAGACCGGGCACATATTGAGGATCCCGGATTTTTTCCCGCATATCCGCCAGCACCGGCTCCAGATCAAGGAGCTCAACTGGATCACCGCCATGAACCATTGGCGAAATCGCGGTCATGATCAGCTGCAGACCGTACGGGAAGCTATCACCGGCAATCTCGCGCTGGTGCAACTCCAACTGGTGGAGAATGGCTTCCAGGCGATCCTCGCTGACGCCCTCTTCCACTACCTTGGCCAACGTCTGTTCGATCAACGCTTCAAGGTCGTCCTGCTTGTCCGGGTCACTGCCCTCAATGCCACACACAAAGGTCATTTCACGGTTGGAGTCCTCGAGGCCGCACATGGGGGATGGCGATTGCCCGATGTCGGTCGTCTCCAGCGCCCGCATCAGGGGCGACGCACTGTTTTCCAGTAACACGCTGGCCAACAACTGGCCTTCAAGGTTCTCCTGCAGGTCAAAACTGTGGCCCAACAGCCAGCCCATCACGATGTGAGTCTTCTGGCCGGTATCCTCACCTTCACTGACGGCGTAACTCTGATCCACCCGAACCGGTGAGAACATCCGCTTCTCATCCCGCACCGGCAACTCTACGTCCAGCTGATCAAATCGCTTCAGGGCCAGTTCTTCAAAGCGTTCATGATGTTCGTGGGCCGGAATATCCCCATAGGTTGCAAAGATCGCATTGCTGGGATGGTAGTGATGGCGGTAGAAGCGCAGCAAATCGTCGTAGCTCAGGTCCACAATATGGTCCGGCTCACCGCCGCTGTTGTAGTGATAGGTGGTGGTCGGGAACAGGTGGCTGGAAAGGTTCTGCCACAACTGTGAAGTGGGCGCGCTCATGGCGCCCTTCATTTCGTTGTAGACCACACCACGGTAGACCAGGTCGGTGGACGGATCGTCTGGCGTATCGAATTCGAGGCGGTGACCTTCCTGCGCGAAATCCAGCGGATCCAGGGATGAGAAGAACACCGAGTCCAGATAAACCGTCAACAGATTGTCGAAATCCTTGCGGTTCATACTGGCGAAGGGGTATGCCGTCCAGTCACTGCTGGTAAAGGCATTCATAAAGGTATTCAGGGACCGGCGAATCATCATGAAAAACGGATCGCGCACCGGAAAACGCTCGCTGCCACACAGCGCCGTATGCTCCAGGATATGAGCAACACCGGTGGAGTCCATGGGGAAGGTTCGCAGGGCCACAAAGAACACGTTTTCGTCGTTATCCGCCGCCAAGTGCAAGTGTCGGGCACCCGTTTTGCGGTGACGGTATTCCTCGACCGTCACGTTCAGCGTGCTGATCCGGTGACTGCGAAGCTTTTCAAAGGCCGGATGGACGGTGTTTTCGATCACTGCAGCCATTCAAACTGTCCTGTCTTTAACTAAATGGGGATTGTAGGGTAACACGTACTTTCTATTATCATGCACTAACCCGAAGCCACAAGGCAGCACCCGACTCCATGACCAATGACCCCCATGGCATCCAGACACCCGACACCGCGCCCAAGGCGGCCAGATCCGCCCCTCAGCCCGCCAGCAATCGCCGCGCCATCCACGCTCCAGAAGTGGCCGCCTATTGGGCCGAACGTCGACGCTACCTGGAACGCATACACCGCGTTCCGGAAATAAGGCAGCGTTACTGGCGCGCCATCGGCATGTATCTGATTCGCCGGGTGCTCTGGTCCTTCGGTTTCTTTCCGGTTTTTATCGCGTTCTGGGTGCCGTTTGTGCTTTCCAGCTTCAATCCGGTGGTCATGGCATCCGACCTGATCCCCTTACTTGAAGGGTTCGTTGACGCCAACCCGGAAATTCAAGCCAATACCCTGAGCACGCTGGTCATCGCCTGGGCATCAATCGGATTCTTTTTTCTAGTGTTCGATTTCGTGTTGACGCCGTTCAAATCCCCTTACGAATACGAGGCAGACGTCTACATGCGCTCCTGGGAACAGCTCAACCATGACCAGCTTCCGGACAAAGTGTGATTTGTCCTGCATTCTCGTGAACTTCCGTGACTTTGTGTTACATGACATTGCCCCGACTGGGTAAGATAAGGCGGTGTCAGTCCTGAACCCCGTTGAACAACGACAATGAAACGGGCGGGACACTGGCAGTCACACGAATGCAGAATTGAGAGGTTGTCCATGGTCGATTTCAGGCCCCTCCTGTTTGTCAACGCTCTGGCACTGATGCTTCTGGTGACCGCAGGCTTTGCGTCTGTCCGCGATGACTTGTCCAGGGATATGAAACCGGTAGCCACCGCCCCGGACACCGAAGAGGCCATTGCCCGTGCGGCCACGGACACCCCAGTGGAAGCGCAGCGTTCGGACGAACTGTACCAACGGGATACCAGGGAAGACGTAGCGGAAGACGACCTCGAACTGCCTTTGGAGAGCGATGCCCTGGCGGCATCCGGAGAACCATCAGGCGAAGACTCCGGGGCCACTTCCGCTTCCAGCCGCATTAAAGCAGAACCTTTTTCCGTTCCCGACCTGCCGGAAGACCCCACGATGCTGGCGATGGCGGAACCCGTGTCTGCCATACCGGAAACCAAGACTCTAAGCGATTCACCGGAGCCTCCTACCACCGGGCGGCTGATACTGCGCTCGAATGTCGTCGGCGATAACGTCACCATCAATGGTAAAGACCATGGCGCCACACGGCTGGACCTGGAGCTGAACCCGGGCAAATACGACGTCACCATCCGCAAGGAAGGCTACAAGCCCTGGCAACAGTCCGTGGCAATCGCCGCCGGCAATGAAAAAACCCTGATGGGCAAGCTGGAGGCCTATACGAGGGTGAAGTTCCGGAACGGCACCTGGGTTGGCGGTGTTAAAACCGGCGATGGCACCTATGAAAACGCCGAAGGCCTCAGGTATGAGGGGCATTTCGTGGACGGCGCATTTGATGGCAAGGGCACGCTCACCATGGCCAATGGCGACATTCTCACCGGACAATGGTCAGGGGGCAAGCTTAACGGTCATGGCTCGCTGACCACATCGGACGGCATGCTCTATGTCGGCGGCTTCAAGGATAACGAGTTCCATGGTCAAGGCACTCTTACCTACCCCGACGGGCGCCACTACGAAGGGGAATTCTCCAACGGCGAGTTCCACGGAAACGGTAATGAAGTCTTCGCCGATGGGAAAAAATACGAAGGTCAGTATATTGAAGGCTCGTTCCACGGCAAGGGGCTACTGCTGAACCCCAATGGCAGTTCGATTGAAGCGACTTTCCGTTACGGCGAACCCTACGGACAGGTACGCCTGACAACGGCGGCCGGGGAGGTCTTTACCGCCCGCACCAAGGAGCCCGGTGTTTGTTATCGGGAGAAAAGCTACCGGGCCACCCAATGCCCGACACTTGAAGGCTGGTAAACGCCCGCCCGATAATGAACACACACGCTGTAAAGGTTGAGGTTGTGACATGGCGATCAAGAATGCACTCCTGGTAGACGACTCGAAAGTGGCTCGATTTGCCCTGAGCAAACTGCTGGAAGGCCGGGACATGGAAGTGAACATGGCGGGTTCGGCAGAGGAGGCATTGGACTTTTTGAGCTCCCATCAGCGTCCGGACGTGATTTTTATGGATCACCTTATGCCGGGCATGAACGGTGTGGAGGCCGCCAAGGCCATTAAGGGCAACCCGGACACCGCAGCCATCCCCATCATCATGTGCACCTCCAAGAAATCATCGTCGTTCATGGAGGAAGCTCGCAACTTCGGGGTTTACAACGTTCTGACCAAACCACCACACACCGAAGGGCTTAGCCTCGTTCTCGAGCAGCTCAACAGTGATGTGACCGAAGGCAACCTGCCCGAACCGCCTGAACTGGATGCTGACTCAAACGAATTGGACGACGACATCCTGGATCTTCCCTCCGATGCTTCCCTGGAAATATCACCAGAACCCGCCGATGGGCTAAAAGCAAGTAACAACGGCGGCCCTCAGGTTGTGCCCCTGACTAGCGACCTGATCGAACAGATTGCCCGCTCAGCGGTAAAAACCCACATTAACAACCGCCTGCACGAACTGCTCAGCTCTCTGTTCGACGAGCAATTCGACCATCTAAAGCGCGTGTTGGACGAGTCCGGCAAAAAACAGGAAGCCGCGATTGAGGAACGCCTGAACGCGGTGACAGAGATGATCGACGAGCGCACTCGCAACCTGCGCGACGATGTTGCCGCGGAAGTCAACCTGAACCTGGGCCGGGAACTGGCGGATCTGCGTAAAGACCTTTCTCGCAATACCGGCTTCACCAGTGACCACATGGCGGAGCTCAAGGATCACATTACCAGCGTACAAACCATCGATACCGAGTTCTGGCAGACCTTGCAGTCTGAGGCTATCCAACAGGCCCATGAAATCTCCCGGGAAACCGCTGAAGATATCGCCCAGCGCACCATTGACCTGTTCGTGGCCCAACAGCGCTCCGCCACCTCTCGCATCTACACCGTCGGCCTGGCCGCCAGCCTTGGCATTTTTGCGGTGGGCATCGCCTGGCTATCAGGACTGTTCGGCTAACTCGCCGTTGATGCGACGCCAATCCTCGGGCACATCCACGTCCGACTCGGCGCCGGCCATGGCCAACCGGGTCGCGCCATGTCTTGCTAGCACGGCCGCTGCTCCCCTGTCCCCTTCGAGGGCCATGATTTCGGGCCATAAACGTCGGGGAATGTAAGCCGGTGCCCCCGGTTTTCCCTGTAGGTCGGCAGCAGCGGGCTGGGACGGGGTCATTCGCGCCACTTTGGCGAGCGCAAGCATCGCATCCGGCGGGATTAGTGGTTGATCCAGCAGCACCACAAACACACCTTTCACTCGCGGCCCAAGGCTTGCCATACCGGTTTTCAGCGAGGCAGACATCCCTTCCTCCCAATCCCGGGCGACCACCCAGGCCGATGGCTGGCTCCGGCAACGATAGCGGACCAGGGGATACCAGCCACCAGCGACCACCGTGACAGGTCCGCCAAGCAGCCGGGCCTGAACGATGGCATGGCCCAACAGCGTGTCTGAACCCACCGGCAACAGGGCCTTTGCACAGCCCATTCGTCGGGAAGCGCCCGCAGCCAGAACCAGCACAGCAAACGTATTATGGTTATCCGAGTTGCCCTGGCTCACTCACCTGCTCCTTGTTTTTGCCCCGCACCACACGCAAGACTGCTAGCGTTAGCGAATTTTTGCTAGAATCCGCCCATCTATCAACCTCATCTTGCCGGACGCCTCCGATGAATCACCTTTTCGTAGACAATCTGACGGTTATCGATTTCGCCTATCTGGATGCTTCCAGAGGACTCGTCGGTGAAAGCTGGATTGTAGATGTGGTACTCGGTGGTGAGCTGGATGACCAAGGGATGGTGTTTGATTTCAGCAACGTCAAACGCACTATCAAACGGGTCATCGACGAGCGCGTGGACCACCGACTGGTGATCCCGAGAGCCTACAAAGGGCTTGAGTGGAATGAGGATGAGCCAGACAGTTTCACCTGGCATCTGACAGACGGAACCCGGATTCTTCACCGGTCCCCGGACGAAGCGGTGGTGTGGCTGTCGTCTGACCGTGTAGTGCCCTCTGCCGTTGCCCGGCTGTTGGAGCAGGAGTTACGGGCAGTCTTGCCGGCAAACGTGACGGATGTGGATATTGCGTTGCGTGAAGATGTGATTGAAGGGGCCTACTACCATTATGTCCACGGCCTGAAAAAACACATGGGTAATTGCCAACGGATTGCGCACGGGCATCGCTCGCCTATTCGGATCGACCGCAATGAGCACAGAGACCGGGACCTTGAGAACCAATGGGCCAAGCGGTGGCAGGATATCTATGTGGGCTCCGAGGAGGACGTAACCCAACGCTGGGTGGCCGAGGATGGCACGGCGTACGTCACCTTTGAATACGAGGCCAATCAGGGGGAGTTTGCACTGACATTGCCGGAAAGCCGGGTTTATATGCTGGATTCGGATACCACGGTGGAGCTTATCGCGGCGCACATTGCCGGGCAGTTGAAGTCCGAGTTTCCGGAGGACGCCATTCGTGTCAAGGCATATGAAGGCGTCGGAAAAGGGGCTATAGCGTCCCGCTGACATTTCCTTCAGACACAAAAAAACCGCCCGAAGGCGGTTTTTTTGATGGCTTACCGGCGGACTAAACCGGTTGAGCCGTATTGGCGTCCCCTAGGGGGTTCGAACCCCTGTTGCCGCCGTGAAAGGGCGGAGTCCTAGGCCACTAGACGAAGGGGACTAGAAATTGGTGGAGCCAAGCGGGATCGAACCGCTGACCTCAACACTGCCAGTGTTGCGCTCTCCCAGCTGAGCTATGGCCCCTCAACGGCTGCGTATATTAAGGATCGACCCTTGGGGCGTCAACCTTTTTTCCAACGTTTTTTCAGTTTCGTGAACATCCCTGTTCTGGTCGCTTACTAATTCAACAGATTGGTTATTCCGCCAGCAATGCCGCGTATTCTTTTTCCACCCGCTTGGTTTCCTTCTTGGAGAATCCACCCATTATCTCAAGGGCATGGCGCAGGCGAGACCGGGTCATGTCCGGACCAAGGATAGCCATGGAGTCCAGAACGGACCAGGAGTTAGGGGTACCGGCGACAGCGACGAAGATGGCGAACATGAAATCACCCATCTTCAGCTCCATGGCTTTGGCCAGAGCTTTGACGTCGGCAAAGATATTCTCTTTGCTCCAATGACGCTGGGCTTCCAGTTTCCACAGGGTAAACTGGAGCACCCGTTTGACCTGGCCTTCATCCAGTTTGTTGTGATCGAAGTCTTCCGGCTTGAGGTTGAGCATGCCGGAGAACATGAACGAGGCCATGGGCGCCACATCGCTGAACACTTCCGACCGGCCCTTGATGTGAGGCACCAGATCCCGCAGGGCCTGTTCGTTGAACCACCAGTGGCGCATGCGCTCGACGAACTGGTCGTCGCTGAGTTCGTCACGAATCCACTGGCCGTTGAGCCAGCGCAGCTTTTCCACGTCGAAAACCGGGCCGCCCAGGGAAACACGCTGGATGTCGAAGTTTTCGATCATTTCATCCAGGGTGAATTTCTCGCGCTCATCCGGCATGGACCAGCCCATACGGCCCAGGTAGTTGGTAACCGCTTCCGGCAGGAATCCCATGCGCTCGTAGAAGTTGATGCTGGTGGGGTTCTTGCGCTTGGACAGCTTGCTCTTATCCGGATTGCGCAGTAGCGGCAGGTGGCACAGTACCGGCATGTCCCAGCCAAAGTATTCGTACAGCAATTTGTGCTTGGGCGCAGAGTTGATCCACTCTTCTCCACGCAACACGTGGGTGATTTCCATCAGGTGATCGTCAACCACATTGGCCAGGTGGTAGGTGGGCATGCCGTCGGATTTCAACAGGATCTGACTGTCTACCTGGGACCAGTCGATTTCGATGGTGCCGCGCAACATATCGTCGATTTCACAAACGCCGTCTTCCGGTACTTTCATCCGGATAACATAGGGGTCACCGGCATCCAGGCGACGCTTGACCTCTTCTTCCGGTAGCTCCAGATCACCCTTGATACCCGGATTCAGGCCCTGGGCCTTGCGCTCTTCGCGGATGGCATCCAGCTCTTCCGGTGTGCGGAAGCAATAAAACGCATGCCCCTGGGTGACAAGGTCCAGCGCGTATTGACGATACGAGTCCTTCCGCTCTGATTGCCTGTAAGGGCCATGGGGGCCACCTACGTCAGGGCCTTCGTCCCACTCCAGCCCAAGCCAACGCAAGGCATTCAGGATGTCCTGTTCAGATTCCTGCGTACTGCGAACCTGATCCGTGTCTTCAATCCGCAGGATGAACTGGCCACCGTGCTGACGGGCAAAGCACAGGTTAAACAGCGCCACGAAGGCGGTGCCAACGTGGGGATCCCCGGTGGGAGACGGTGCGATTCGGGTACGTACGGTCATGAAAACATCCTGATGGTGTCAGCCTGGAAAAGGCTATGCGTTAAAAGCCACGCATTATACCGGCCATGGCCGGATTTCGCATGGTCAGGCGATCCCCCTCTTCATTCGTCGCTTTTATTGTTATATTATAACGTACCATTAATTTTATAGAGTCTCAGTTACATGACCACTAGCCGCTTTACAGGCCTCATCGCATTGGGTGCAGCCACGCTCCTGGCATCCGCCAGCACCCTGGCAGGCACTCAGGTTGTCACCTCCCTCAAGCCCATCGAACTGCTGGTGAGAGCCATAGCCGCTGACGATGTGGAAATCACCACACTGGTCCAGCCTGGCGCCAGCCCGCACAACTACTCAATGAAACCCTCACAACGCAGGGCACTGGAAACTGCTGACGCCATTTTCTGGGTGGGCCCTGAGATGGAAACCTTCCTGACACGGCTGCTCGGCGGAAGCGAGTTCCGGGACCGCACTTACTCACTCATGCACGGTGATAACATGCCGGAAGTGCAGTCAGACAACGATCACGGTGACCATGACGAACATGGGCATCATAACCACCATAACGACCATGAAGAATCAGGCGGTCATGACGACCATCGCCACGATCACGGCTCCGGAGAGGATCCGCACATTTGGCTGGATCCGGCTCTGGCAGTTGAGATGGCGCGGGATGTCCACAGAGTACTCGCAACCCTGGAAGGCGCCAATACCAGCGTGCTTGACGCCAATCTGGCGCGTTTCGAGCAGGCAATCGCCGAGGCCGAGGCAGCCATCACTCAACGCCTGGACCCCGTTCGCGACATTGATCTCTTCACCTACCACGATGCATTCACCCGCTTCGTGGGGCACTACAACCTGAACCTGGAGGGGATTCTGACGCTGAACCCGGAACTGTCGCCAGGTGCCGGCCACATCGCAGAAGTCCAGGAAAAACTGCGCAACGCCAATCAACCCTGCCTGCTGACCGAGCCTCAGTTCAACCGTCAATGGTGGCGCTCGATCACCGAAGGTCTGGACATAACATTCAGTACCTGGGACCCACTCGCCACCGATATTGAAACCGATCAAGACGGCTACATCGTCTTTCAACAGAGCCTTGCAGACGCTGTGCTCAAGTGCTTACCAGAGGATGCCCAGTAGCAGGGGAATAGTCACCATGGCCAGCAAGGTCTGGCCACTGATGATGCCCGCCATCAAGGGTGCGTCACCACCGAGTTGGCGCGCCAGTATGTAAGAAGAAGTGGCTGTTGGCAGCGCTGCCAGCAGTATTGCCACCTGAACCATCATCCCTTCCAGGCCCAGCAACAGGGCCAATCCTGCCGTAAGCAGCGGAAAACCTACCAGCTTCGCTACCGAGGACACCAGAAATGGCATGGAGGCGCCGCGTAGCGCCTTTAGCTGCAGGCCAGCACCCACCGTCATCAAGCCCAGCGGCAACGCGAGGTCACTTAATGGCTCGAGAATACCGGCCACCAGTGGATGGAAGCCAATCTGGAAATAGCTCCAGAACATCCCAACCACCGAGCCAATGATCAGTGGGTTGGAGACGACAGCCTTGAATACGGGCTTCAGTTTCACCGCACCCTGCCCCGCCACCACGGAAAACATCAGGATGCAAAGCAGGTTCAGCAACGGCACTTTCACTGCTACGGCAATGGCAATCAGCGACAGGCCGTCATCCCCTAGCAACATACCTGCCGTTGCCAGGGCAACATAGGAGTTGAAACGAAGACTACCCTGGAATACCGAAGAAAATACCGGCCCCGGCCAACGCCAGAACCACTGCAGGGCAACCAGCAACAACGTCATGACCGCCAGCATAGCAACGATCAGAATGAGAATATCGCCGTAAGCTGACGCTGGCACCTGAGCCTGGCCCAGCTTGAAGATCAACATCGCAGGGAAGAGAACGTAATAGGTAAACCGCTCGGCCTGGGGCCAGAAATCGCCCCCTGGAAAATGCCAGCGCCGGAAAAAATAACCCAACAGGATCAACACAAACACCGGCAATAGAGCCTGAATCATGACCGGCATTACACAGTTCTCCCGAACGCTCCATGGACAAGGTATGAAAGAGTATCAAAGATAGCCGTCTGTCGCCTTGCACGGAAGGCAACTACGGACGCCAGAGTTTGCTCAACACTCGTCGGGTCACTGAGGTCGGCGCGGATTTGGCAATGGGCCACAATGCTTTGAACTGCATCGAAATCGGTCGATGCAGGCGCGGCTGCTCTACCTGAGCCCACACCTGCGCTGCAACAACGTCCGGAGTCAGGTTAACGCCCAGGCGCTCAAATAAACGGGATCCCTGCTCGTTCTGCTGCACCATGCCGGTATTCACGAACGGAGGCATCAGATCACACACACGGATACCGTGTGGTTCCCATTCAATATCCAGGGCCTCGGTCATCGCACGTACCGCGTGTTTACTAGCGGAGTAAGACGCGAAATCCGGAATCCCATAGGCGGCAGACGCTGAACTCATATTCACCACCTGGGCACCTGGCGTTGCCTTCAGATACGGAAACGCGGCGTGCAAAACCGTCATCAGTCCAATCACATTAACCTCTACCACGGCCCGATGCGCGGCCAAGCTGATCTCCTCGAACGGCCCAACCTTCAGAATGCCAGCATTATTGTGAAGCAGCCTTAACTGGCCTCCCGTACGACCGGCAAACTCTGCGAGCCCTTGCCTGACCGACGTCTCGTCCGTCACGTCCATAACGTGGGTACTGCACTGCTCATCCCCCAGCTCACTCCTAAGTGATATCAGGGCCGTCTCATCCCGGTCCGCAGCACCGACAAACCATCCCTTGGAGGCAAAAAGACGGGCGGTCTCAAGGCCAATACCGGCGCCAGCACCAGTGATAAAAATGCAGTCGTTCATGAGGCAACCCTATCCTTGTTATTGAATTGGTATGGATGATCTCAGGAAGCAGATGACAGAGATTGGCCAACAGGGCCAACTTCAGCGTGCTCGCGGTAAAGCGCAGCACCCAGCGCCATAAAGTAACACTGAAATGCGTCGTTAATTCGCTGGCGCTGATGCCCTTCCGGATAAAGGCCTGCCTTGGCCTCGTCGGAGTATACTGTGCCCCTGACCAGAAAGCTGTTCTGAGGGTGGCTGTCTTCAACAAATGCTTCAAATGCCCGGGCACAGAGTTCTTCAGGCCTCGCGTAATAAAGCACCTTCATCTGCGTATCCGCCCGCTTCGAGCACTGAAACAACGAACTGGGGCTGGTGCCATCCTCATTCAGCAAGATGGCCTGAAAACAGGCGCCCAATCGTTTGTTGAGAGGATGTTCCTTCTGGTCGGCGCTATCCAGCCAACCACTGGACGCGAAGCCGCCACTCGCCAGGCCGCGGAACGCCTTATGCCCCATGTAATGATCGAAAGCGTGAAACCATTCGTGGGCCAGACTGCCTGCCCCCGCATTCTTCGCCAGCGCCAATTGCCGGGTTGCAGGGATGTAGTGCGCGGCAACGCCCGGCCGGCCGCCGATCCCGTACTGCAACCCCAGTGATCCACGCAACGAGATCAGATGTTCCGGGCCCTGGAGGATACTCATAAGATCGCACAAAGCCTCATAGAACCTGCCTGCCGCCCGGTCCCGTTCAGGCGGCGTAACCCAACGACCCACTTCAATGCTCCGAAATTCGAACCGGCGCCTAACGTCAACAAAAGATACCGGGCCTTGTCCAGTCATGACGGATCCACCTGCCTGGTTGAAGTTTTGAAAGGCCGAATCGAGCATGCCTTCGACCCAACACTGATTATTTATACAGTATTTTGTCGCGCATTGATCGCCACGTCAACGACTCGTGAATCCAGCCGCGACATCCGTGTTTACACTACCTTTCGCACACCCCCTCACGCCAAAAGGTGCGTTTTCCTGATAAACTGTGCCCCCTCGAATCACTTGTGAACGGTATAACTGAGCAGTCAATGAACATGAACGCGCCCCAGGAAACTCCCACTCTGAAGCCCTCCCGCCGCTTCTGCGTGGCCCCGATGATGGACTGGACCACCAGCCACTATCGCTATCTGGCGCGCCAACTCAGCCGGCACACCCTGCTGTACACCGAGATGGTCACGACCGGCGCACTGATCCACGGTGATACCGCTCGATTTCTGCGGCACGATCCGACGGAATACCCGCTGGCGCTGCAACTGGGTGGCAGCAATCCGCAGGAACTGGCCCATTGCGCCAAACTGGCTGAACAGTACGGGTTTGATGAAGTAAACCTGAACGTGGGCTGCCCCAGCGACCGGGTACAGAACAACATGATCGGTGCCTGCCTGATGGCACACCCCAATAAAGTCGCTGAGGGCGTGCAAGCAATGATCGCCGCCACCAGCCTGCCGGTAACCGTCAAACACCGTATCGGGATTGATGGCCGTGAATCCTGGGACGATCTTTGCGAGTTCATCGAGAAGGTATCCGAGGCTGGCTGCCGTACGTTTATTGTCCATGCCCGCATTGCCGTTCTCGAAGGCCTGAGCCCCAAGGAAAATCGGGACATACCGCCGCTCAAATACGACTGGGTCTATCGTCTTAAGGCACGCTACCCCCATCTTGAGATCATCATCAACGGTGGTATCAAGACCTTTGCCGAATGCCTGGAGCACCTCGAACACACAGACGGCGTCATGCTGGGGCGCGAGGCCTATCACAATCCCTGGCTGCTCGCTGGCGTGGATACCGAGTTTTTCGGGCAGCCCATGCCGATTTCTTCACGGCACGAAGTATTACGAGCTGTATTACCATTCATTCAGAGTGAACTGGACCGTGGCGTTTACCTCAGTCACATCTCTCGTCACCTGATGGGCCTGTTCCACGGGCAGCCGGGGGGGCGTCAGTTCCGGCGCTACATCAGTGAGAACGCCCACAAGCCCGGGTCCGGCATTGAAGTCATCGAACGGGCCATGGCGAAAGTTCCCGAGCCTGCCGAGGCCACGGTAGTGCCAGCCTGAGCACCTTGTTACCTTAATACTGCCTTGTTCCTGTCAGAGCGGCCCGTTATTGTAGGCGTATGACCCAAAGCGCCCGCCAAACGGGCGATCAGTAACAAATCGATCAGGATGACAGGACGAATGACCAGCAAGCTCGAACAACTGAAAGCCATGACCACAGTGGTGGCCGATACCGGGGATCTGGACGCCATTGCCCAGTGGAAACCGGAAGACGCCACCACCAACCCGTCACTTCTCCTCAAGGCCGCGGCATCCGAGGCCTACCGCCCGATGCTGGACGAAGCCGTGGCAGCCGCCCGCAAACAGGGTGGCTCCGATGCAGAGCAACTGACCTACGCGACTGACATGCTGGCCGTACTGGCAGGAAAGCAGATTCTCGGGCGCATACCTGGCGTGGTTTCAACCGAAGTGGATGCCCGGCTGTCGTTCGATACCGGTGCCACCCTCACCCGCGCACGTCGCCTGGTCGAGCTATACGACCACCTCGGCATGGATACCAGCCGGGTACTGATCAAGATCGCGTCCACCTGGGAAGGCATTCGCGCCGCCGAGCAGCTGGAAAAAGAGGGCATACACTGTAACCTCACCCTGCTGTTCTCCTTCATCCAGGCCGCCGCCTGTGCTGATGCCGGCGCCTTCCTGATCTCGCCGTTCGTGGGCCGTATCCTCGACTGGCACCTGGCCGCGACGGGTCGTGATGCCTTCCCGGCGGCAGAAGATCCCGGTGTCCAGTCGGTTGCCCGCATCTACAATTACTACAAGGCCAACGGCTACAAGACGGTGGTGATGGGCGCCAGTTTCCGCAACACTGGCGAAATTGAAATGCTGGCCGGTTGTGACCGTCTGACAATCAGCCCAGCCCTGCTTCAGGAGCTGGAGAACGATCCCGGCGCGCTGACACGCCAGCTGTCCGCTGAGGGAGCGAAGAGCTCGGACCGGCCGGGCGACATTGATGAACGCCTGTTCCGCTGGGAGTCCAACGAAGATGCCATGGCCACGGAAAAACTCGCCGATGGCATACGTCGCTTTACCAACGACCAGATAGAACTTGAGAACCGCGTCCGCCGCCTGTCCCAGGCCGCCTGACGCCCGCAATCCCATGGAGGAGAGCCCTGACACCATGATTGAGCGCCTGAAGAGCCTGTTTGGCTCGCCCGAAGATGAACCGACGCAGCCCGACAGCCACCAGCTGGCGGTGGCCGCCACGGCCCTGATGGTGCAATTGGCCCGGGTCGACAACGATCAGGACGACGAGGAGCTCAAGACCATTATCAGCTTCGCTGTCGAAGCCCATCAGGTCACCCGTGACGAAGCGGAAGAGATCCTTCAGGATGCGCTCAGCCACGCGGATGACGCCACTTCTCTTTACGAATTTACCGGCATGATCAATGAACAGCTGGACCAATCGGAGAAACAACGACTACTCGAGAGCATTTGGCGGGTGGCCTTCGCCGACGGGCGCATAGACAAGTACGAAGAACACCTTATTCGCCGCATGGCCGATCTGCTGCATCTTAACCACAGGGAATTTGTGCAGGCCCGCCATCGCGCTGAAGGCACTGACTGACTCTCAAGGAGCAAGTATGTTAGCCATTCTTCACCCGGATACCGCGCTGGACAGCGAAGCCTATCGCCAGACCATGCATTTTCTGGAGAACCTGCCAGGGGTATCGGTCAGGGTACACGAGGTCCAGGGTGCCAAGCAGCGTCTGACAGAGGTGTACCTCCTGGGTGACACCAAATCCCTGGACAAGGACGAGATTGAGGCCCTGCCTGCCGTGGAGCGTGCCATACGCATCTCCGACGACTACCGGATTCTGGGGCGGCACAAGGACGATAGGCGCCAGAGTGGCTTCACCTACAACGACGTAACCTTCGACCAGTCCAACCTGAACATTTTTGCCGGCCTGTGCGCCGTTGACGTGCCAGAGCACGTGGAGCAGATGATGCAGGCCCTTGAGGACAACGGCCAGGTTTGTACCCGCATGGGTGCCTACAAACCCCGGACCAACCCGTACTCCTTTCAGGGCCACGGCAAGGGCTGCCTGCCTTGGGTATTTGAGAAAGCCGGCAAACATGGCATCAAGGTGATTGCCATGGAGATCACCCACGAGAGCCACATTGAAGAGATCGACCGCTGCCTGGAGCAACTGGGCCGCCCCACCGGTGTTATGCTGCAGGTGGGCACGCGTAACACGCAGAACTTTGAGTTGCTCAAAGCCATTGGCCGTCAGAGTACGTACCCTGTGCTGCTTAAGCGTGGCTTCGGTATCACCCTGAATGAATCCCTGAACGCGGCCGAATATCTGGCCAGCGAAGGCAACGCCAATGTGATCTTCTGCCTGCGTGGCATGAAAACCGAAGCTGGGCAACCCCACCGCAACATGGTGGACTTCGCCCATGTGCCAGCGGTAAAGCGCCTTACCCGCATGCCAGTATGTGTGGACCCGTCTCACTCGGTCGGCAGCCGCGAACGCGCACCGGACGGCGTTCTGGATGTCATGCACGCCACCGCACAGGGCGTGATTGCGGGCGCCAACATGGTACTGGTAGATTTCCATCCGAAGCCAGAGAAAGCCTTGGTGGATGGCCCTCAGGCCCTGCTGATGCGGGAATTACCGGCGTACCTGGAAGACATTCAGCTGTGCCACGACACCTGGAAGCAACGCCAGAAAATTTATAACCGTCTGAAGGAATCTTCCCCAGAATGATCGTGTATGGACACAGGGGCGCAAAGGGGGAAGCCCCCGAAAATACCCTGGCCGGCTTTACTCACGCCTACCGCCACGGTGTTCGGCACTTTGAGCTTGACCTGGTGCTGTCAAAAGACGGTACGCCAATGGTCATTCACGACCTGACCGTTGACCGCACCACCGGACATGAAGGCAGCGTTGCCAGCTACACGGCATCCGAACTGGCAGACATGGACGCCCGACGCAACACCACATCCTGGCCCCGGAAAGCAGGCGTTCCCACTCTGGAGGCGTTACTCAACGAATTTCCGGATTTCGAGCACCTGCAACTGGAAGTAAAGAAAGACAACCGTCATCGACTGAATATTCTGTGCAATCGCCTGACAGAAATCATTCAACGTCGCGATCTTTACAACCGAGTAGTCATTACCTCCTCCGACAGCTGGTTCCTGCAGGAAGCCCGCCGCCGTGACCGTAAGGTGCGAATCGGGCTGGTAACGGACCGGAAATTCCCGAGACCGGTCAATACCGCAGCCCGGTTGCATTGCGATTTTCTCTGTATCGGCTGGCGCATCTGCACCAGGCCCATCGTGGACGATGCCCACAGGCGGGGCATGCACGTGTCCACCTGGACGGTAAACCGCATTCACGACATGGTTCAGCTTGAAGCCAAGGGCGTCGATAGCATTATCACCGACTATCCTACAAGCACGCGGATGTTCTTCGACAATCGCGAGAAATCCGCCCTACACCTCCCCACTCCCCAGGATAACGCCGAAGACAGCGACAGCACCCGCCCAGTGATCACCAGTTAGAAACAGAAAACCCGTGCTGAAACCGAAGATGCCTCAGGCATCATGGAACAGCACGGGTTGTTGTGAAGCAGCCTGGCTGCGCCAGAAACTCGTCAGAAAATCCGATTCAAGCCGTTGAGCGCCGCTACCCGATAAGCCTCAGCCATGGTCGGATAGTTAAAGGTCGTATTGATGAAATAGTTCAGGGAGTTGGCTTCGCCTTCCTGGTTCATGATGGCTTGGCCGATGTGAACGATTTCCGCAGCCTGGTCGCCAAAACAGTGAATCCCCAGGAGTTGGCGGGATTCGCGGTGAAACAGGATCTTGAGCATGCCCACCGGGTCCCCGGTGATCTGGGCCCGCGCCAGGTCCTTGAAGAACGCCTGCCCCACCTCATAGGGAACCTTGGCTTCGGTAAGCTCCCGTTCGGTTTTTCCAACCGAGCTGATCTCCGGCAGGGTATAAATACCCGTCGGCACATCCGATACCAGCCGGAAATAGTCGTCCTTCACTATGTCGGAGGATGCAGAGCGGCCCTGATCGTAGGCGGCGCTGGCGAGGCTTGGCCAACCAATCACATCACCGGCCGCGTAGACATTCTCCACCTCGGTTCGATAATGGTCGTCAACTGCCAACTGACCACGACCGTTGGGAGTCAGACCGATGTTGTCCAGGCCGAGTTTTTCGGTATTGCCGCTACGGCCATTGCACCAGAGAAACGCATCCGCACGGATTTTCTTGCCGGATTTCAGCGACAGCACGACCCCGTGGTCATCACCATCGACCGACTCATACTCTTCGTTGTGTCGAACCAGCACTCCGTTATTGCGCAGGTGATAACTCAGAGCGTCCGAAATCTCATCGTCCAGGAACGTGAGCAAGCGGCTTCCAGGGTTGATCAGGTCCACCTTCACACCCAGACCGGCGAAAATCGAGGCGTATTCGGAACCTATAACACCCGCACCATAAATGATCAGTGTGCGGGGCGTGTGGGACAGATTCAGAATGGTATCCGAGTTGTAGATACGATGGTGACGGAAGTCCACATCCGGTGGAAGATACGGACGAGAGCCGGTTGCAACAATGGCCTGCTTGAAGTGGAGGATTTCGTGGGATTTATTACCTCGTATCTCGAGCCGATTGCTATCGATAAAGCTGGCGCGGCCGTTTATCAGATCCACGCGGTTCCGTGCGTAGAACTGGGTTCTCAGCTTGACCTGTTTACCGATCACCTTCTGCGCATTTTGTAAGACACGGGGAAAAGAAAACCAGCGTGGCTCGCCAATATCACGAAACATCTGGTTGGTGTTAAAGGTAATGATCTGCTTGACCGAATGACGTAACGCTTTGGAAGGAATGGTGCCCCAGTGGGTGCAGTTACCGCCAACGGTGGGCTTGTCCTCGATGATTGCGACACGCTTGCCGTGTTTCGTCGCGTTCATCGCTGCACCTTCTCCCGAAGGGCCCGCGCCGATAACGACGACGTCGTAATGATGTTCTGCCATTCTGCAGTGACTCCTTATCTACGTCGTGAGGGAGCCTCTGAAAAGACCCTGCAGACGCGCACTGTCAGGGCGCAGGCGCTTTTCAGAAGCTCCCGGGATTGTTATAGGTTGGTGACGACCGGATCAGCGGTCGTCGGAACGGGAGGCGTCATACGTCAGCGCCTCCGCGGACTTGCCGTCGTTGGCAAGGCGTTCGTTTTCTTCTTCACATTTCTGGGTATTACCACCACAGATATCACAGGACTTACTGATACCCATGGCACCAATCCCACCGCAGGTGCCACTAATCGGCTTGCGGCCAAAGATTACCCCGACGGACATCGCTGCCACCAGCAGTACGACGATCATCAGGACCAGCAGAAAAGTACCCATAAGGTCTCTCCGTCAATGTGTCAGGAACGAGGAAAACGCAGGCGTGTAGTCCGTTTCAAACCCTTGGTCACCCCGCACAATAAAATACGCGGCTATGTTCTCACGCGTGGCAAGCGCCTTTGCCCGATCATGCCCCATCACATTAAAGGCCGTGGCCAAGGCATCTGCCGTCATGCAGTCTTCCGAAATGACCGTCACCGACGCGAGCGTATGGCTGATCGGTCGGCCATCCTTGGGGTTTATTGTATGCGAAAACCGCCGACCGTCCGATTCGTAGTAGTTACGATAGTCACCCGAGGTTGCCATCGCATGTCGGTCAAGGGCAACCACACGGTTGACTTCACGCATCTCCGAAACCGGCTGCTCAATGGCCAGGCGCCATGCCTCACCATCCGGCTTATGTCCATGAGCCTGAACTTCGCCACCTATTTCGACAAGATACGCGGAAATACCTTCATCTTTCAGGTAACGGGCCACCGCGTCCACGCCGTAGCCCTTGGCAATGGCTGACAGATCGATGTATTGATTGGGACTCGCTCTCAGTGCCGGAGGATCAGCCTGAAGGTCCAGTTTACCGTACCCGGTGGCTGCCACCCTGGCCGCAAGTTCATCGTCGCTGGGGATCGTCTCTGGACGGGCATCCGGTCCAAAGCCCCACAGGTTGACCACCGGACCGATGGTGACATCAAAGGCGCCATCAGTGAGTTCGGAAACCTGATCAGCTGTTGCGAGCACTTCGTAGAGCGGCGTTGAGATTTCCACCCACCCGGACTGATCGTCCAGACGATTAAAGCGCGAAAGCTCGGAATCTTCACGCCATGTGGACATCGACGCGTCCACGCCTTCCAGAACCTTTTCAATGCCTTGCGCCAGATTTTCCAGCCGTTCCGGATTGTCCATCAATACGACGTTGATATGATAACGGGTACCAAACACCGGCCCGGCGATCTCCCAGACCTTTTCCTCTTCCTCAAACGAACAACCCGCCAGCGTGGCCAGGGCCAGCACCAGTAAGGCGCTGGCCACAACCACCCTGACGGGTCGGAACATGCTGAATGTCATGTGAGCTGATTAACCCCCGAAGTCATCCAGCATGATGTTTTCGTCCTCAACACCCAGGTCTTTGAGCATCTTGATGCACGAGGCGTTCATGATGGGAGGCCCACACATATAGTACTCACAGTCCTCTGGAGCCGGGTGCTCCTTCAGGTACTTTTCATAGAGCACGTTATGGATGAAGCCTGTCTCACCTTCCCAATTATCGTTTGGCTGCGGATCCGATAGCGCCACATGCCACTCGAAGTTGTCGTTTTCTTCCGACAGCTGGTCGAAATCCTCGACGTAGAACATCTCGCGGACGCTTCGTGCGCCGTACCAGAAACTGATCTTACGCTTGGATTCCAGGCGCTTGAGCTGGTCAAAGATGTGGGAACGCATGGGCGCCATACCGGCACCGCCGCCGATGAACACCATTTCAGCATCGGTCTTCTTGGCGAAGAACTCACCGAATGGCCCCATAACAGTCACCTTGTCCCCGGCCTTCAGATCGAAGACGTAGGATGACATGATGCCCGGCAGGTGATCCGTGCCCGGAGGCGGCGTGGCAATACGGATGTTGAACTTGAGAACACCCTTCTCTTCCGGGTAGTTGGCCATGGAGTAAGCGCGGATGGTCTCCTCCTTGTTGATGGCCTTGTAACGCCAGATATCGTGCTTGTCCCAATCTTCATGGAACTCCTCCTCAATCTTGAAATCCTTGAACGGGATTTCGTAGGGAGGACACTCAAGCTGTACGTAACCACCGGCACGGAAATCGACTTCCTCGCCTTCGGGAAGCTTCAGCACCAGTTCCTTGATGAACGTCGCCACGTTGTGGTTGGAGATAACCTCACATTCCCACTTCTTGACGCCAAAGAACTCCTCTGGCACTTCCACTTTCATGTCCTGCTTCACCGGCACCTGACAGGACAGGCGCCAGCCTTCCTTTTCCTCACGATTGGTGAAGTGGGTCTTTTCGGTGGGCAACATGGCACCGCCACCCTCCAGGACCTTGCACTTGCACTGGGCACAAGTACCGCCGCCGCCACAGGCGGAGGACAGGAAGATGCCACTTCCGGCCAGGGTTCCGAGCAACTTGCCGCCGGCTTCGGTTGTCAGCGTATGCTCTGGGTCGTCGTTGACTTCAATGGTCACATCACCGGTGCTTACGAGTCTGGACCGTGCCGCGAGAATGACCGCGACAAGGGCCAGCACGATAACGGTGAACATGACCACGCCGAGAATAATTTCTGTATTCATGGTCTCGC
>OJHH01000135.1_pt1 | contig 21787 bp, 25 predicted proteins | sample 1594911 | NCBI WGS metagenome assembly OJHH01 (sample SAMN05416787, study PRJEB24817) | seawater metagenome | isolation source: Sea water | place: Canada:Atlantic | collected 2013-11
GCCCGCGAGCCTGATCCGTTCATGGAAACGTGCCAGATGCGGCGATGTATAGGCGTGTACGGATGCGCCAGACTGTTCCAGACCTGCGCGGATCATGGCTTGGGTCGATCCCTTGCCGTTGGTGCCCGCAAGGTGGATCACGGGTGGCAGTTTGTCTTGCGGATTGTCCAGTTTTTCCAAAAGCGCCCAAACCCGATCAAGCGTCAGGTCGATCACCTTGGGGTGCAGCGCCATCATGCGTGCGAGAATTGCGTCAGAACCAGCGGTCATTGGGGAACTTTCCGAGATTGCAGAAGCCGGATCAAAACGCCCCCTGCGACAATGTCAAATGCACCGCAAAATGCGGGCCACCATGTGGGGCCGGGCGCGCCAAGAAAGTATAGCCCTGCATCAAATACACCGTGTGCGATCAACCCGCCTGCGATGATATAGGCCCCGTTTCGGAACCCTATTAGTGCCAGTAGGCTGAACGCTGCAAAAATCCCGACATGCAGTGCGGTTTCGCCGATATCACCATTTTGGGCTGCAAAGGCGGGATAAAATGCTGCGATTGCTGCAAGCAACACCGCAAGGCCAGACCGTTCTGACAACATGCCGGTGCGCCAAAGGGTGACCATTACGCCACCCCCTGTCAGTGCACCGATCAGGGCTGTGATCACGCTTTTGCGTCCTCAGTGGCCTCAATCTCGGCCGTCGCACCCGAAGTGATTTCGGGTGCAGGTAGGTCGCCTTTTACAGGCGCATCAAGGCCTGTCAGCAGACGCACGATTGTCACCAGCTCGTCTTTTAGAGCGGTGCGCGGTGTCACGCGGTCAAGCATGCCGTGGTCAAGCAGGTATTCCGCCCGTTGGAACCCTTCGGGGAGTTTTTCACCGATTGTTTGTTCGATCACGCGCGCCCCAGCAAAGCCGATCAGCGCGTTGGGTTCAGCGATTTGCACGTCTCCAAGCATCGCATAAGACGCGGTCACGCCGCCTGTGGTCGGGTGTGTCAGCACGACGATATAGGGCAGTCCTGCTTCTTTGAGCATCTGCACAGCGATTGTGGTGCGCGGCATTTGCATGAGGCCAAGGATGCCTTCTTGCATGCGCGCCCCGCCAGCCGCGGAAAACAGGATCAATGGGTGTTTTAGTTCGATCGCTTTTTCGGCAGCTGCAACGATTGCGTTGCCCACGAACATCGACATTGATCCGCCCATGAATGAGAAATCTTGCACAGCCACAACAACGCCAGTGCGTCCCATGTCACCGCTTGCCACAAGCATCGCGTCGCGTTCGCCGGTTTTCTTGCGGGCGTCTTTAATCCGGTCGGTGTATTTCTTTTGATCACGAAACTGCAGCGGGTCGGCGACTGGCTCTGGCACGTCAACGTCTATGAATGCGCCGCCGTCAAAGATTGACGCTAACCGATCACGCGCGCTGATCGGCATGTGGTGGTCACAGTTGGTGCAGACATTCAGATTATCCGCCAATTCGCGGTGGAACAGCATGGTTCCGCAATCAGAGCATTTTGTCCAAAGGTTGTCGGGCACTTCGCGGCGTGAAAACAGCGAATTGATCGTTGGACGGACGTAGTTTGTGATCCAGTTCATGGGGCGCCTCTTGGGTTACATGTTTGAGATATGACGCTGGGGCGCAAAATGCAATCAACGCCTGAGTGCGACCCGTGCGGCCAGCCACATAACCCCGATCATAAGGGTGATCGCGATCACTTCGCCGATGACCCAAGGTTGCGCCAAAGTATGAAGCCCGTAGTCGAATTGGCTGTGGTCGGTGGCTGGGTACAAGAATAGCGCAAGCCCGCTTGATGGCATGCCTTTTTCACCGACGATCATGAATGCAAACAGGTTGTTGGACAGATGGAGCCCGATTGCGGCCCCGATGTTGCCTGTGCGCGCTGTCAAATCCGCGCAGGCCAGCCCAAGCAATGTCGCCCAAAGCGCATAAAGCACCCCGTCCGCAGGCCCGAACCCGTTCAAATAATGCCCCGCGCCAAACAGCAGCGACGGTAACCCCATCCAGACCCATGGCTTATCCGACAGTGCTGCGCATTGTTGTTGCAGGTAGCCCCGAAAATAAAGCTCTTCTGTGCCTGTTTGAATGATCAGCACGACGATTGTCGGAATGATCCAGACCGCCCAACTGGTCAGGGGCCGGATTTCGACAAGGTCTGCGAATACGATCCACGGCGGCAGGACCGTTTGCACCGCAAGCAGCACAAACACCGCGAGCCCTGCTAATTTAAGGTTGCGTATGGTGGCATCTATTGGCCCGACCATCGACCAGAATCCACGATTATGGAATTTACGCACCAGCCAGAGCAGTGCCGCCGCGATTACCCCGAAGGTCAGCAGTTGCGCCAGTACACCAAGCGGCGTCGCGCCAGTTTCGTACAAAATGAGCCAGCGATCAGGCAGCATCGTCCCCACAAACGTAGGGGTCAGTATGAAAATAAGTTCCATCAACACGGCGACGACCAGCACGGGCCCCTGATTTGGGGACTTCAGGGCAGGGCGCACAAAGGCACGGTGGGCGGCGTAGCGGTTGGTCATGTGATATACGTGACCGTTGGCAGCGGTTGGTTTGGCACCGTGCCAAAGTAAAGTGATGAGGCGGTCATCGTGATCGCTTGGAATGCAAAGACGACAGATGCCGCGATGATGAAATTCCGCCGGATGCCGCTGCGTTGCCCTGTGAGCGTGGCGCCCGGCCCAAGCAGCGTGTGAAATGGTCTGCCATGCAAGAACTTTACGGCCGCCCAAACGCCAAAGATACCGCCGATGAATGTAAGCAATCCGACGGTCATGCTAGCGCGGGTATTTAGGTTGCCGTCAGCCTCGGTCATGCCGATCCAACCAAGGAGAGCCGAGAGGGAAAATAAACCGATTGTCACGCCCAAGAAGATCGCAACAACGAGGATGATCCCGAGGATCAGCCGCCAAAGCTGTGGTTTGGCGCGGGCAGGCTGGATGTAGGCTTCGAATGCAGCGGTGCGGAATGTCATAATGTGACGCCTTGTGGTTGTATTATGGCTTTTCAGTAGAGCGAACCCCGTCTTGCCGCAAGTATGTTGCGTCTTGTCATGTGGGGTCGTGCCAATTAGACCGTTTCCAACAGTATTCTAGCGAAAATGGACCCATCCCATGACCGATAAGACAAACCTCCCAAGCCGCCACGTCACTGAGGGCCCATCTCGCGCCCCGCACCGGTCGTATTTCTATGCGATGGGTTTGGACCAAGAAGCGATTGACCAGCCTTGGGTTGGTGTTGCGACCTGCTGGAATGAGGCGGCTCCGTGCAATATTTCGCTGAACCGTCAGGCGCAGGCCGTGAAGATGGGCGTGAAAAAGGGCAAGGGCACACCGCGTGAATTTACCACCATTACCGTGACTGACGGTATTGCGATGGGTCACGAGGGTATGCGGTCATCGCTCGCATCGCGTGAAGCGATTGCAGACACCGTTGAACTGACGATGCGCGGTCACTGCTATGACGCGATTGTGGGTTTGGCTGGGTGTGACAAATCCTTGCCTGGTATGATGATGGCGATGGTGCGTTTGAACACGCCGTCGGTGTTTATCTACGGTGGCTCTATTTTGCCCGGTCGTGTGCATGCGGGTGCGGATGTGCCGGCCGAATACATCGGCCGTGATCTGACAGTGCAAGATATGTTCGAGGCTGTTGGCCGCCACCAGAATGGTGACTTGTCAGACGCCGCACTTGAGACATTAGAGCGCGTTGCTTGCCCGTCTGCGGGTGCTTGTGGCGGTCAGTTTACTGCTAACACAATGGCATGTGTGTCCGAAGCAATTGGCCTTGCGTTGATGAACTCGTCCGGTGCGCCTGCGCCGTACGAGAGCCGCGACCAGTATGGTGTCGCGTCCGGTGAAGCCGTCATGAACCTGATCGCCAAGAACATCCGTGCGCGTGATGTTGTGACCCGCAAGTCATTGGAAAATGCGGCCCGTGTTGTAGCTTGTACAGGTGGGTCGACCAACGCCGGTCTGCACCTTCCTGCGATTGCCCATGAAGCTGGTATCGATTTTGACCTGTCGGATGTTTGTGACATCTTCCGCGACACACCGTATTTTGTCGACCTAAAGCCGGGTGGCCAGTATGTCGCCAAGGATCTTTACGAGGCGGGCGGCGTGCCGGTTGTGTTAAAGGAACTGCGTAAAGCGGGCCTGATCCATGAAGACTGCATGACCGCCACAGGGCGCGTGATGGGTGAAGAATTGGACCTGATCAAAGGCGAAGCAGATGGTCGCGTGATTTATTCTGTTGAAACACCGATTACCAAAACCGGTGGCGTTGTTGGTCTTAAGGGCAACTTGGCCCCTGAAGGTGCGATTGTAAAAGTTGCGGGCATGACCCCTGACGAGCAAGTGTTCACTGGCCCAGCCCGTGTGTTTGAATGCGAAGAAGATGCGTTTGAAGCGGTCAAAGCCCGTGCATACGAAGAAGGCGAAGTGCTTGTTATTCGCAACGAAGGCCCTGCTGGCGGTCCGGGAATGCGCGAAATGCTGTCGACGACGGCGGCGCTGTCTGGTCAAGGCATGGGCAAAAAGGTGGCGCTGATCACTGATGGTCGCTTCTCTGGTGCGACACGCGGTTTCTGCGTCGGACACGTTGGCCCCGAGGCTGCACATGGTGGCCCGATTGCGATGCTGCAAAACGGCGACATCATCACGATGAATGCGATCACAGGCGAGCTGTCGGTGAACATTTCCGATGATGACCTGACCGCCCGTCGTGCTGCATGGGCTGGCCCGCGTGAAACGATCTATGCATCTGGTGCGCTGTGGAAATACAGCCAGTTGGTTGGTGGTGCCCGTCTGGGGGCCACGACCCATCCGGGTGCGCGCGAAGAGCGTCACATTTACATGGATCTTTGATCTAGTGCGGATGACACGTATCGTATTTGCAGGGGCCGCGCTGGCCCTTGCTGGCTGTTCAGGTTTGCCAGCAGCCCAGCTGGCAATGTTTGACGGCGATGTGGTGACGGTTGGACCTAATGGGTATTGCGCTGATGCAGTCGCATCGCGCCCTGATAAAGGGTTCGCGATTTTTGCGCCTTGCGCGACGCTGGGTGTCAAAGATACCGCTGCGGTCGTCAATGCGATCACAACGGTGCAGGTTGGCGAAAGCGGCTCTGCGATTGTGCAAAGCGATCCGGCAGAGCTTGCCGCAGTGCTTGCAGGTGCTTTTGGCCCATCAATTCTGGCGCGTGGGGGTGATGCAGAGACTGTGACTGTCACGACGGTTCAGCAGAACGGCGCCCGCGTGTCTGTTTATTTCACTGACAGCGCTGCAACCGTAATTGAGAGTATGCAAAACGCTGAGTGGCGTAGCTTTTTTGATCTGAATGATCGCTTGGTCACGGTATCGGTGCGTGGCATTGATGCGGCCCCGCTTTCTGAACGCGATGGCGTTGTCCTGTTGGAACAGGCCGTCGCAGCGTTGATTGCAGCCAATACATCGGCTGACGGCTAACAATTGTTTTCTTTTCGTCAACAGTTTGGCGCATAGGGTGTGTAGTTGGTTTCCGGCCTATTGGTCCTAAGGTGAAATATCGCGATGGTGCAAAAACGTGAAAATCTGATTGTGCGCTTATTGCACCGTAGTGCGATCGCGCGCTGGGCTAAGGCTGCGCGCGGTGCGACGTCTGCGGATCTGGACGTATTGCGCGACCAGCGCTACCGCGCCCGCCAAATTCGCGCCCATGTTGACGAGCTAATGCATGTTGCTGACAGCCGCTTGGCTTTGCCGCGGATCGGGTCCAACGCATTTACCCGTCCAGGTGGGACCGAATGGTCATGGCGCCCGCGTCTGTGGCGCGGCCCGTTGGCGCGCAAGGGCATGTCAGCTGTACCGTCCAAGATGGACGTCGGCGAAGAGGTCACTGTTTTTCATGATTGCAAAATATCAGAACTGACTCTGCGCCAAATCCGCAATACACGTGAGGCCGATCTAGCCCCGTTTGGGCTTCGTATGGATGTGTTCCGGTTCGATGGCAGCTTTCTGTCCGTGGTGATCGACGCCCCGCAAACCGCATGCGAAGGATTGCAGCGCCGCCATATCGTTCGTGTGAATGCGATAATGGAGGTTGAAAAGCCGATCGAGATTTTCGCCCGTTTGAATATTAAACACGGCCCCAATACCGAACAATTGGTTCTTGAACTGCCGCATGGTCAAGAAGACAGCATGGTCGAATTTGATTTGGGTTATTCCGAGCTGAACGAAAAGCGCATTGAGCGAATGTGGCTGGATCTGATCTTTGAAAGCCCAGAGATGAACCAAGTGACGATCCGCGACATCACATTCTGCCGTTATACGCGCGCTGAAATTTAAGGAGCTTATCGCAATGACCGTCACATTGACGAAGACACGCATGATCGCGGGCATTTGGGAGGGTATCTTTACAGGCATTATAGGTGCTCCGCCCCAAATTGCAGTTACCCATCGAGGCGAGCAAGTCGACGGCCCACTGGTCAAGAAAGCGGCTCAATCAGATGACTGGGTGTTGCACGTGCCGATCCCTGCCAATCTTTTGGCCGACGGCGTGCAGACGTTTGTGATCTCTGATGTCGAAACCGGAGAGACCCTGAATAGTTTTACCCTGCTCGCGGGCGACGCCTTGGCCGAAGATATCCGTGAAGAGATGGCATTACTACGCGAAGAGCTGGACATGCTTAAAAGCGCATTTCGCAGGCATTGTGTTGAAACGACCTGACGCTGCGTTTTAAGTGACGTTTGCGTCAACTTGTGAGCACTGTGTAACTGACATTTTCAGGAGTTTTCTATGACCGCTTATCCGCATCTGCTTGCCCCGCTTGATCTTGGGTTCACCACATTAAAGAACCGCGTTTTGATGGGGTCGATGCATACCGGATTGGAAGAAACCCGCGACTGGAACCGCGTCGCAGAGTTTTATGCGACCCGTGCCCGTGGTGGTGTTGCCTTGATGGTCACAGGCGGCATGGCCCCCAATGCTGAGGGCGGTGTGTTCCCGGGTGCCGCTGGTCTGTTTTCCGACGACGACATTGCCAACCATAAGATAGTGACCGACCGCGTGCATGACGCTGGCGGTAAGATAGCGATGCAGATTTTGCATGCAGGTCGTTATGCATATTCCCAAGACTGCGTGTCGGCGTCTGGTGTCAAATCCCCGATCTCGCCGTTTGTGCCCAAGGAACTGGATGCTGCGGGTATCGAGAAACAGATATCAGATATTGTCACTGCTGCCGTGCGTGCCCGCCAAGCTGGCTATGACGGCGTGGAGGTGATGGGGTCCGAAGGGTATTTCTTGAACCAGTTTCTTGTCACCCATGTGAACAAGCGCACGGATGAATGGGGTGGCTCATACGAGAACCGCATGCGTTTGCCCATTGAGGTGGTCACCCGCGTCCGCGAGGCTGTGGGTGCCGATTTCATCCTGATCTATCGCTTATCGATGATTGATCTGATCCCGAATGGGTCATCATGGGCCGAGGTTGTGCAATTGGCCAAAGCGATTGAAGCCGCTGGTGCCACGATCCTGAACACGGGCATTGGCTGGCACGAGGCCCGCATTCCGACGATCGCCACGTCCGTGCCACGCGCTGCGTTTTCTTGGGTCACGAAAAAGCTGATGGGCGAGGTCGGTATTCCTGTCATCACCTCGAACCGGATCAATACGCCGCAGGTCGCCGAAGATGTGTTGTCGGATGGCTGCGCCGATATGGTCAGCATGGCGCGCCCGTTCTTGGCCGACCCTGATTTTGTTGCCAAAGCTGCTGCAGGGCAGGCCGCCCAGATCACCCCGTGCATCGCATGTAACCAAGCCTGCTTGGACCATACGTTTAGTGGGAAAATGTCGACCTGCCTTGTGAACCCGCGTGCCTGTTTTGAAACCGAGTTGGTGTTGTCGCCTGCTGGTACGATCAAGACTGTTGCCGTTGTGGGGGCTGGTCCTGCTGGATTATCGACGGCGCTGGCCTTGGCAGAGCGTGGGCATAAGGTGAGTATTTTTGAAAAAGCGAGGCAGATCGGTGGTCAGCTAAATATGGCCAAGCAGGTTCCGGGCAAAGAAGAGTTCTGGGGCTTAGTCGCATATTACGAAGCGATGGTGGCGCAGGCGGGCATTGAGCTGCGTCTGGGCGAAGTTGCTGATGTCGATGCTTTGGCCGGATTTGACGAGGTGGTGATTGCGACGGGTGTTATTCCGCGTGATCCTGCGATCCCCGGTCAAGATGGCCCCAATGTGCTGTCGTATATAGATGTGTTGCGCGGCAAGCTGCCGGTTGGCAAACGTGTCGCTGTTATTGGTGCTGGTGGCATTGGTTTTGATGTCGCCGAATTTTTGGTGACTGACGATAGCCCGACGGTGGACCTGGATGCTTGGCTGACCGAATGGGGCGTGGCTGACCCTCAAGATGTGCGCGGCGGTGTCACGGCTGCTGGTCCCCAGCCAGAGCCGCCTGTGCGTGAAGTGACGTTGCTTCAGCGAAAGGCGCAAAAGCTGGGCAAAAACCTTGGCAAGACGACAGGCTGGATTCACCGTGCTGCGTTGCAGATGAAAAATGTGAAGATGATCGGTGGCGTGAACTATGAACGCATCGACGCGGACGGCCTGCATGTGTCGTATGGTGAGGCCCGTGAAAACCCGACGTTGATCGCGGTGGACACCATTGTTCTTTGCGCTGGGCAAATGTCCGAGCGCAGCTTGGCCGATGCATTGATTGCGGCGGGTCGGACTTGTCATGTTATTGGCGGTGCTGATGTGGCGTCCGAACTGGATGCCAAGCGTGCGATCGATCAAGGGACGCGATTGGCGGCTACCTTATAAGGTAGCCTGCTTGGCAAAAAGGTATCCTTTGCCGTCTTTGCCAATCGTCCATGTTTGATCAGATGCCGTCAACACGTCGCGAAAGGCCTGCATATTTGATGCCTCGTCCGCAATAAGCAGCCAGCCGTTTGGTGTGACATGAGCAATTAGCTTCGTCAGAACGTCGCGCTGGGCAGTGTTGGGCAACATGTGCAGTGTCCGGTCAATAAGCACCACGTCGAACATCCCGTTAGGTGTATATGTCGTGATGTCGGCCACGTCGCCTGTGATGTTTAAGTTTTCATCTTTTGCGGCGGCCAGCATATCGCGTACCCCGTGGGCAGACATATCAACGCCGACAACATCGTGCCCCATACGCCCGATGAACAGCGCGTCGCGACCTTGACCGCACCCAACATCCAAAACCCGCAAATATTGCTGATCGAATGTTTCGAAAAACCCAACAAATGCGGCAGTGGGTAAACCAAGCGCATTGGGTTGATCTGCGTAAAGTTTGTCATAATCATATGCCATAACTCATATAATAAGGGGCTTGAGCGGAATGCAATCAGCCACTTCACACTTTTTGGTTGTTTCCGTGCCTTCACCAGTCCGCGACAAAACCCCCCTATTGTCGCGGCACCGTCGCATTCGTGCCTGAATTGACGTCCAAACATAGCTCCAACAGATATGACTAATCACAGGAGCGAGCATGGACCGCCTCACCGAAATGGAAGCCTTTGCCACTGTTGTGGACCAAGGTGGATTTACCGACGCGGCCAAGAAGATGGGGATCTCAAAGTCCGCAGTTTCGAAGCACGTATCGTCCCTTGAGGCCCGCCTTGGTGCGCGGCTTTTGAACCGCACGACACGCCGTGTTAGCCCGACCGAGATTGGTTTGGCCTATTACGACCGTGCAAGGCGCGTTCTAAATGATGCCGGCGAGGCCGACGCGTTGGTCACATCCATGCAGTCCGCCCCGTCAGGATTGCTGCGCATATCGGTGGCCACAGATTTCGGGGTGAACCACTTGTCCCCCGTCTTGGGTGACTTTCTAACTGAATTCCCTGACATCACGGTCAATATGGTTTTGAACAACCGCTATGTTGAGCTGATCTCTGAAGGGTTCGACATGGCCGTGCGGATTGGTGAGCTGGAAGACAGCACATTGAAAGCCCGCAAGCTGGCTGAAACGACCAAACGGATGATCGCAAGCCCTGCATATTTTGAACAATACGGTCGCCCAGAAAAGATCGATGATCTGAACGATCATAAGTTGCTGCATTATTCCAACAACTCTAATTCCGCTGTTTGGAAGCTGACCGCGCCTTCGGGTGAAAAGCGGCAGGTTCGCACGGCTGGCTGGCTAACGGTGAACGATGGTCAATCACTGCTGAACGCTTGTGTTGGCGGCCTCGGTATCGCGTATTTGCCAAGCTTCCTGTATGCGGATGCAATGGCCCAAGGGCTGGTTGAAGTGGCGATCCCTGATCTGCCTGTCGAGACCCAAGGCATCTATGCAGTGTACCCGCCGGGCCGCTTTACGCAGCCCAAGGTGCGCGCCTTCATCGATTACCTTGTGCATACGCTGGCTGACAAAGGCCCCGACGTCTGGACCTAAACGAATTCCCAACGGTGTAATCCACCTGACTTGCGCGGCCCCAATAACTTGGTGGCCGCGTTTTTTTGGCTGCATTAAAGTGTTTTCAACACCTCGTTTCTAAAGTGAAGAGACGAGGTACAGCAATTGAACAAAATTTTTAAGCTTCTTGCTCCACAAAGTCTGGTCGGCATTGCTGCTGTATGCGCCGTAATGCTGTGTCTTATCATGGCAATGAACCTAGGCTTCATACTTGTTGCTGACGGCGTGTTTGTGCGCCCAATATCATTTTACGGCGTGCAAGCGATCGTCGTTGGCGCCCCATTTGTGTTTGGGTTCACTGCAATTACGACCTATCAGTTACGTCTTCAGCGCCATTTGTCCCTGCTGTCGCGCAAAGATGGCCTAACAGACCTAAATAACCGACGCACGTTTTTGGAACTTGCGCAAAAGCGACTTGATGGCGGAAACGCGGGCGTTCTTATCTTGTTTGATGCGGATCACTTTAAGCGGATCAACGATAAATGGGGGCACGCCGTCGGTGATCGCTGTTTGATTGAAATTTCCCACCGGTTGAAATGGAATTTACGGCCAAGCGATGTTGCCGGACGAATCGGTGGCGAGGAATTTGCGGTTCTTTTGTCGAACGCGACCCTGCATGAAGCGCGCGTTATTGGGTGGCGGATCGGTCAACCGATCCCATATCGCGCTGTCGATAATGGCCCGCACTTGTCTGTAACGCTGTCGATGGGGGCCGCTGAAATTGCACCCGGCATTGCGCTAGATACGCATTTGATCCGTGCCGACGAGGCGCTTTATCTCGCTAAGTCAAAGGGCCGTGCACGCATGGTGATTTGGGAACCAAGGGATAAATTTGAAGAGAATGCTGCCTAGTTGGACTTGGTTATTATCACTTCAACCCGTCGGTTTGCAGTGCGGCCGTCTTGGGTCAAATTTGATGCAACGGGCGCAAGATATCCCATACCTTGCGCGTCCAGTTGCGACCGGCTGACCCCATAGTCGGCTGCCAATCGTTCCAATACAGACCGTGCCCGCCGTTTGGACAACGCAATATTTCCGTCAAGCGACCCAGAAGAATCTGTGTGTCCAACAAGTGCCACTTGAAGGTCGGGTTGTGCGGCCAAGAAATCTGCGAGCGCTCGCAGCGTGTCGACGGGTCCTGCGCCCAATTTAGACGACCCTGTTTCGAACTCGAGGCCATAAAGCACGGCGCGACCTGTTTGCGTCAGGCCTTCGCCAAAATTGTTGGTTTGCTCGGTCGTCGCGTCGCCGCGTAATGGCTCGGCATCGGCGGATGCAACCGTTACGGTGGTCGGACCAACGCGGGTGACTTGGACAAATCCAGCCCTTGCGGACCGACTGGCGAGAATGCTGATCAATTCAGCACCGTCCGCTTTTCGGGCCGCCAAATATCGAAAGTCGCCCAGATTGACCTGCATCTCGGGTGGCGGCATTACATCAGTTTGGAACCGAAAATCGAACCCGCCGCAGTCTTGATCCCTGCACTCGTAAACAACGTCGAACCCGTCGTTGCGCAGCTGGTCGCGCAGGGGCCGGATCAATTGCAGTGTCGTCAAACCTGTGGCTGTGATTGTCCACGCCTGTTGGGAAAACTGCCCTTCCGCAGTTTCATCTGGCAAAACCCCATCGGACCATGGGCCAATGGGCATGGCATAGCTGTCGACGGCGCGCGTGATCTCGCGGGTCACTGTCGCGTTACTCGGAAAGCTTAGGTTTTGCCCAAGCGCAGATGTTCCCAATATCGCACAGACGATGGCCAGCCCTGTGCGGATCATCGTGCCAGCGCGTGATATTCATCGTTGGGGCGCATGTCGGTGGCAGATGCCATGCGGTTGGTCATGTTGTAAAAGCTGGCGGTTGCAGCGATGTCCCAAATGTCGCGGTCACTAAACCCAACTTGGCGCAATGCGTCACGGTCGGTTTCGGTAATGCTGGCAGAATTTATGGTCATGAGTTCCGAAAATTGCAGCATGGCGTGTTGGCGTGCGTCCAAATCAGCGACGCGCCAGTTCATCACAAGCGCTTCGCCCAATTTCGGGTCACCCGACAGTTGCCGCACAGTGGCCCCATGGGCCGTCAGGCAATAAAAGCATTTGTTAATCGACGATACGGTCACGGCGATCATCTCGCGTTCCAGTTTTGACAGCCCAGAGGCCGCAAACATCACGTCGTTATAAAGCCCCGTGAACGCGTTTAGTTTTTCAATATCAAACGCGTAGGCTTGCAACACGTTGGGGATCATGCCCAGCTTTTCGGTGCAAATGTCAAAGTACTTTTGCGTGGCATCAGGAAGCGGGTTGACCATTGGCAGGTCAAGGGCGGTTGGTGTTTTTGTCACAGGCACTACTCACTGGTTTTGATACGGTAATGATAGTGTCCCACAACCGACATCCCGAGGGAAGCATAGAGCGCATTTGCGCCAGTATTTGCTTTTGTGGTCAACAGTGACAGGTGGCTGGCCCCTTGGCTTTGCGCCCAGATGGCGACAGCGCGGCTTAGGTGGCGTCCCAAACCTTGTCGTTGAAACGCAGGGTCAATTTCCAGCGCGTGCAACATGGCAATGCCGTCGTGGATCGCCGCATAGACGGTGCCGACGGGCCTGTCGTTCGCTCGCCCCAAAAAGGTACTTTTTGGCCCGAGCGCGCGGTCCATGATCGCAATGCGTCTCGGTCCAATGCCGCCCTTGGCCCACACTTCGGTCTGCGCCGCGAGCGGCGGCCATGCGGCAAAGCAGGTTTTATGTGGCGGCCGGTCTTGGGTCAGGGTCGTGATTGGCGCAATATAAAGGCTGACGGGGTCTTTGATGACGTAACCCGCGCCGTCCAATTGCGCGTCAAAATCATCTTGCCCGTCTTTGAGCATGAACAATTTCGGTTGGCCCATATCTTGCATGGCTTGTTCGGCCCGCGCGATGTCCTGATCAGTGGCCGTTCCATCCAGTGTCGCCGCACTCACCCGACTGCCGCCACCATCACCACGTCGAATGGTGAAAGGGCCGTCAGCCCATTTTTTGGCGGCAGGCCACGTCTGATCGATCACGTCGTAAAGCGTATGAATAGCTGGCTGTGTCATGCGAAAACCTGTGTAAGCTCTGCCATTGCTGCGTCCAATGCGCCTGCATCTTTGCCGCGCACCACAAGGTTTGCGCCGTAAACGCCGTCTTTCTGAAACGGGTAGGATCCGACGGATAGATCAGGGTGGCGGCTTGCAAATTCACCAAGCGGACCTGCGATATCGCCTTCACCGCGCACAACGCGCAGGGTCTGCGACAGCAGTGGTTCGCCGCCTGTCAGCGTCGGCAGGATTGACGCCACCATGGCCTGAAACACAGACGGAACCCCTGCCATGACATGCACGTTTTGCAGACTGAACCCCGGTGCGATACTGACCGGATTGTCGATCAGGGTCGCCCCGTCAGGGATGCGCGCCATGCGCAGACGCGCTGAATTTAGCTCTTGTCCGCTTTTGTCGTAATGCGCTTGCAGCAATGCGCGCGCGTCGCCGCGCACGTCGATATGCGCGTCAAATGCGGCTGCAATGCAATCGGCGGTGATGTCATCATGGGTTGGCCCGATCCCGCCGGATGTGAACACATGGGTATGGCTGCCCGACAACGCCTTAACTGCGGCCACGATTGCGGCCGCGTCATCGGACACGACCCGTACTTCGGTCAGGTCGATCCCCGCCTCGGTCAGTTGCCCTGCGAGGTGATACATGTTCGCATCCCGCGTCCGCCCCGACAGGATTTCATCGCCAATCACAAGCATTGCCGCAGTGGGGTTCGTCATTGGTGTTTCTCCTGTACCGTTGAAATGGTTATAGGTCGCTGTATGGAATTTGCCACGCCCCTTATCGCCGCCCGCCTGATCCGTCGCTACAAACGGTTCCTTGCTGATGTCCGTTTGCCCGATGGGTCAGAGGCTGTGGTGCATTGCCCGAACCCTGGATCGATGATGGGCATGGCCGATGAAGGCATCAAAATTTGGCTCGAGCCAAACGACGACCCGCGTAAAAAGCTAAAGTACGGCTGGCGTTTGATTGAACAAGATGACGGGCATTTTGTTGGGGTGGATACTGGTGTGCCAAACCGCGTGGTTGGTCCAGCATTGCTGGCGCATCAGATCGCGGGTTTGCCGCCTTATGATGCAGTGCGCGCCGAGGTGAAATATGCCGACAAAAGCCGGATTGATTTTCTGCTGAGCGGTCAGGTCGATACCTATGTTGAGGTGAAAAGTGTCACGCTGTCCCGTACCGCCGGACTGGCCGAATTTCCCGATAGTGTGACTGCGCGGGGCGCAAAACATCTTGAAGCCTTGACCCAGATGATCGCTGAAGGGCACCGCGCTGTGATGTTTTACATGGTGCAACGTACCGATTGCGCGGCACTCACGCTGGCCGCGGACATCGACCCCGCATATGCTGCGGCTTTTGCGCGCGCCACCAAGGCCGGTGTGCAAGTGCTCGCTTATGATTGCGCGATTGATTCCAAGGGCGTCACATTGCGCCGACCAGTGCCATTTGTTTGGGATTGCGCGGATATTTGAAAACCAAAGTGCAGAGGCTGGTTTTTCGGTTGGGTTTGTCCTATGTGCTGGCCCAAGTAGATAAAGGAATGTTGCTGTGCAGACGAACAAAGGCCGTGTCACCAAGGATGGAATTCGCATTTATGAAGCGGGCGATTTTGCTGGTATGAATGTTGCAGGCCGTTTGGCCGCGCAAATTCTGGACGATATTGCGGCGCATGTATTTGTTGGTCAGACCACCGCCGAGGTCGACCGCTTGATCACGCAGATGGTCGTCGACGCAGATGCGACGTCCGCCACGATTGGCTATAAGGGCTATCAGCACGCAAGCTGCATCTCGATCAACCACGTTGTGTGTCACGGGATTCCGGGCGAAAAGCAGCTGAAAGACGGTGATATCGTCAATATCGATGTCACGGTTATTGTTGACGGTTGGTTTGGTGACACGTCGCGGATGTATGTCGCAGGCAAGCTGTCGCGCAAGGCAGAGCGCCTGATCCAAGTGACCCATGACGCCCTGATGATGGGGATCGAGGCCGCAAAGCCGGGCAATACGTTTGGCGATATTGGCCATGCCATTCAAGTTTACGCCGAAAGCCAACGCATGTCTGTGGTTCGCGATTTTTGCGGTCACGGGCTTGGCCGTGTGTTCCATTCGCCGCCCAATGTTCTGCACTATGGTCGCGCCGGTACAGGGTCCGTGTTGGAAGAAGGCATGTTTTTCACCATTGAGCCGATGATCAATCTGGGTCGTCCAGAGACCAAGGTTTTGGCTGATGACTGGACGGCTGTGACCCGTGATAAATCGCTGTCTGCGCAGTTCGAGCATTCGATCGGGATTACGGCAAATGGTGCCGAGATTTTCACGCTGTCGCCAGCAGGAAAATTCCACCCGACCTATAGCGTCTAAAGTCCAAGCAGTTTTTGAACCTGCGTCATTGTGTGTGCAACGGGGTGACCTGTTGCAAGCAATTTGGCCGCGTCGCTGGCCGCTGAAAATCCGATGGCCCGCATACCAGCCGCGTCGGCGGCATGGGTTCCCACGGGTGTGTCATCAATCATAACTGCATCGCATGGCTTGACCCCTGTGGCTGCACACGCGGCAAGCAACATGTCGGGGGCCGGTTTCGGGGCATAGTTTTCACGAGAATAAATCCGGCCCACTAATCTGTCCCAAAGCCCCGACGGCCCAAGGCTGATCCGCATTTTCGCCATCGGTCCATTTGAGGCCACAGCGTAGGGAACGCCCTGCGTATCCAGCGCGTCGAGCAAATAAATCAGCCCAGGGAAAACATCGACACCTTTGCCAAGCTCGCTGAACATGGCCGCATATATTTCAGTGAGCCATGTGTCTGGTAAGATCGCACCACGCTTGGCAGCTTCTTGTCCTGCGCCTTCCATTGTCCCGCCTGTGAACAGATCGTGGACCTGAGCGCGTGTAATCTGTGCGCCATGCGCCGAAAAATAATCGGCAAGAACACCATCCGTCACGGTTTCCGTGTCGACTAGAACCCCGTCGCAATCAAAGATCACAAGTTTCGGGATCATGGTGCCACCGCAAGAAACGTCACCCATGTGTCGCCGTATTTCCGGCTGTCGAGGGTCCGGAACCCGAGGGGTGCAGGTTGCGCGCTGTTTTCTTCCCAGACGATCAGGGCGCCGTCCGCGGCCCAACCTTGTGATAGTGCTGATTTCAGGGCGCTGATCCCCAATCCTTGCCCGTAAGGCGGGTCGAGAAAAATCAGGTCACACGCTTTTCCCGCTGGCAGCCGCGTGGCATTCGTGCTGATCAGCGTGCAATCGCTGCCGCGCCGCAGCTTGGCCATGTTGTCGCGGATCAGTTTGCCTGCGACCTTACCATCGTCAACAAACGTGACGTGCGCGGCACCGCGTGACAGGGATTCTAGCCCAAGTGCGCCTGTGCCCGCAAAAAGATCCAAAACCTGCGCGCCTGCAATCGGGTTGCCAAACCGTCCGCCTTGCAGCACGTTAAACAGGCTTTCACGCACACGGTCAGATGTCGGGCGCAGATGCGCCTTTGCATCGCCCGCGCCGACCTCGGTTAGGTTTGTACCGCGATGTGTGCCGCCGATGATCCTCACGGTTTTAACAGCGCCTTCATGTCGGTTTCAGGGTCGGTGATTTGCGCAGGCGTCGGACTGCGCCCCGCCTCGATCAATCGCTTGCCAACCATATAGTTGCGCGGGTCGTTCATCGCGTCGACAGCCAACAGCGTATCGCCGTTATAATACCAGTGCGACTGGCCCTTGTCGCCGATGCGCACATGCACCGCGTCATAGCCGATGTTCAGCCCTGCGATTTGCAGTTTGCAGTCGTATTGGTCGGACCAAAACCACGGCCTTGGCGTATAAGATACATCGCCGCCACCGATGTTTTGGGCCGCGATTTCGGCCTGATCAATCGCGTTTCCAACGCTTTCGAGGCGGATGGTTTGACCTTTGAATGTCAGCGTCGCACAGTCGCCCGCCGCATAGATATCGGGGTCGGATGTTTGCGCATGATCGTTGGTGACGATGCCGTTATCGACAGTCACACCCGCGCTTGATGCCAAGGCTGTTGCGGGCATAATACCGACGCCGACAACGGCAAAGTCGATGTCGATCTCGGTCCCGTCAGTCAGCCGCGCGCCTGTGACATGATCGTCACCCAAGAGCCGATCAAGCCCCACACCTTCGCGAATGTCGACGCCGTGTGCTGCGTGCAAATCGCGGAAGAAATCTGATGTTTGCGGGGCCGCGACCCGTTGCAAAATGCGGTCGCCCATTTCCACGAGCGTGACCTGCAGGCCCAGCTTTGACGCGACCGCCGCCGCCTCTAACCCGATATAGCCGCCGCCGATGATGAGCAGCTTTTTACCGGCCGTGAACGCGGGGGCCATCGCATCGGCGTCTTTCAGATCACGCACGCCAAACACCCCGTCGAGCATGCCGCCAATCGCCGCAGGCAATGTGCGTGGGAGCGACCCCGTGGTCAGCGCAAGTTTGTCATAATGCAGCGTGCTGCCGTCCGATAATGCAACCGTCTTGGCCGCGCTATCGATGCTTACCGCGCTGGTATCAAGCCGCAGATCAATGTTGTTGTCGACGTAAAATGCTGCGGGGCGCAGATATAACCGTTCCTCTGTCATGTCGCCCAGCAGGTAGGCTTTGGACAGCGGCGGACGCTGATAGGGCGGTACATCTTCGGCGCCGATCAAGGTGATATCCCCGTCAAAGCCTGTGCTACGCAACTTGGCCACAAGCGATAATCCGGCCTGTCCGGCCCCGATAACGACGATATGGGTCATGCTAGTGTCCACCTTTGTTGCAAGCCAGTTGTTACCGCGACCCTATATGTGACCGGAACACAGACGCAATTCCAAACGCGGACAAATGAGATGACGTTTGCGACAGGGTCATTGCGCTATCGCACGCGGTGCGCCCCATGCGATAACGTATCGCATACAAAATTCGACGGAAAACCAATACCGCAGCGGGCCGCAATGTTAGTTTAGTCGGAGACTTGCAAGATAGTGCGCGTTGGGAACGGAATATCGATCCCGCCCGCATCAAGCGCCTCTTTGACCTGCCGTTTCATATCGGCCTGATAGCCGAAATATTCGGTCCGGTCACACCAGACACGCACCAAAAAGTCGACGGAACTGGCGTTGAGATTGTTCACCTGAATGAACGGTTCAGGGTCCACATGGCTGCGCGGATCGGCCATGATCGTGTCGCGAATGATCTTTTCGGCGTCGGCAAGATTGGCCCCGTACCCCACACCAAATTCCCATTCGGCACGGCGCGTCGGGTAGGCTGAATAGTTGGTGATCGTGTTGCCCCAGACTTGGGAATTGGGGATGATAATCTGCACGTTCACGACTGATGCCAGCTCGGTAAAGTTCAGCGTGATGTCTTTGACCGTGCCCATTTGGCCGTTTACCTCAACGAAGTCATCGATTTTGATCGGTCGGAAAAGGATAATCATGACGCCAGCGGCCACGTTGGACAGGGTCCCTTGCAGGGCAAGGCCGATGGCCAGACCAGCGGCACCAATAACGGCGACGATAGACGTCGTCTGAATGCCAAATGTATTGAGCACAAACAGGCACGAAAACCCGATGATCACATAGCGGATGATGTTGCCCGCAAACTTAAACAAAGTGTCATCAAGGTGCGCGTATTTTGCGCCCAGTTTGGTGATCCGGCGACCAACCCAACCCGCAACAATGAAGCCAACAACCAAAATTGCGACCGCGCCCATGACGCTGCCTACAATGGATGCCAAAAATTCGAGCGTCAGCAGGTCAGCCAGCGACTTACCGTCCCAGATCGGAGTGTTGAGTAAATCTTGCACGTTATTCCTTTGCCAGCGCGTCCATTTTCGCGCCTAGTTTTGCGTCCAATGCGGACAGCCCATCCACGGTATGCGTGATCAGCGTGACATTAACCGTTTTATAAACGTTGGACCATTCGGGGTGGTGATCCAGCTTTTCCGCCCAAATGGCGGTTTGGGTCATAAACCCGAAAGCGTCAATAAAGTTCCGAAAGATATATGTTTTATGGATCGCATCGCGCCCGTCAACCATTGCCCATCCGTTGGCCAAAAGCGGATCAATCAAGTCGCGTCGTTGGGTGTCTGTCAGTTTCATGGCTGTTCCTCTGGGTTGGATTTGCGGAAAGGTCCGTAGCTTGTCAGCACTTCAATCTCGTGGTCAATCGCACTGCGTTCTTCGACCAAATATCGGCCTACTGCGTCGCGAAACCCCGGATCGCCAAACCAATGCAGCGAATGGGTCGGGCAAGGCAGATAGCCGCGCGCAAGTTTATGTTCGCCCTGCGCGCCCGCCTCGACGCGGGCCATTTGGTGTTCAATCGCAAAGTCGATGGCGGTGTAATAGCACAGTTCGAAATGCAAACAGTCGTGGTGTTCCGTGCAGCCCCAATAGCGCCCAAAAAGCGTATCGCGCCCAATGAAATTCAGTGCCCCCGCAATGGGTTTTCCGTCACGGATTGCAAGGACCAGTAAAATATCGTCGCGCATTGTATCTTGGGCGATGTCGAAAAACGCCCGTGTCAGATACGGCGTCCCCCATTTTCGGTCGCCGGTGTCTTGGTAAAATTCCCAGAACGCATCCCAGTGTGCAGGCAGGATCGCGTCGCCGGTCAGCATCACGATATCGCCGCCGAACGCTTGGGCAGATGCCCGTTCGCGCTTGATGTTCTTGCGTTTGCGGCTGGCAAGCGTGGCAAGGAACCCGTCAAAATTCGCATAGCCGTCGTTGACCCAGTGATACTGTTGACCGATGCGCGGCATGAGGCCCAGTTCTTCGCCCGCCAGTGCCTCTGCCTCGGTGCAGAACGTCGCGTGGATTGACGACACTTGATTGTCGGCTGCGATTTGCACGGCCCCTTGGATAAGCGCACTCATGCCGACCACATCAAACCCTGCGCGGGTCAAAAACCGTCTGCCTGTCGCAGGGGTAAACGGCACCGCAATTTGCAGCTTCGGGTAATACCGTCCGCCGGAATTTTCATAGGCCTGCGCCCAGTTGTGGTCGAACATATATTCGCCCTGACTGTGCCCCTTGGCATAAAGCGGGGCGACGGCGATGACCTGTCCGCCTTGCTTGGCGCGCAAATATCGCGGCTGCCAGCCAGTGTTTTTCCCGACAGATCCGCTGGCCTCTAGGGCGTGCAGGAACCTGTAGGTCGTGAACGGATCAATGGGGTGCCCATCTTCGGGGCAGGCACAAACATCCCAATCGGCTTGCCCGATTTCGGTGATGGTCGGGTGCGTGCTAATTTCGATCGCTTGGTCTGTCATTGGGTAACAAGTGGGCGTCTGCGGGCTTGGGTCAAGCCAGATACCCTTCAAACGTGATGTTATCCGCGATTTTGCGGGCGCGGGCCTCAACTTCGGCTGATTTGACGGTCCAGCACAAGATCGCGGCCCCTGCAGATTTGAGCGCGACCACAGGTGCCGCGTCAAGATCAGATTGACGGTGACTGATGAAACAGGACCCCGTGCGATCGTAGTCAGGGATGCCGCGCAGATGATCGCGAACGTGGGTTGGTAAGGTTGGCCAATTTGTCGCTACAAACGAGCCAGTCACGATCCCGCGCGGGGTACCGGGCAACAAGCGTTGCAGCTCGTCCACCGCATGCGGATTGAACGACATCACCGCAAACAGGCCAGCATAACCACGCAAAATTTCCGCCGCAGCAGCACCCAATGGGCCGACATTTGGACCCATCTGGCCGTCTTGGTCTTTGAATTCAATCAACAGGGGGACTTGACCCGCGACGAGGTCCAGCACCTGCGCAAGGGTCGGGATGCCGCCACCGTCATGCAGCAACGGGATCGCGCCAAGTTCGGCTGCGGTGCGCTGTGCAACCGGACCCGAGGCGCCGGTCAGGCGGCCCAGATCATAGTCGTGGAATACCATGGGAACGCCGTCAGATGATAGCTGTAGATCAATCTCGATCCCGTAACCCGCTGCAATCGCTGCCGCGATGGACTTGGTGCTGTTTTCAGCACGGCCCATCGCAGTGTCATGCAGCGCGCGGTGCGCAATCGGGCGATTAAGGAAGACGTCGGGCAGGGTCATTTGATCGCAAAGATCGCTTCGATTTCGACGGTCACGCCAAGCGGTAAGCTTGCCGCACTGACAGCGGACCGCGCATGACGACCTTTGTCGCCCAATGCTTCGACAAGGAAATCAGATGCGCCGTTGACGACTTTTGGTTGCTCGGTGAAATCGGCGGTAGAGTTTACAAATGCGGTCAGCTTGATGACGCGGTCGAGCCTGTCTCTT
>OJHH01000138.1_pt1 | contig 21646 bp, 19 predicted proteins | sample 1594911 | NCBI WGS metagenome assembly OJHH01 (sample SAMN05416787, study PRJEB24817) | seawater metagenome | isolation source: Sea water | place: Canada:Atlantic | collected 2013-11
CGAGATGTAGAGAGGTCTCGTGGGCTCGGAGATGTGTATAAGAGACAGGGTATCCTTGGTTTCCGTTGTAAAGAATTCATGCAGCTCGCGCCGATATTCGACCAACTCCACGCGCAGCAATTCGTCACACTTTGCATCAGTCCACGTAACGCCAGCCTCGACGTCAGCTTTTGTGATAGTTCGTATGCCCTGAGCAGATCGTTGGCACCCCGACTAGACCGAGATAGGACGCATTCACGCAGCCTTCCCACTTTGCGACCAGAGGCACCAAAACAACCATTGTCGCGGCCTCACTGGTCAGGATGGGCGGCGAGGCCATAGGATACATTGGCACTGGTTTATTGAATAGCAACATAGCCCCAAGAAACAGAACAGCGCCTACAAAGAACAACTTTTTACCCACGAGAAATACTCCTTTGACGAACAACGCGACCAAGGCCACCACCAATCAATAGCGCCAGCCCAAGCCAGCCCCACAACAGCGGATTGCCTTCAATTGACCAGAAAAGAAACAGCAGACTTGGGACGACCAGCGAGAGCAGGCCAAGATAGATCGCCCACATCGAATAGCTGCGCAGGGCAACGTCTTTCCATTCGGGAATTAGTTCAAATCCGATATCGTTTCCAATCATTTAGGGAAGCGTTTTGGCCCACCAAAGCGAGCCATTATGTTATGAAAATCGTGTTAGATGGATTTAGGCGCGCGCGACTATTCCGGCTTGCTGTCGCTTAAGTTCCAATTCAGCGTAGGCGATTTGCAGAAGTTTGCGCTTGAACCACCAGTTGACGAAAAAGCCCGCGATCGCGAGCAGGTCACCGACGACAGCAAGCCAATCTGTCAAAGAGAATGCACCAACGCTCGCCATCACCGCACCACCCCAAGTCGACAAATTTATAGTTCCGTGAATTTTATCTTATGGCTTTGCGCGCATTGTCGTTCATACATTGGTGCGGGCGGGGGGACTCGAACCCCCACGGGCATACGCCCAACAGATTTTAAGTCTGGTGTGTCTACCATTCCACCACGCCCGCATCTGGCGTTGTCTGCGAAGTTCAGTTTCAGCCCATATCGGAACATAAAACGGTCTCGTAGTCGCAACGCCTTGATCCGTATGCACTCCTTAGCGCAGACACAAGGACTTTAAGTTCATGTGTGCCATTTCACTACGGGGGTACGCGCCTATCTCTATGCGGGCGTGCAGCGCGGTGCAATATATTAGATATCGGTTCCGGCAGGTTCTGCAATCAATGCACGTTCGGACAGCCACGGGTTCAGCGCAAGTGCTGCGCGCAACGCCTCTTGGCCCTCATCGTTGCGGCCCATTCCCATCAAGGTCAGACCCTTGCCCGACAAAGCGGCAATATGGTTTGGCATGATCGCGAGCGCTTTGTTCAAATCAAGCAATGCAGCGTCGTAATCGCGTTGCAGAAAGCTCGCAAAAGCGCGCTGATTATAGCCTTCGGCATAGTCAGGGCAGTATGCGACCAACCCATCGAGTGTATCGCGTGCGCCCAGAAAATCGAAGCTTTCGCGCTGTGCCATGCCCGCGTCCAATATTGCTTGGGCAGTGGCGTCAGGCGCATCTAGCCACAACTTCCATAGTTCCTGCGACAAAGGGAGGGCGGCTTGAGGACCATTTGTACGGCCAAGCTCAAAGATAATTTGATCGAGACGCGCTGCATGATCTGGCCCAACAGGGCACTGATCGGCGACTGCGGGAGCTGCAATCACCGCAAAGGGGATAATCCATTTCATGACCCATAATGTGTGTCAAACTGCCGTCAGGTCAAATCACATCCGCAGCACTGGGGGCCATGGGCGCGAGCCCCTCTTCTTTCACAGCCTGCATTGCCACATAAGTTGACGTATTGGCGACATGTGGCAATGTCGAAATTTTCTCTGCCAAAACAGCGCGGTATCCTGTCATACCTGCGGTGCGAACCTTCAGCAAATAGTCAAAATCACCCGCAATCAAATGACATTGTTCAATCTCAACAATCTTCATCACTGCTGCATTAAACGCAGCCAAAGCAGCCTCTCGGGTGTCTGTCAGCTTCACTTCGACAAAGGCGACATGGTCGCGATCCAACCGGATCGGATCGTAAAGCGCACGGTAGCCACGGATCACACCGCGGTCCTCTAGCCGTTTCAGCCGTGCTTGGGTCGGTGATTTCGACAATCCGATGCGGCGCGCAAGCTCTGTAACGCTGATCCGCCCTTCCACCGCCAAGACATCCAGAATCTTACGGTCGAAGCCATCGATAGGTGCAGTCTGTTCGGTCATAGAATCGCCCTCTTTTCGGTCAAACAGGTTTCCATTTTGTTAGATAGCGGTCGAAATAACTTACGGCAACCGAGTATCGTAGGCCAAATCACATATTGGAGTGACACCATGACCCGCGATACGTCATCTGCCTTGCGCGCCCAAATCGATGCGATGATCTACGCCCCTGAACACGGGACAGTCGCGGCTTTGCGCCTTGCCGCCAATTTATCTGGTGCAGATCGCACACGGATTAGCGCAAAAGGCGCCGATCTGGTTCGCCAAATTCGCAACAGCGCAGAGCCGGGTCTGATGGAGGTGTTCCTTGCCGAATACGGTCTATCCACTGATGAAGGCATCGCGCTGATGTGTTTGGCCGAAGCATTGTTGCGCGTGCCGGACGCCGATACCATCGACGCACTGATCGAAGATAAGATCGCGCCGTCCGATTGGGGCAAGCACTTGGGTCGGTCCGCATCGTCTTTGGTCAATGCCTCCACTTGGGCGCTGATGCTAACGGGCCGGGTTCTTGATGATGACAAACCGGGTATCACGCGCCATCTGCGTGGGGCGGTCAAGCGTCTGGGCGAACCTGTCATTCGCACAGCCGTGGGCCGTGCCATGCGCGAAATGGGCCGTCAATTTGTGCTGGGCGAAGACATTCATAAGGCGATGAAACGCGCCGAAGGTATGCAAGCCAAAGGCTTCACCTATTCCTATGACATGTTGGGAGAGGCCGCCCGCACCGACGCCGATGCGCGCGCCTATCACCTGTCCTACAGCCGTGCGATTGCGAACATCGCCCAGCATTGCACCAACGGGTCCGTCGCGCAAAACCCCGGAATCTCGGTCAAATTATCGGCGCTGCACGCCCGCTATGAGCTCGCCCAAGAAGCCCGCGTCATGGAAGAGCTGGTGCCGCGGGTGCGCTCCCTTGCCATCCTCGCGAAATCCGCGGGCATGGGGTTCAACATCGACGCCGAGGAGGCCGACCGCCTGTCGCTATCTCTTGATGTGATCGAGGCCGTCTTATCCGAGCCAGCTCTGCGCGGCTGGGACGGGTTTGGCGTTGTCGTGCAAGCCTACGGTCAGCGGGCGTCATTGGTCATCGACCACCTGCACGCCGTGGCCACAAAACTGGACCGCAAAATCATGGTCCGTTTGGTCAAAGGCGCCTATTGGGACGCCGAGATCAAACGCGCCCAGGTCGAAGGCATGCACGGATTCCCTGTGTTCACGCAAAAATCGCACACTGACATCAGCTATATCAGCAACGCACGTAAATTGCTGGGCATGACCAACCGGATTTACCCGCAATTTGCCACGCATAACGCGCATACTGTTGCAGCCATCTTGGACATCGCAAGGCTGCAAAACTGCACCGCGTCTGACTATGAATTCCAGCGCCTGCACGGCATGGGCGAGGCTCTGCACAAGATCGTCCTAAAGGCCGAAGGCACCCGTTGCCGTATATATGCCCCCGTTGGCGCACACGAAGACTTGCTCGCCTATCTGGTCCGTCGCCTACTCGAGAACGGCGCGAACTCTAGCTTTGTTAACCAAATCGTCGACGAAGATGTTAGCCCCGAAACCGTCGCCGAGGACCCATTCGAAACCGCATCAAATGCCGTCACCTTGCCTGTCGGGACTGATATATTTGAACCTGAACGGACAAACTCCAAGGGCTTTGATCTGACCCATCAACCGACGTTGGATGTGATCGATCAAACCCGTACACTATTTGCCGACCAGCAATTTACCGCACAACCGTTGACCTTTTCAGAACATAAGTATGTGAAAGCCACACAAACGCCACTCATCAACCCTGCTAAACCTGAAGATCTTGTTGGCCACACGCAGCCCGCCAAGCCGGACATTATCGCCAAAGCCGTCACAGACGCGACCCCATGGGACGCGACCAGCAAAGAACGGGCCGCGATCCTGAACAAGGTAGCTGATGCCTACGAAGCGCACGCTTGTGAGTTGTTCGCCATCCTTGCCCGCGAGGCAGGCAAAGGCTTGCCTGATGCGGTCGCCGAATTACGTGAAGCGGTGGATTTCTTGCGCTATTACGCTGCCCAAGCCCAACCAGACACAGCGCCGCGCGGCGTTTGGACTTGCATCAGCCCGTGGAACTTCCCGCTCGCAATCTTCAGCGGTCAAATTGCGGCGGCACTGGCTGCTGGCAACGCGGTGCTGGCCAAGCCTGCCGAACAGACCCCCATCATCGCCTCGCGCGCCACGCAATTGATGCATGCAGCCGGCGTACCCGCGTCCGTGCTGCAACTCTTGCCCGGTGACGGCAGTGTCGGTGCGGCGTTAACGTCAGATGCGCGGATCAATGGCGTGGCTTTCACCGGCTCAACCGCGACCGCCCTGAAAATCCGTGCTGCGATGGCCGATCATTGCGCCCCCGGCACGCCGTTCATTGCGGAAACAGGCGGATTGAACGCAATGATCGTCGACAGTACCGCACTGCCCGAACACGCCGTGCGCGATATCGTCAATGGGGCATTCCGGTCCGCTGGTCAGCGCTGCTCGGCCTTGCGATGCCTATACGTACAAGAGGACATCGCAGACAAACTGCTGCATATGCTCTACGGGGCCATGTCCGAACTGACGGTCGGTGATCCTTGGCATTTGTCCACTGACCTTGGCCCTGTCATCGACGCGGCTGCGCGCAATACAATTGCCGATTACGTCGCAGATGCGAAGCTGGGCGGGCGATTGTTGTTTGAAATTGCGGCCCCTACCGAAGGCACATTCATCGCGCCAACCGTGATTAAGGTGAACGGGATCGCTGAGATGACCCGTGAAATTTTTGGCCCCGTCCTGCACGTAGCCACCTTCAAATCGACAGAGCTTGATCAAGTCATCGCGGACATTAACGCAACCGGATATGGGCTTACGTTTGGGCTGCACACACGGATCGACGACCGTGTGCAGGCGGTCGTCGAGCAAATCCACGCGGGCAATATCTACGTCAATCGTGACCAGATTGGTGCGGTTGTCGGCAGTCAACCATTCGGCGGTGAAGGCATGTCGGGCACGGGTCCGAAGGCAGGCGGTCCGCACTATTTACCGCGCTTTACGACACCCACACCTGGGACAACGACACAAATATGGGATCAGATCGCTGATATTGCCAATTTGACAAAACGATTGTCCGCGCCGCTTCCCGCCGCGAGCACGCCGACCGATCTACCCGGCCCAACAGGCGAATCAAACCGACATAGCATGGCTCCTCGCGGGCCAATTTTGTGTATGGGACCGGGGCATGACACGACCCAAGCCCAGATCAAAACGGTCAGCGACCTAGGCGGCCTTGGTATCGCCGCTGACGGCACTGTGCCGTCCGAGGCATTGATCGACCTGCCCATATTGGGCGGCGTCATTTGGTGGGGAGACGCAGATGTGGGCCGCGCAATCGAACAAGCCCTGAGCAAACGCCAAGGCCCGATCACGGCGTTAATCACAGCTAGGCCCGATGTCACCCATGTCTTACATGAACGGCATGTGTGCATCGACACCACGGCGGCAGGCGGCAACGCAGCCTTGTTGGCCGAAGTCAGCAACGCCTGAACGGTTGACAATCTGGGGCGGCGCGGCAAACGTCGTCCCCATGTTACCCATTCGCGATCATAACCCGTCTCAGACCACGCCCTATGTGACCTACATATTGATGGCGCTGAATATCTTGGTTTTTCTGGTGGGGAATCTAACCCTGATAACGGACCAAGCGCTGTCACAGTTCTATTACGACTATGCGCTCATCCCCGCGCGGATTTCGGCTGGTGAAAACTATCCTACATTGCTCACGTCGATGTTTCTGCATGCGGGCGTTATGCATCTTGCAGGTAACATGCTGTTTTTATGGATTTTTGGTGATAATCTTGAAGATAAGATGGGACCGATCTGGTTCCTAACCTTTTATATCGCCAGTGGCGTCGGCGCTGGTCTGGTCCATGTTGCCGTCGACCTGTACACGCCTATTCCACTCGTCGGTGCCTCTGGCGCAATCGCTGGGGTAATGGGCGGTTATTTGCTGCTGTTCCCAAAGGCCAAGGTCGATATCTTTATCTTTTTGATTGTGTTCATCCGCATCCTGCCGATCCCCGCGTGGGTCATGCTGGGGCTGTGGTTTGCAGTGCAGCTGTTCAACGGGATCAGCACCGACATCGCCATCGGCGGAGTCGCCTATTGGGCGCATGCAGGCGGGTTTATTGTCGGGTTGGTACTAACAACACCGCTGTGGCTAAGGCTTGGCGCGGGCGGCTGGTGGGTGCAAACAGATTTTCATCCGGCGCACCCAGACGCCACGTATTCATCGCGTTTTCCAGTGATTAAGCGCTAGGCTTTTTGCGGATCACTTTGGCGAATGTATCAAAGATTGGCTCGTTGGCGATGATAACGTCGCCGTCAGCCAAGATGTCACCGTTCGGGTTCAGCGGCTCGACGATGCACCCTGCTTCACGGGCAATGATCAGGCCAGCGGCCATATCCCAAGAGTGCAAATTACGCTCCCAGAACCCTTCGTAACGACCAGCGGCCACATAGGCCAGATCAAGCGATGCAGCCCCAAAACGGCGCACACCGGCACAAGCTGGCAGCAAACGCGCCAAGTCTTGCAACGTGTCAGGCAAATCAGCGCGGCCCGCAAACGGCAAGCCAGTTGAGAAAATGCTTTCGATCAAACGGTGACGCACAGATGCACGGATACGGCTTTCGTTCAGCCACGCACCGCCACCTTTTTCGGCCCAGAACATTTCGTCCTTCACGGGGTCATAAATGACGCCTGAGACGATCTGGCCTTTGTGTTCCAACGCGATGGATACAGCCCAATGCGGCAGGCCATGCAGGAAATTTGTGGTGCCATCAAGCGGGTCGACAATCCAACGACGGGTCGGATCATCCCCTTCAATCTCTTTGCCTTCTTCGCCCAAGAACCCGTAGGTCGGGCGGGCGTAAAGCAAGTCTTCAAGGATGGTAGCTTCGGCCTGTTTGTCGGCACGGCTGACAAAATCGCCGGGACCTTTGGTCGACACCTGAAGGTTCTCAACTTCGGTGAAATCCTTAAGCAACGCGCGCCCAGCTTTGCGGGCGGTTTTCATCATCACGTTTAGATTAGCGCTACCAGCCATGCGAGGGCCTCCGGAAGGTTCATATGTAAAACGCCGCTATAGGCCGATGTGCGCGGGCAAACAAGGGGCATCAAGCGCGTTGCATGCGCACGGCCTCTTGTCGCGCAAGCCGGATCAGATGAGCAACAAACGGGCGCTGGGTATCCTCGGCCCGTGTTGCAGCAAATAGACGGCGGGTCAGACCGCCCTTGGTCAACGGACGGGTGACGTAATCGGCGTTATATTTGATCTGATTGACTACCCAATCAGGCAACACTGCAACACCGCGATTTGACGCGACCAACAACAATATAACTGCGGTCAATTCAACCTGACGCACGGCCGCCGGTTCGACCTTAGCGGGGATCAAAAGCTGGGAAAAAACATCTAGTCTCGCGCGGTCCACCGGATAGGTGATCAGCGTTTGATCGCGAAAGTCTTCTGCCTCGATCACAGATTTCTGGGCAAGCGGGTGCGCGGCAGCGGCCACAAAGACCGGTTCATAGTCAAACAGCGGGGTGAAATCGGTCTCAGCAAAATCCTCTGGGTCGGACGACACCACCAAATCAATTTCCTCGCGGCGCAACGCAGGTAGGGCGTCAAACGCCAAACCAGGGCGGATATCCACGTCAACTTCGGGCCACGCCTTGCGGAATTGTTCCAGCACCGGAAAAAGCCATTCAAAACAAGCATGACATTCAATGGCGATATGCATGCGGCCCGCCTTGCCCGACACCAGACCAGCGAAATCGGCTTCTAGAGCGGCCATCTGGGGCAAAATTTTCTCCGCCGCCGCCAACATCTTAATACCCGCAGCCGACAGACGCAGCGGTTTGGTCCGGCGGGCAAACAACGCGACCCCGGCCTGATCCTCGATCCCTTTGATCTGATGGCTTAGCGCAGATTGGGTCATGTTCAACAGATCAGCCGCGCGGGCCAGTCCGCCAGTGTCATGAATGGCCTTGATCGTACGCAGGTGCCGGAACTCGATCCGCATTATGAATAGTCCGCATAATAAAACTGAATTTAATGAATTTGTTTCACACGTGACGCCATGAAACAAGAGGGCAACTCATATAAGGACCGCCGCCATGACCCGCCCTACCCTGTCGTTCGAATTTTTCCCGCCCAAAGACCTGCCTGGCTCATTCCGCCTGTGGGATGCTGTTCAAAGCCTTGCGCCATTGGATCCAAAGTTCGTGTCCGTGACCTACGGCGCAGGTGGGACAACCCGCAAATTGACCCATGAGGCCGTGCAAACGCTGCATCAGCAAACGGGGTTGCGCGTGGCTGGGCATTTGACCTGTGTCGACGCAAGCCGCGATGAGACCCTGCAAATCGCTGATAGTTACGCGAAGGCAGGTTTGCGCGACATCGTGGCCCTGCGCGGCGACGCCCCAAAGGGTCAGGCAAAATTCACTGCACATGCAGATGGTTTTCAGGATTCCATCGAACTGATCACGGGGTTGGCTGACACAGGGCTATTCAACATCCACGTTGGGGCTTATCCAGAAACTCACCCAGAGGCCGCAAACACAGCCGCTGACATCGCATTTCTGAAACGCAAGTTTGACGCCGGTGCCACAGGGGCCATCACGCAGTTCTTTTTTGAAGCCGACACGTTTTTCCGGTTCCGCGATGCCTGTGCGGACGCGGGTATAACTGCACCAATTGTGCCCGGTATCTTACCTATTGAGAACTGGTCCGGCGTACAGAAATTTGCAAACCATTGCGGTACAGCCATTCCGCAAGTCATCCACGATGCATTCACCAACGCCACGCGCGACGGGACCGAAACGTTGCTTGCCACAGCCGTTGCAGCCGAGCTGTGCGATGATCTGATCTGTGGCGGCGTGGATCATTTGCATTTTTACACGCTGAATCGGGCTGAGCTGACCCGCGATGTTTGTCATGCACTGGGGTTTGTGCGCAAACGGTCCTTGCAAAACGTGGCCTAAGGCGGCAAAAATCGCGGCATGTTTACTGCAAAATCACCCGCCGAGCTGCCGGACCGCGACACAGTGTTGTCGATGTCCGGCTTAGACTTTATGCAAGCGATGTTGCGCGGTGAAATCGCGCGGCCGCCGATTTCTGGGTTGCTCAATTACCAGATTGATCAGGCCGAACAAGGCCGTGTTGTGTTTCGGGGCACGCCCAAATTTGAACACACTAATCCTCTGGGGGGCGTACACGGCGGCTGGTACGGAACCGTGCTTGATAGCTGTATGGCCTGTGCGGTTATGACAACGGTGCCCAAAGGGTCCGTCTATACCACTCTGGAATATAAGGTGAATTTAACACGTGGCATTCCACTTGGCATGGAAATTCTTGCTACCGGCATCGTCGATCACGCCGGTCGGACGACATGTGTCGCGCACGGCGAAATTCGTGGCGCGCACGACGGTAAGCTTTACGCGACAGGCACAACGACCTGTTTGATCATGAAAGGCTAGTCTGGCATCGCGGTGGGATGAACGCTTTCTGATGGGCTCGCTAGTATAATGCGACGGCGGCGAGACAGGAAAAGCTTGCTCCATCCACGCCACCCGCCAATCGAGGGCGCATCTGGGTTTTGGGGAAACCTGTCTTGCCAGCGATCCGGCAAATCAAGGCCACAGGCTTCCAGTTTTGTCAGCATCCAAACTAACGGGATATTCGCCAAGGGTCTTGCAGCTGGAAACTCTGTGACTTGGCCGCCCACATCGGCATGAGTGCCACGAAACCAGACCTGTTCGATATGGCCCTCCCAATTGGGCGGCGCATCCCACATGACAGGGGCATAGGCCTCGCGGGTTTCATGCAATGCCAACGCGTGGAAGCCATTGCGCACATGATCGCCTAGCCGATGATTGTGATAGGCATGTTGCGCCTGCGCCCAGCGCCAAACAATCGGCATCCGCAGACCCAGCGCTTTAACCGTGTCCCAAACAGCCACCGCTTCAATCTGCACATCATCATGAGAAAAACGCTTGCGAAACAGCTTTGCCGCATCAGACCGCGCACCGGTTTTATAGTGGCGGTATGCTTGGCGCATAGCGCGTTCCGTTGCGTGTTCAGCTTTCACCAGACCAACATGATCGATCACACCTGCAAGCGATCGCACGGCATAGGCCCCGCGCGAATATCCGATTAATACAATCCGATCGCCAAGCTTATAACGCGACGCAAGCACGCCGTAAGCCCGTTCAATCTGGCGGTTAATGCCCTTGCCAGTCATCACACCCCACGTGCCTGACCAATCGCGCCATTGAATGCCAGCCTCGTAATAGACATTCAGATTGGCCTGCTGGCCCGCCTCTTGCAAAAGCCGAAATGTCAGGCCCGCGTTGGTCTCGTGGCCCTTATCAAGCGACGACATTGTGCCATCAAGGATGATAATATGAGTTGCAGCACCACGCCTGTGTGCAACTGTGCCCTCAGACCGTGCACGGCGTCCAAAAAGCCCAAATATCCAATCACGCAGCTGCACGTGCATCCCTCAACATTTGCCAGACGCGGTGCGGCGTGAACGGCATATGCGCGTCTCGAACACCCACTTCCCAAAGCGCATCAGTCATAGCATTGGTGATCGCCGCAAGCGCGCCCACAGTTCCTGCCTCGCCACAACCTTTCATACCCATTGGGTTATATAGCGATGGAGTACCGCGCGTCGAAAAGTCGATCATCGGCATATCATCGGCACGTGGCATCGCATAATCCATGAAAGTTGCCGTCAACAACTGGCCGTCTTCGTCGTATACCACAAGTTCGGTTAATGCTTGCCCCAGTCCTTGCACGACACCGCCGTGGACCTGGCCTTCGACTAGCATTGGGTTGATCAAATTGCCGAAATCATCAACCACGGTATATTTCACAATTTCAACAACGCCTGTTTCGGGGTCCACTTCAACTTCGGCGATGTGTGCACCGTTGGGAAAGCTGCGGCTGTCGAGCGTGATCGTGGCGGATTGATCCAAAAGGTCGACCTGTTCAGTCAGTCGAATCATGTCAGCCACCTCCAGCATTGTTGGTGTCAGGTTTGATCCGCCAACGCGAAACCGTTCATGATCAAATTGCACATCCTCAACCAAAACGCCTTCCGCTTTGGCAAGAAATGCCGAAAAAGTCTTCACAATCACATCTACCGTCGACAGCGTTGCCGTGTTCTGGACAGTTACAGACCGCGACCCACCCGTGCCCCCACCCGTTGGGATCAGGTCACTATCACCTTGCACCACACGGATATGACCCACCGGAATACCTGTCTGATCCGATAGGAATTGCGCATAGACGGTTTCATGCCCCTGCCCGTTTGACTGGGTCCCCACATAGATCGACGCATGGTCATTTTCGAACACAATGCGCGTCGTCTCTTTTGGATCGCCAAGGATACTTTCGATATAGAACGATAGGCCAATGCCACGCAGTTTCCCATCTGACTGCATACGGCGGACATCAAATCCGGCAACATCAGCGCCTTCCATGGCCACATCCAACAGTGCGGAAAACTCGCCGACGTCATACGTGACGCCAGTCGCAGTCGTATACGGAAATTGGCTTGGTGTGATAAAGTTTTTACGGCGCAGTGCAAACCCGTCGACACCCAAGTCGCGAGCGGCCTGATCCATAGCACGTTCCAGCACAAACATCGCTTCGGGACGACCCGCCCCTCGGTAAGCATCCACAGGGGTCGTGTTCGTGTAGACGCCTTGAACCTGCATCGCGGCAGCCGGCATGTCGTAAACGCCCGTCAGAACCTTGGAAAACAATTCAGTCTGAATTCCTTGGGCAAATTGCGAATTATACGCGCCCATATTTGCCAGCGTATCGACGTGATACGCAACAATCCGGTGATCTTCGTCAAACGCAAGCGTTGCCGTGGTCACCAGATCGCGTCCCGCATTGTCAGTCAACATGGCTTCCGTTCGGTCAGACATCCAGCGCACAGGGCGGTTCAGAACACGGGCAGCATGGGCCACGCAAAATGTCTCAGGATAACGCATCGCCTTCATACCAAAGCCACCGCCTACATCGGGGTTTGTCACGCGGACTTCATCGCTGGCCAGTCCAAAGTGGTGCATAATATCTTCTTTGGGGGCCCAAACGCCTTGACCATTCACGGCCACATGCAGACGCCCATCTGTAAGCTCGGCAAAACAGCCGCGAGGTTCCATCGCGTTACAGATTATCCGGTTGTCAGGCACATCAACGCGGACGACATGGGCCGCCGTTTCAATCGCGGTCTGCACAGCATCCAGATCACCCAAAGCCCAATCAAACGCAAGGTTCATCGGGGCCTCAGGATGGATTGCATCGCCACCAATTGCCAGATCGACATAAACTGGCAAATCATCGATATCGAGGTCGATCACCTCTGCCGCATCGCGCGCATGATCCATTGTATCAGCGACAATCATCACAACGGATTCACCAACGTGACGCACATGGGTCTGGGCCAAAATTGGACGAACAGGGGCCGCACCCTGCGTGCCATCTCGATTTTTCACCGTAGATCCAGCGAGGCCCATTTTAACGCCAGCGCGTTCCAAATCAGCGGCCGCGACGACCAAGGCCACCCCCGGCATCGCGCGCGCATCATCCAAATCCACTGCTGTAATCCGGCCATGCGCCACATTTGAGCGCAAAAAAAACGCAACCGACGCCCCGTCCGGCACAATATCATCCACATATTGCCCAGCGCCGGTCAAAAATCGTTGATCCTCAAGCCGCTTGACTGGTTGGCTTTTTCCAAATTTTTCCATGGCAGCAGGGTCCTTCATTGGCATAAATCGAACCTAAACACATCGAACGGACTGTCCAGACGACAAATCTGACCAGGCGACAATTCAGGTCGCAAACAAGCAAGACATGATGCAAATCACGGCTGATATTTTTTGGAACAGATCATCAAAAGGTGCGCCATGACATCCTCCCTGCTCCCAGCCCAAATCCAGTCTTACTGGGACAACGGGTATTTGTTCCCGATCCCCGCTTTGGCCGCACAAGAGGCGTCCGAATGGCGCGTGCGCTTAGAGGCGCTCGAAGCGGAATGGTTGCCTGCCGATCTGCCGCAACCGCTGAACACCTACAAAAGGGTCAACGCACAGGTGGTCATGCCACTCGCCCATGAGATCGGCACACATCCCGCGATATTGGACGCGGTAGAGGGCGTGCTTGGCCCAGATGTCATGCTTTATTCTGTTGAGTTTCTGATCAAAGAACCGCGCACCAAGGCCGTCGTCACAATGCACCAAGATCTGACCTATTGGGGTATGGGCGAGATTGACGGGCTGACCACTGCGTGGCTTGCGCTGTCGCCTGCAACCCGCGAAAGCGGATGCATGGATGTGGTCCGTGCCAGTCACAAAAACCCGATATTGCCGCATGAAGACACATTCGACGGCGACAACCTACTGTCACGCGGTCAAGAAATACGCGTTGATGTGGCAGAGGCCGACAAGGTCGCACTCATGTTAAATTCAGGTGAAATCAGCCTGCACCACGGGCTGACGATCCACGGATCAGGACCAAATGTATCGGATGATCGCCGTATCGGGGTTGTCTTACGCTATCTCACGCCCAGTATCAAAAAGACTGGCGGAGAGCGTGACTATGCGCATCTGGCGCGCGGTGAGGACGTCCACGGGAACTGGGCGCCATCGCCAATTCCTCAATCCGCTTTTGACGCCGACGCATTGGCGGTCTACGAAGATATTCGAAACCTTCAGACCGCCGTCATGATGAAGGGCGCCAAGAAGGCCAGCAATTTCTACGAGAAGGCAGAGTAATGGACCGTGTCAAATTCACCGCCATGAAAGATGGCGACAAAGCAGACTATGACTTTTTGACCGAACACGAGGTCGCCTACACCAAAGGCACCGCTGATCGCCTGCTCGAAGCGCTTGTCGATCTCGACAAAGGGCTTTCGGGCTACCAAATCACACGCCTTGGCCATTCATTGCAAACCGCCACACGCGCCGAACGCGACGGGGCCGACACCGACTGGATCGTCGCCGCCCTGCTGCACGACATCGGCGACATCTACGCCCCCTACAATCACGACGAATATGCCGCCGCAGTGCTGCGCCCGTTTGTGCGCGACCAAGTGGCATGGGTCGTGGAAAAGCACGGTGATTTCCAAATGGTCTATTACGGGGAACACGTCGGTGCAGACCCAGAAAAGCGCCAAGCTTACGCCGGCCACGCCTATTTCGACGACTGCGCTGCGTTTTGCGAACGTTGGGACCAATCATCGTTTGACCCAAACTATGACACCCTGCCACTAGCGCACTTCGCAAATCGCGTCCGCGAAGTCTTTGCGCGCGAACCTTACGACCCAACCGTCATTCGGACCGGGGCAAGAGAACCTTTGGCAGCTGGCTAAATTTCACCTCCCAGCATCTTTGGTGCATTGAACCCTTTTAGCCTCGGATCAGTTTCGGTATGACCTTTTCAACTAGATAAGGACCGCAAGACTATGGCGATGGAAAAAACGTTTCATTCAAGCACGGCAGAACCCCGCATCTACTACATGTGGGAAAGCGCGGGCGCATTTAAGGCAGGGGCCAACGCCCGCGATGGCGCGTCCACTTATTGCATCATGTTGCCGCCGCCAAACGTCACGGGCCACCTGCACGTCGGTCACGCCTTTAACCATACGTTGATGGATATCCTGATCCGCTGGAAACGCATGCAAGGGTTCGACACCCTTTGGCAGCCAGGCCTTGATCACGCGGGTATCGCCACCCAGTTAATGGTCGAAAAACATCTTGCAGAAACCGGACAGCCAAAACGCGTTGAATTGGGTCGCGAGAAATTCCTTGAAAAGGTCTGGGATTGGAAAGCGGCCAAAGGCGGCATGATCGAACAACAGGCTCGCCGTTTGGGCGACAGCATGGATTGGTCCCGCTCTGCGTTTACCATGTCCGGTGCGGCCTCTGCCCCTGCGTCTGAAAAACCCGGCAACTTCCACGACGCCGTGCTTCAGGTGTTTGTCAAACTGTATAACGACGGCAAAATCTATCGCGGCAAGCGCCTCGTGAACTGGGATCCGCATTTTGAAACCGCGATTTCCGATCTTGAGGTCGAAAACATCGAAGTCGACGGTCACATGTGGCACTTCAAATACCCGCTCGCGGATGGGGCCACCTACGAATATGTCGAAAAAGACGAAGACGGTAATGTGACCCTGCGGGAAACCCGCGACTACATTGCCATCGCCACAACGCGCCCTGAAACCATGCTTGGTGACGGAGCTGTGGCTGTGCACAAAGACGACGAACGCTATGCGTCTATCGTCGGGACGCTGTGCGAAATCCCTGTCGGGCCAAAGGCGCAGCGCCGCATGATCCCGATCATCACTGATCCCTACCCTGATATGACATTTGGGTCCGGTGCTGTGAAAATCACAGGCGCGCACGATTTTAATGACTACGAAGTCGCCAAACGCGCGAACTTGCCGATGTATGCGTTGATGGATACCAAAGGTGCGATGCGCGCCGATGGCAAACCATACGTGGAAGAAGCCGCCGTTGCCCAAGCGATTGCCAACGGCGACGCCACATTCGATGAGGCGATGATCGCCGCGATAAACATCGTCCCCGAAGAATACCGTGGCCTTGATCGTTTTGACGCGCGCAAGCTGGTCATCGACACCATCACCGCCGAGGGACTGGCCGTGATGCATGACGTCACACGGGTTGAGAAAAACGACGACGGTGAAAAGGTCGAAGTGACCGAGACAGTGCCTTATGTCGAAGCCAAGAAGATCATGCAGCCGTTTGGCGACAGATCAAAGGTCGTGATCGAGCCTGCCCTGACCGACCAATGGTTCGTCGACACAGCCCAAATCGTGCAGCCAGCACTTGATGCCGTGCGCGAAGGCCGCACCAAGATCATGCCCGAGAGCGGCGAAAAAGTGTATTTCCATTGGCTCGACAATATCGAACCATGGTGCATCTCGCGTCAGCTTTGGTGGGGGCACCAAATTCCGGTTTGGTATGGCGCTCGTATAGTTGGATCGGGCTCCGATGCCCGATTAGACTATAGCGATCCAGTTCAATTGGTCGCCACAACATTTCAGGGCGCTCTTAGTGAATATCATAAGCACAAAAAAGGTTATGGCGGCGCCGCATTTGACATGGATTACCTGCTTGCTGAGAACGCGCAGGATGCAGAGCAATTAGCCAAAAGAAATTTTGGAAATAATTACCTCTGGCGCGACCCCGACGTCCTCGACACATGGTTCTCGTCTGGCCTTTGGCCATTCGGCACGCTGGGCTGGCCTGAAGACAACGACGCGATGAAATATTTCCCCGGTGACGTGCTGATCACGGGCCAAGACATCCTGTTTTTCTGGGTCGCCCGCATGATGATGATGGGCCAAGCCGTTTTGGAAAAAGACCCGTTCCACACCGTGTATCTGCACCAATTGGTGCGGGACGCAAAGGGCGACAAGATGTCGAAAACCAAAGGCAACGTCATCGATCCACTTGATATGATTGACGAATTTGGTGCCGACGCCCTCCGGTTTTCCAACGCGCAGATGGCGGCTCTTGGTGGCGTGCTGAAAATCAGCGAGGACCGGATCAAAGGGTACCGCAACTTTGGCACAAAACTTTGGAACGCGTTCAGCTTTGCAGAACACTACGAGATCCCGAATACAGGCGACACCGCGCGCCCTGTGGTCACGCAGACCCTGAACAAATGGATCATCGGTGAAGTCGGTAAAACCCGCGAGGCCGTGGATGCAGCGCTGGATACCTACCGTTTCAACGATGCGGCCAACACACTGTATGCGTTCACATGGGGCAAGGTCTGCGACTGGTATCTGGAATTCTCCAAGCCGATCCTGCAAGGCACCGACGAGGCCGCAAAACTGGAAACCCAAGCCACCCTGCGCTGGGTGCTGGACCAAGCCCTGATCATGCTGCACCCGATCATGCCCTTCATCACCGAGGAACTTTGGGGCTTTGCCGACAGTCGCGCCAAAATGTTGGTGCACGCCGATTGGCCGATCTACACCGCCGAAGAACTGGTCGATGCAGACGCCGACGCGGAAATGAACTGGGTGATCAACCTGATCGACACAGTCCGGTCCAACCGCGCCCAAGTCCACGTGCCTGCGGGTGCAAAAGTGCCGCTGGTCTTCACCAATCTGGATGCCAAAGGTCAAGCCGCATGGGACAACAACCATGTGCTGATCCAGCGGCTCGCGCGCATCGATAGCCTGTCAAAAGTGGACGCATTCCCAAAGGGTTGCGTCACGATCCCGATGCAAGGCGGCACATTTGGTCTACCGCTTGAAGGGCTGATCGACGTCAACGCCGAAATCGCGCGTCTGGAAAAAGCGATGCAGAAACTGGGCAAAGAACTCGGCGGCCTGCGCGGTCGTTTGAAGAACCCCAAATTCGCAGCATCCGCCCCTGCAGAGGTCTTGGCCGAGACGCGAGAAAACCTTCGCCTGCGCGAAGAAGAAGAGGCGCAAATCAAAGCTGCCATCGCCCGCCTCGCGGAACTTGGCTAAAACAATTTGGGCGGCCCGCTTGCGCATGGGCCGCCCACATCTCTTTGGTTTAAAAATATCCTCGCCGAAGGCAATAAATCTTTTACCGGACCACGCGCTCAACGGCGCGCATCATCCCCAAGGCTTTATCATACACAAGCGTCAATATGCGCCGACCAGCTGGGCGGGCCACTTTTGGAGCCACACGCGCCACAGCGGCGGCACCGCTTGCTGCTAAAAGTCCACGCCTGCTCAATGCCATAACACCCTCCTGCGTTTTGCGAACCATTCCCACGTATGCATGATTTGACCCATTGCAAGTCAGCGCCCCAGCCGCTTATCTGCCGGCATGACTGATGATGCACGCCTCACCCGCCTCGCCACCACCCTGCCCAGCACCGTGCCGTTTGTCGGTCCAGAAGCATTGGAACGGATCAGCGGCACAGCTTTTGCCGCCCGCCTTGGGGCCAACGAGTCTGGTTTTGGTCCGTCTCCATTGGCGATCAAAGCCATGCAAGACACAGCACCCGATGCTTGGATGTACGCTGATCCCGAAAGCCATGATCTGCGTAATGCCCTTGCAAAGCATCACGATATCAACCCTGCAAACATCATGGTTGGCGAAGGTATTGACGGACTGCTTGGACTGCTCGTGCGGCTGATGGTCAGTGAAGGCGACCATGTTGTGACATCCGCAGGTGCCTATCCGACGTTCAACTATCACGTTGCGGGTTTTGGCGGCACATTGCACACTGTGCCATACGTAGGCGACAGCGAAGACCCCGCCCGCCTTATTGCCAAGGCAAAAGAAACCGGCGCAAAACTGATCTATATCGCCAACCCCGACAACCCGATGGGCACCTACCACAAAGCCCCCGAGATTGAACGCATGATCGATGCAATCCCCAACGGCTGCCTGCTGATCCTTGATGAGGCCTATATCGAGCTCGCCCCCGACGATGCAGCCACTGCATTTGCGCCCGCTGATCCGCGCGTCATCCGGATGCGCACATTTTCCAAGGGTTACGGAATGGCCGGTGCACGGGTCGGATACGCGATTGGGCACCCCGATCTGATTGATGCATTTAACAAAGTCCGCAATCATTTTGGTATGAACCGCATGAGCCAAGCAGGCGCATTGGCGGCATTGGCCGACGACGCCTATCTTGGCGACGTTATCGCGCGCGTACAAAAATCGCGCGACCGGATCGCTACAATCGCTCTAGAAAACGGGCTGAGCCCGATCCCATCGGCCACCAACTTTATGGCAATCGACTGCGGTAAAGGCGGCGATTTTGCCAAACGGGTCGTGACTGAACTCGGCAGGCTTGGCGTGTTCGTCCGCATGCCATTTGTGGCCCCGCAAAACCGCTGCATCCGCGTCAGCTGCGGCCCGGCAATGGCGCTTGACCTATTTGCCGATGCCTTGCCAAAGGCCCTCAAATCCGCCCGATCCTAACCCGCCGCAATGACGCGCGCAGCGGCATCCAAGGCCCCAGTCCCATGCGGAATGTCCAATGCGATCAACCCGGCCTGCACCGTACCCAAAACACCCATGATCATATGCGCGTTCACATGGCCCATATGACCTATCCGAAAATAAGCGTCCGCTGGCGACCGACCAAGGCCAATACCAAGCGTCAGACCGGCCTCATGCTCACACCAACGACGCAGCACATCCCCGTTGGGGGATCCGGCAACCACAGACGTCACCGCGTGTGACCGATTGACTGGGTCCGCGATATTCAACCCAAGTGGGCTATCAACTGACCAACATTCAAACGCCGCCCAAACAGTACGGGCGAGCGTCTGATGTCGGGCAAAAACCGCATCCAGCCCTTCAGCTTTGATCATGTCCAGCGCCGCCCGAAGCCCATATAAATGATGGGTTGGGGCAGTCCCGTTGAAATATTGGAAATACTGATCGGGATCCGTACGCGCGCGCCAATCCCAATAGCGGCTGACTCGTGCAGGATGGGCAGCATCGGCCTTGGCATTGTACCAGACAAAGCTAATGCCCGCCGGCGTCATTAACCCTTTTTGGCAAGCTGACACCATGACATCCACGCCCCACGCGTCCATCTCGAACCGATCACAGCCCAGTGACGCGATGCAATCGGCCATCAGTAATGCGTCATGTCCCGCGGCATCTAAAACGCGGCGCAACCCTGCGATGTCATTCTTAACGCTGGTCGATGTATCAACGTGCACTGCCAGGATTGCCTTGATCTTACCGCCAGTGTCGGCGCGCAAAGCATCCTCTACCTGTGTCAAATCAATCGAGGCCGCATCACCGTAATCGATGGTTTGCACGGTGATCCCCATATAGGTGGCAATCTCGCCCCAGCCGATGCAAAACCGACCCGTTGCCAGCACCAAAACAGTGTCACCCGCACTTACAGTATTGGCCAATGCGGCCTCCCAAGCGGCGTGCCCGTTGCCGATATAAATCGCAACATTTTGATCGGTCATTGCCATCGCTTTAAGATCTGGGATCAAACTATCGGTCAGATCATGCAGCTCGCCCTCATAAATATTGGGCGATGCGCGGTGCATCGCACGCAACACCACTTCGGGGATCACCGAAGGCCCTGGAATAGCAAGATATGAGCGGCCGTTAGCAAGTGACATGGGGTAAGGCTTTCAAATTGGGGTTGTTGTACCGGACACTAGCGGGGCGCGGGGCCGCGTCAACCGTAGCTCGGCTTGCGCCCCATACCTATTTGCCGATAGACCAAAGGGATCATGATGACCAACAGCACAGCACAGCCCAAACCGCAGAACGCACGCCAACTTTTCGCCTGGCTTTGGCGCGATTATTTACGTCCACACCGTGCAATTTTGACAGCAGCTTTGCTGTTAATGGCAATCGAAGGGTCAATGCTCGGTTTCCTGTCTTGGATGATCCGGCCGATGTTCGACAACGTATTTGTGCAAGGCGAAACCGACACACTTTGGTGGGTAGGCCTTGGGATCATGGGGATATTTTGCGTGCGGGCCGTCAGCGCAGCAGGCCAGAAAATCCTGATGACAAAGGCAAGCCAGCGCGCAGCAGCAGGCATGCGCAGCCATCTTTTGTGGCACCTGATGACGTTGGACGGCGGCTATCACCAGATCAATCCGCCCGGCCAGCTGATTGAACGTGTGCAAGGCGATGTCACAGTTGTGAACCAAATTTGGGCGGCGATCATGGTCGGCATCGGGCGTGATCTGATTGCGGTCACTGTTTTGTTCTCGGTTGCGCTGTCAATTGACTGGAAATGGACGGCACTCGCGCTGATTGGCATCCCTTTTCTGGTCCTGCCGTCGCTGTTGGCACAAACTTATGTACGCAAACGGGCTGGGAATGCGCGCGATTTGGCCGGACGCATGGCGACCCGGCTCGACGAAGTATTCCACGGAATCAACGCTATCAAGCTGAATGCCCTCGAGGCGTATCAATCCAGCCGCTATGACGCCCTATCCGATGCACGGGTAAATGCAGAAGTCCGTGCGGCCACGGGTCAGGCTGCCGTCCCTGCATTGATCGACATCATGACTGGCGTTGGCTTCTTTGGCGTGCTGATCTTTGGCGGCGCTGAAATTATCGCAGGCGAAAAAACTGTCGGTCAGTTCATGTCGTTCTTCACGGCCATGTCATTGGCGTTTGAGCCGCTGCGCAGGTTGGGCCTGATGTCGGGGCAATGGCAAATGGCGGCGGCCAGCATTGAACGACTGCAATTGGTCCTCAACGAACGCCCGACGCTTATTTCTCCCATCAACCCCCAATCGCCCCCCAC
>OJHH01000139.1_pt1 | contig 21583 bp, 20 predicted proteins | sample 1594911 | NCBI WGS metagenome assembly OJHH01 (sample SAMN05416787, study PRJEB24817) | seawater metagenome | isolation source: Sea water | place: Canada:Atlantic | collected 2013-11
CGTTTTATGGCCGCGACTTTGCTGTCACGCCTGACGTGTTGGACCCGCGCCCTGAAACAGAGATGTTGATTGAGGTCGCTTTGCGGTCGCATTTTACCAAGATGGTTGATTTGGGCACTGGATCGGGCTGTATTCTGGTCACATTGTTGGCGGAGGTGCCGTGCGGGCAGGGGATTGGCGTTGATCTTAGCCTACCTGCATTGGCCGTTGCTGCGCGCAATGCCCGGACCCACGGCGTCGCGGATCGTGCGTCATTTCGTTGCGCTGATTGGCTGGATGGAATTAGCGGTCCGTTTGATTTGATCGTTGCCAACCCACCTTATATTGCGGTGGCCGAGATGGCTGACCTAAGCCCCGAGGTGGTGCAATTCGAGCCGCAAATGGCGTTAACTGATTTTGCCGACGGGCTGACCCATTACCGCCGGATTGTCACCCAAGCCGTGCCGCTTTTGTTGCCTGATGGTCGATTGATCGTTGAGATTGGCCCAACGCAGGGCGATGCAGTGTCCCAGATGATGACGCAAGCAGGCCTATGTCATGTGACGGTTACCACGGATCTGGATGGTCGCGACCGCGTTGTCAGCGCTCAGCTTGCTGGTTTCACGCCGGAAAAGCGCGGATAGTGGCTTAATTTGATTGATTTTCGTAATTTGGGGTTGCCCTGTATGCGCCGCAGTTGGTATTGTTTTGTCATCGGACGGTTGAACCGCAGATTTTTAATGTTCCGTCGATAGTCGCCATAACATCGCAAGGTCTCAGATATCCGCCAACGGTTGGCGCGCAGAGACCTCAGCGCAAAGCAAAAGCCTAGAGCTTGACGAAAGCATTTTCATGAGATCAACGAAGTCACGGTCACGCGGCAATAAATCCCGCAACAATAACCGGCCGACAGGCGGGAGCATCATTAATCGGGTGTTCGACAGCTCTGGTCCTGATGGCAAAGTGCGCGGCACGCCGCAGCAGATCATCGAGAAATACAATCAGCTTCACCGCGACGGCGTTTTGTCCGGCGACCGTGTGGATGCCGAAAACTTTGCCCAACACGCGGAGCATTACACACGTTTGTTGGCAGAAGCCCAACGCGAAGTGGACAGCAAGCGTGACGAGCAAGAGGCGCAGAACCGTGAACGCCAAGCCGAGCGTGACCGCGAACGCCAAGATCGCTTAAAAGCCCAAGAGGCCGCTGCAAACGATCCGTCGATTTCTGAGCAGCCAGAGGTTGCAGACACGCGACGGGTTGAGGTTGAGCGCATTGAAGCTGAACCGACGGACGCTGGACTTGTTGAGACCCCAGAAGCGGCAGAGCCAGCACCGCCCAAGCAGGTGCGCAAGCCACGTCAGCGCAAACCGCGCCCTCCGGTCGATACCGCGCCAGAGGCCGCCGAATAATTGTAAAAACCCGTCGCATCGCGGCGGGTTTTGCATTTGTAGGGGGCTTTAGCCGTCGAATGCGCGCGCCAAGGCGCAGAATTCTTCGAGGCTAAGTTGTTCTGCCCGCTCGGTTGGTTTTATGCCCGCGGCATTCAAATAGTCTTCGGCATCTGGTGACAAAGATTTCAGCGCAGATCGCAACATCTTGCGTCGCTGGTTGAATGCGGCGGCCACAACGCGGTTCAGCGTCGCGGGGTTTGCTTCAAACCGTGGTGCGGGCAGGGCGCGCAGATGCACAACGGCTGATGATACTTTTGGCGGTGGCGAAAACGCCTCTGGCGGCAGGTCCATCACGATGCTTGGATCGGACCGCCATTGTGCCAAAATCGCCAAGCGACCGTAAGCCTTGGTTCCGGGTTGGGCGACAATCCGTTGCGCTACTTCGCGTTGGAACATCAATGTCAGACTGACCCAGAACGGTGGCCATTCGGGCGGCGTGAGCCAGCGCACCAGCAATTCAGTGCCAACATTATACGGCAGGTTTGCCGCCACTTTGATCGGCGGTGTCAGATGCGCGAGCGGGTTGACGTCAAGCGCGTCCCCGATGATCGCGTGCAAACGGCCCGGATAGGCGGCTGCTATTTCGGCCATTACGGGCATGCAGCGCGGATCTTTTTCGATGGCGAGCACGCGGCGTGCGCCCTCGGCCAGCAATCCGCGTGTCAGCCCGCCTGGACCTGGCCCAATCTCAAGCACATCCGCGCCTGTTAAATCCCCCGCCAGCCGTGCAATTTTGGCGGTCAGGTTCAGGTCGAGCAAAAAGTTCTGCCCAAGTGATTTTTTTGCTGCCAATTCGTGGGCCGCAATGACGTCGCGCAGTGGAGGAAGATTGTCGATTGTCATGATTTTTTCCGCGTAAAAATATGTCCGCCGGAGGCGCAGGCAATGTCAAACATCGCGACCAATTGCCATTGTGCGCGCCATGCGCAAAGCAGCGATCATCGACGTCGTATCGGCCATGTTGCGCCCCGCGATATCAAATGCGGTGCCGTGATCAGGCGATGTCCGCACAAACGGCAGGCCCAGCGTGACGTTGACCCCACCTGAAAAGTCGAGCGTTTTGATGGGGATAAGGGCTTGGTCGTGGTACATGCAGACTGCCACGTCATAGGTTTGTCGCGCGGCAACGTGGAACATGGTGTCAGCCGACATTGGCCCCGTGATGTGCATGCCTTGGGCGCGCAGTGCGTCTAAGACGGGTGTGATCATCTCAATTTCTTCGCTGCCCATATTGCCGGCCTCGCCTGCGTGTGGGTTCAGGCCCGCGACCGCAATGCGCGGTGATGCCAGCCCGAAATCGCGCCGCAGGGCCGCATGTGTGATCAGGATCGTATCTGTTAGCAAGCTTGCCGTAAGCTGTGTGGCCACGTCTGCGAGCGGGATGTGGATCGTGGTGGGCACGACGCGCAGCATGTCGCATGCGAGCATCATTACCACGCGGTCGGCGCCAGCCAATGCCGCCAAATATTCGGTGTGCCCCGGGTAGGCGAAATCGGCACCGTCGATCAGCGCTGCTTTGTGAATGGGTGCTGTGCAGACCCCATCTGCCATGCCGCGTTGCACCAGATCAACGGCCTCGGCGATGGATGCGATCACGCCGCGCGCATGTGTTGGGTCCGGTACACCTGCGACAGCAACGCTGCCAAAGTCGCGGGCTAAGACGGGCAGGGCGTGTGCGGATACGGTTGCTGCATCTGCTGCATCGTCGATTTCTTGAAATTGCGCCCCGATGGGCAAATGCCGTGGATCGCCAATCCAGATGAATGTGTCTTCATCTTTTAGGGCGTCCCATGCCCGATAGGCGATTTCAGGTCCTATGCCTGCGGGTTCGCCGCAGCTTATGGCGATGGGTTTACGTGTGCTCATCGGGTTGTGATTGTCGCCGAAGATCGCAGGTCTTCCAATAATGCATCCGCGAAACCGGCGAGCCGTTGGCTGCGCAATTGATTGCGGATGGCGGCTGGATCGATATCCTCGGTCGCCGCATTTTTCCGTTCGCACAGCATGAGGAACATCAAATTTTCGCCGTTGCTGCGTGTCAGATTATAGGACGCCTCGTTGGTATCCAGACGCGCCAATTCGATTGCGATGTCTTGCGGGATATCCGCTGGTGCGATGCTTTGACGGTCTAGCACGTTTTCAGGCAGCCCTTTGGCGCGCCCGTAAAGATCGTCGCAGGTGTCAATGCTATCGGCCAATGTTTGCGCGGCGCGAAGGCCTGTTTCGGATCGTCCGCCCACCAGATAAAATGCAGCGTAATCAACGGCGGTTGGTGTCACGGTCGCCGTCTGAACTTCGCGGATTGCGCGGAGTTGGAACAGGGCCACACCATTTTCGATCGGCAGCGGCGCTGTGACTTCACCAGGGGACAGGCCAAGCAGGACGCTTTGCAGTTGTGGTGGGTAGTTGGTGATTGGCAACCATCCTAGACGTCCGCCATTTTCCCTGCTTGGAATACCGGAAACGCGCCGTGCTTGTGTTTCGAATGCGGAGGTCGACCGCAGTTGGCTGATTTCCTGTGCGACTTCCATGGCTTCGGCGGCGCGTTCTGGTGGTGCTGCAATGATGATTTCAGACAGCAAAATCTGGATCGCGGCGCCACCTGACCCAATTTGCGCAATTGCGCGGTTCACGTCGGCATCTGTGATTGTTACCTGCGATCCAAACCGACTGCGCACGTAGTCACGCCAGCTTACACCGGTGCGCACAAAATCGCGCAGAGTTTCTTCGGATACGCCATTGGTACCAAGCAGTTGCAAAAATTGATCAAGATCCAGATCGGCGCGCTGTGCGAACTCGCTCATTGCAGTGAGCAGGCTTTCGTCGGTCATGCGCAGACCTGCACGGGCAAGTGCGTCGTCTTTCAGGCGGTCTTCGATCAAAGCCTCGCGGGCGGCTTTGGCCAGATCACCTGTTGTTTTAAAGACTTCGAGCATCCGAATGCGTTGGTCCAGCTCGAACGCTGTGATCGCGCGGTCGTTGACGGTTATAACCGGTTGGAACGTGCCTTGGGCTGCGGTCTGTGACCCCAGTATCAGGGTCAAAGCGAAGATGAAAAAGCGCATTGGTCTGCCTCTTGTCTTGTTCATGGGGCGCAGGCGGCGGCGGGTCCCGCGCTGCCTTTTGCCGAAAATCCGTTCAGCGATACCGATAGCCCATAGCTGGTCGATGCGTCCACTGTAGTTGATGACGTATACCTGCGCGAGACCGAAAGATCGACCGTCACACATTCGTTTTTATATTGCATGCCAACGCCTGCAACGGCTGGCTGATCATTTGCTAAATCGTAGCGTGTTTCAAAGTTAACTGCCCATGCGGAGGCTACTTGAAATCTGCTATCAAGCGTCCATTCTGAAACCGCGTCTGGTCTGCTTTCTGTGGCATCGGCGGCCTGCCAGATGTAGGCCGCGTTCAAATCAAGCCAACCGTTTTGCCAGCCTAGCCGTGTTGCGGCCCGCGTCAGGCTTGCATCGTCATCAAACAGGGTGCGTGCGTCAATTTCAAAGCCTGATTTGTCGGCGTATTGCCCCGCCAAAAGCCAGTCTGACGATGGTCCGTCTAGGCCTGATGACGGGTTGAAAGCAGTGTTGTTGGTGTCCCGCATGACCCGCCCAAAAGTCAGGGTGGAGGTTGCACCTTGCGCCGCAATCCGTGTCCAAGTCACGCCGATGGCCGCTTGCGCCCCGACCTCAACCGCGTCATCGCCAGAAAAACGAGAGCTGTCAAACAGGTTCGCTTGGTCCAATTCCGAGCGTGTGCTGTCTTCATTTGGCGGCGTCACACCGTATGCGTCGGACCACGAAAGCGCTATGGTCGGTTCGAGCAGGTGCTGCGCGCCGTTTGTTGTGGTGGTGGCCAAAGGATACCGCAAAGTCAGCCCAACATTTGGCACAACGCGCAGCCCGTTATCGTAATTCGTGTCATCGTTGACCGCGTACCAATCGGCCCGCACCCCTGCGTCGGCCCGCAGCACAAACCCCGCATTTGTGATCCAGTTGCGCGTCACGCTGCCATTTGCGCTGGTGCGTGTGACATCGCGCGCGCTGTCCCCGTCTGTACTGCCGTACCGATATGCCGTGTCCGCCGAGGCCCCGTAACGAAAGGTGCCGCCGGTGGTCAAAGCCACGCGGTTTTCATATGACAAACTACCGGTGATGGGCGGCAGGGACGCGCTGACTTCATCGTCGCGCAGGGTTTGATAATAGGTCAGATTGGCTTGGGTCAGATCAGCGTCGCGGACCCGCAACACGGTGACTGCACTGTCGAGCCTGTCTTTGTTCGAGAAGTCGTAATCCAACAAATACGCATTATCCGAGGCGGATTCGATGTCAAATGTCAGCCCAAAGCCTTGGCCAAGATCAAATGTGCCGTCGGCGAACAGGTAGGATCGCGTGTCGGTTTTCAGCGTACCCTCGGAGATGGCAGCATCAATTGTCAGATTGCCGCGCATGAATGCTTGGCGATATTGTGCCTGAAGCGTGCGGGTCTCGGTGGATAGATACGGGGTCAGTGTGACGTCACGGTGATCGCCGATCCGTATGAAATACGGGATTTTTACGCCTGTTCCCAGCAGGTCCGTGGTCCGCAGGGTTGGGATCAGTAGCCCCGTCGCCCGTGTGAGCGTTGGATCGGGCAGGCGCATGCGTGGCAGCCAAAACACGGGTGTTCCACGGATCAGGAATTGCGCGTCGGTGAAGAAAAGTTGCTGTGCATCTTCGTCGTGCACGACTTTTTTGGCGCGAATTTCCCATAGCGGGCTTTGGGTGCCGCAGACCTTACAAGAGGTTGCCGCCACTTTGTACAGCTGGCTATAGCGCCCATCGATGCGGTCAATTTGGGTGGCTGCCAGTTGCAGCTGTTGGTTAAGAACCAGCCGTGCACCGCGCAGCATGCCGTTTTCCAATTTTGGATCAAGCGATGCCTGATCTGCGGTGAGAATTGTCCCGTCGGGGGTTTGGATCAGGATCGGCCCTGTGATGGTCAATCTGTCCGATGTCTGGTCATAGATCACTTGCGCCGCCGACAACCGCGTGCCGTCGTAGAATACTTCGATGTTGCCGCGGGCCACCAGTTGCGTGTCGCCTTGGATGGTCACGGTATCCGCCACAAGAGTCGCCGCCCCTTGGGGCAGGGCCAGTGTGGGGAACATCAAAAGGAAGGCTAAAATTGCGCGCATTACCCGTCCTCTTGATGCAAAAGCATGCCAAGCGAAAGCCCGATTGCCGCGAGTGGCGGCGCCCATGCGGCCAGCAAGGCGGGCAATTGCCCATTTTCGCCCAAAACCTGCGCGAAGTTGCGGATAAAGTAGACTGCGAATGACAAAAGGATTGCGAAAAGTACCATCATGCCTGTGCGTCCGCCGCGCTGGTGGCGCAGTGTAAAGCTTGCGCCGATCATGACCATCGCCACGAGGAACAGCGGCAGTGCGAGTTCCATTTGGAACCAGACTTGATGTCGTTGCGCCGAAAATCCTGCGGTTTTTAATCGGTTTATGAAAGCGGGCAAATCCCAGATCGGGATCGAGGAGGGGGTGCCAAAGCTATCTCGGATTTGGCTGGCGGTGAGCGTGGACGGGATTGTGAGTGTTGGATGGATGGTCGCAAGCGCCTCTGCATTTTCGCCGCCGCCTAAGGGCCAGCTTTTGGCGTTTTGTGCGATCCATGCGCCGTCTTGAAGGGACGCGAGTGCGGCCTCTATGCGGCGCGTCGGCCCTGCGTCGCCGGTAAATGTGATAAAGGTCACGTCGCGCAGCACTGTGCCGTTCAAATTGGCGCTGGCCGCGCGGATCACGGTTTGCCCCTCTGCGTTTCCTTGGCGTAGCCACAGGCCTGATGCCCCAAGTGACAAGACCGAGCTTTCACCGCGCAGTGCATCGCCGCGTTCTTCAAATTGCCGTGATGTTGCAGCCACGATGGGGTTTAGGATTGCCACTGAAAGGATGCCAATGGTCAGCGCGACAAGCAATGGTGAGATAAGCGCGCGCAGTGCAGATCGCCCCGCCGCCCGCGTCACAACCATTTCAGATGATCGTGCCAACCCGAGGAATAGCGCGATCGTTGCCAAGATCATTATCAGCGGCAGAATCCGGTATATCCCTTGCGGGACGTTCAAAAGTGTCAGCGTCAGCACATCGCCGAAGCTTGCGTCAACGCGGCTAAAACGTCGTAATTGTTCGACCAGATCAAGGAACAGCATGATCAGGAAAAACACGCCGAACACGCCTAAAAAGGTGATCGCAAAGCGTTTGGCAAAATAGAGGTGCAGGATCATGGCTGGGCCCCTATGCGTGGGCGCTGTTTGAACAGATACGGCTTTGTGGATGTAAATAGCAGGCACCAGACGATGATGATGCCGAAAACGCTCGGCAGATATGACATGAACCATAGCGATGCATCTTGACGGGCTAAGTTCAAGCCGACGGTTTCCACCGCTTTGATGATGATGATCAGAAATATCGCGAATACGATCTGCCGCCAGACGCCAAAGCGGCTGAAGCCACCAACCATAAGGGCTGCGAACCCAAGCAGTGATGCGACAAGTCCAAGCACTGATTGGCTGAACCTGTCATGTGCGTTTGCGAGCAGGCGCGCGGCGCTTTTACCTGTTTCGGCTTGTAGTGCCAAAGAGGCGCCTAGCAATTCAATGGTGCCAACTTGGGACGCGTTCCGTCCTTTGTTGGGGGTGATCTGGATGAAGGCGCCAATATTATAGGCGAAATCATCAAACGTGGTGGTGAACAGTTTTTGGTCGGCGGTGCGCAAAGTCTGAGCCAATCCGTTGATCATCACAAGCTGCGCGTCGCTCTCGGTGCGCACAAGGAATGCTTGGGCGGCGGTATAGGTCATGTGGCTTTCTGGATTACGGATGTCAGATAGAAATATGTTCCGTAGTTCGCCGTTTGGTGTGATGTCGTTAATGTAAAATGTGATCCCGTCGGTGGGCTCAATAAACCGGCCTTCGGTCAGCAGGCGTGCGGTGACATTCTGAGCGATCTCGGCTTGACGTACTTCAAGCTGGGCCAGTGAGCGCGGGACCAGCACATGCATCAGTACCGTCATCAGCAGCATCACGATGATCCCGAAGTAAACCACAGGCCGTGCAAGCCGGAATGCAGAATACCCCGTTGCTTGGACCACGACCATTTCGGATTCCGAGGTCATCCGGTTGGTCACGTAAACCGCTGCGGCAAAACCTGCCAAAGGCAACGCAAGTCGAATCACGGCGGGCAGGGACAGGGCTGTGAATTCCAGAAATACCATCGCAGATTGCCCATCCGCAATCAGTTGGTCAAACAGCACAACTGCGCGATTGATCCAGTAGACCATCACCAGCACAAAGCTGAAAAAGCCGAACAGCACCATGAGCTGCGACAGCATATAACGGTCAAACCGTGCCACGTGGCCCATCCCCCCGAATTGGCGCTACATATTGTGTGTCAAACTAGCCTAAGCCGCGCTGGGACAAAACCGTATTCTGGTCAATTGGCGGATGGCGGGCTAGGTATTGCCGAAACCAACTGTTCAAGGACCTCGTTTCACATGACTGCATTGACTGATTTCACGTATTGCGCGACCGATCTGGACCAAATATCCGAGTTCGACGGCACGATTGCCATTTTTGTTGGCGCTGATGCCAAACTTGATGCCTGCGCGCGCAAAGTAAATACACTGACCCGCAAAGCAGTGGACAGGTTTGTTGCAAGCGAGGCGTTTGACGGATTGGTAGAGGGCGCCGCCGTGCGATTGGCGTATCCTTCGGGGCTTTGCGCGGTTGCTGTGATCGTGGTGAAGTTGGACCGCAAGCCAACTCAAGAGGCTGCCCGCAAGGCAGGAGCGTCGCTGGCCATAGAAAAAGGCCCGCAGCCGATGCTGGTCTTGGCAGGTAATTTGGGCCGTGCGGATGAGGCCGCGTTGGGGTTGATGCTGCGCGATTATGCTTATGTTGATCACAAGACGGCGGAGCCAAAGCTGCGTGGGCCTGTGACTGTGATGATGTCCAAGCCAGAGGATGTGGATGCGGTCGCCCTGCGTGCCGTGGCAGAGGGCGTGTTTTTCACCCGTGATCTGACCAATGCACCTGCCAATGACTTGACCACCACCAGTTTTGGCGATCGCTTGGCTGAATTGCAGGCGCTTGGCCTGAAGGTTGAGGTTTTGGAAGAAGACAAATTGGCGGAACTGGGCATGGGTGCGCTGCTTTGCGTCGGGCAAGGCTCTGCTAGCCCGTCCAAGGTTGTTGTTATGCAATGGAATGGTGGCGGCGATGAGGCCCCGTTTGCATTGGTCGGCAAGGGCGTGGTGTTTGATACCGGCGGTATCAGCATCAAACCTGCGGGCGGCATGGAAGACATGACCATGGATATGGGCGGCGCTGGTGTGGTGTCGGGCGTTATGAAAACGCTGGCGATGCGCAAAGCAAAGGCCAATGTTGTTGGACTGGTTGGTATTGTCGAAAACATGCCGTCAGACCGCGCCGTGCGCCCCGGTGATGTTGTGACGTCGATGAAGGGCGACACGATTGAGGTGATCAACACCGATGCTGAAGGCCGTTTGGTGCTGGCTGATGTGCTTTGGTACGCCCAAGATAGATTTGCCCCGCGTGCCATGATCAATTTGGCGACGCTGACGGGTGCGATGCTTATCGCGCTTGGCCATGAGAATGCAGGTGTGTTTTCGAATTCTGATGATCTGAGTGCTGCGTTCCTTAAGGCGGCTGGGTCTGAGGGTGAAGGCGCATGGCGTATGCCGATGTCACCTGCCTATGACAAGCTGATCAACAGCCGTATTGCCGATATGAAAAACACCGGCGGACGCCCTGCAGGATCGATCACAGCGGCGCAGTTTTTGGCCCGATTTGTGAAAGACGACATGCCTTGGGCGCATTTGGATATTGCGGGTGTCGCGTCTGTTAAGGGTGCTACGACGCTTGCGCCTGCGGGTGCAACTGGCTGGGGTGTTATGGCGCTTAACCGTTTAATTTCAGACAATTACGAGGCATAAGTGGGTAGCGTATATTTCTATCATCTAACTGAAAGCCCGCTTGAGGACACGTTGCCAATGCTTGTTGGTAAAGCCCAAGGCGCGGGTTGGCGTGTGCTGGTGCGCGCATCCAACCCTGCTGTTTTGCAGCGGTTGGATGCGCGGTTGTGGCAAGGCGCGCCTGCGTCGTTTCAGCCGCACGGCATGGCGGGTGGTCCGCATGATGACAGCCAGCCAGTTTTGTTGGGCGTGGATACGCCTGCTGATGGGTTTGGCTGTGTGATGTCGGTGGACGGCGCCGCGGTCACGGCCGCTGAGGTTGGGCAGTTGATGCGGACCTGCGTGCTGTTTGACGGCAATGATGATGACGCTAAGGCCCACGCACGCACCCAGTGGAAGGCGTTAACTGATGCTGGATGTGCGGCGCAATATTGGGCGCAGGACATGGGGTCTTGGGTTATGAAGGCTGAGAATGCAGGTGCTTAGAAGCTGAATTCCGGATCAAAGTCTGCGGGGAGCTCGGAAGGTGTTGCGGCACAGGCGGTGACCCCGATGAATGCCAAAATAATGAAGTATTTCATTTGTTTACGTTCCTATCTCGAGAGTATGAGTTCGCCGTCTTTGATGGTGATGCTGTCGAAATTGCTGAGATAAGTCATCCCTAAAAGCGATCCGTTCATCTCTCCATCGTTGACGACGGCGCGCACGCGGGTGTCGGTTATCGCGCCAAGGCTGACAGTATCAAGCCGCACGGCTGCTGTGCGCACGGTGCCATTGGCGGTGCTGGCGGTGCCAAGGTAGGACAATGCAAGTGGGTTCAGGCCGATGCGTTTTGCGTCGTCTTGGGTCAGCACGACTTGGGATGCGCCGGTGTCGACGACAAATTCGACGGGCACGTTGTTGATATCGAGCGTCAGATAATAATGCCCATCGCGCGCACGCGGCAGCACGATTGTGGTGCCGTCCACGACCGATTGGCGCGGAGTGATGGTGCGTTGAATTTCAGGCCACATGCCGATCACGGCGATAGCGCCCATGAAAATCAGAACCCAGATGCCCATTTGTTGCAGCATTTTGCCGATGTTGATGCGGCTCGCCAGCAGATACGACAGCAAAAGCGCGGCCCCAAGGAGGGACAGGTAGATGGCGTCGGCTGTTTGATCACTGCTCATGACAGATCATATAGGGCTTAGGCAGCCATTCCAAAAGTCTCTAGGAGACCATCAAGGATGAATTGCACCGCAAGGGCTGCCAAAAGCATGCCAAGAAGGCGGGTCAAGATGTTCAGGCCGGTCTTGCCCAAGAGCTTTTCGAGTACGGGCGCTATGAGGAACGCGCAGAGCACGGTGAGCAGCACCGCGAACATCACGGCCGCAATGGCTGCCATATCGGCGGGGCCTTCGGCTTGCCCTGCGAGCAAGATGATCGTTGTGATCGCGCCGGGACCAACAATAAGTGGCATTGCCAATGGAAACACCGAAGGGTCATCAGTATGCCCGCCGTCGTTGGCCGTATCTTCGCGGCGTTCCGCGCGTTTTTGGAACAGCATTTCAAGCGCGATTATGAAAACAAGCATACCGCCTGCGATGCGAAAGGCCGACATGGAAATTCCGATAAAGCCCAACAGCGCCTCGCCCAAGAACAAGAATGCGAGCATAAGCACGCCGCCAATCGCGCACGCCCGCACGGCGATGACACGCCGCTGCGCGTTCGTCATGCCGCTGGTCAGCGCCAGAAAGAGCGGCGACAGTCCCATCGGGTCGATGATGATAAACAGCGTGGTGAAGGCTGCGATCATGGCTGGTAGGTCGGTCATCGCTTGCCTCCTGTGCGGGAGGGCCCCCGCGCTGATATTTAGTTAACCAAAGTTGATCAGGCTTTCTGCGCCCGTTCAAGTCTTTCAAGCGATTGCATCCATATGGCTTCGGCGCGTTCAAGTGCGTTCATGACTTCGGCGTATTTCGCGTTCCATGTCGCGAGTTCGCCTGCTTTGCCGTCTTCATACAGGGCAGGGTCAGCGAGTTTTTTGGCCAGCTTGTCGCGCATCTCGTTAATCTTTTTGACGCGCTCTTCGCCTTTTTTGGTGTCAGACCGCATGGCTTGGATCTGTTCTTTGCTGGCGGTCTTTTTCTTTTCAGTCGGCTTGGGCTTATCTTTGCCCTTTGGCTTTTCTGGCGTCAGCAGCATTTTGCGGTAGGCTTCGAGGTCATCATCATACGATGTGACGTGCCCGTCTTTGACCAGCCAGAGCCGGTCAGCGACCATCGACAGCAGGTGCATGTCGTGGCTAACAAGGATCACGGCGCCAGTATAGGCGGTCAGCGCGTCAACGAGCGCTTCGCGGGATTCGATATCAAGGTGGTTTGTCGGCTCATCGAGGATCAGCAGATGCGGGGCAGGGAGCGTGGCCAAAAGCAGTGACAGACGCGCCTTTTGACCGCCCGATAGGCGCCCAACTTCGGTGTCCGCTTGATCTGCGCCAAGGCCGAAACCTGCAAGGCGGGCCCGCAGTCGTGCTTGGCCCTCAGAGGCGCGTTCGCGCATCAGGTGCTCAAGCGGCGTTTCGTCAATATAGAGTTCGTCGACTTGGTGCTGCGCAAAGAAACCGATCCGCAGCTTGTTGGACGTGACCATGTTGCCGCTAGCGATTTGCAGGCGGTCGGACAGCATTTTCGACAGCGTGGATTTGCCTTCGCCGTTACGCCCAAGCAGCGCGATGCGGTCATCTTGGTCAATGCGCAGGTTCAGATCACGCAGAATGATGGTTTCGCCGTAGCCAACAGACGCATTCTCGGTCGCAATAATCGGTGGCGACAATTCTTCCGGCTTGGGGAAGGTGAAAACGGTACGCGCCACGTCTTCTGGTGCGCGAATTGTTTCCATCTTTTCCAATGCTTTCACACGGGACTGGGCTTGTTTGGCTTTGGATGCTTTCGCCTTAAAGCGGTCAACGAATGCTTGCAGGTGCTCGCGCTTTGCGTCTTGCTTTTTCGCAGCAGATGCCATGAGCGCGCGTTTTTGCGCACGCTGTTTGGCGAACATGTCGTAGGTACCTGTGTAGTAGATCAGGCCCTTGTCTTCCAAATGCAAAATGCCGCCGACGGATCGGTTCAGCAGTTCGCGGTCGTGGGACACGATCAGCACGGTATGCGGGTATTTTGTCAGATAGGCTTCGAGCCAGAGCGCGCCTTCAAGGTCGAGATAGTTTGTCGGCTCGTCGAGCAGCAGCAGGTCAGGTTCTGAGAACAGAACGGCGGCCAAGGCCACGCGCATCCGCCAACCGCCTGAGAAGGCAGAGCAGGGCTGTAACTGTTCGCTATGGGTAAACCCAAGGCCACGCAGGATCGATGCGGCGCGGGCTTCGGCGGACCATGCATCGATGTCGACAAGGCGGGTTTGTACTTCTGCGATGCGGCTTGGGTCGGTGGCTGTTTCAGCCTCGGCCAGCAACGCCTCGCGTTCAACATCGGCCCGTAGCACGGTGTTGATCAGCGATATTTCGTTGCCGGGGACCTCTTGGGATACGCCGCCGATTTTCCAACCCTTGGGCATGTTCACAACGCCGGTGTCGAGCACCATTTCGCCGCGAATGATTTTGAACAGCGTCGTCTTGCCTGACCCGTTACGGCCCACAAGACCAACCTTGTGACCGGTCGGAATGGTGACGGATGCGTTTTCGACCAATGTGCGGCCAGCGACGGAATATGTGATGTCTGATATTTTAAGCATGGGGTCGCTTTGCCTGATGTAAAGCCTGCCGTCAATCACCGCTTTTCAAGTCGCAGGTGTCATGTTAGTTCGCGCGCATCAATTCATGCGGGCACAGTCCCGATCATCAGCAAAAAGAGGCCCATCATGGCAATTCAGCGTACATTTTCTATCATCAAGCCAGACGCCACAAAGCGTAACCTTACAGGCGCAATCGCAGCTAAGTTTGAAGCCGCTGGACTGCGCATCGTCGCATCCAAGCGCATTCAGTTGTCTTTGGCACAAGCACAAGAGTTCTACGGTGTGCATTCCGAGCGCCCGTTCTTTGGCGAATTGACCGAATTCATGATTTCCGAGCCGATTGTTGTTCAGGTTCTTGAAGGCGAAGACGCAATTGCGAAAAACCGCGAAGTTATGGGCGCAACTAACCCAGCCGACGCGGCAGATGGCACGATCCGTAAGGAATTTGCACTGTCCATCGGCGAAAATTCCGTACACGGGTCCGACGCACCAGAAACAGCAGCCGAAGAAATCGCATTCTTCTTCTCCGGCCTTGAACTGGTTGGCTAAATTGGGCTGTGCATAACGCACGCTTAATAAGTTAGAAAAGCCGCCGCGCAGATGATGCGTGGCGGCTTTTTTGTTTTTTCAGATGGCAGCTATGCGGACAAAGCGACTTCTGGCCTTTGTAAAGCCAATGTCGGCTATCGAGAAAGGGCATCAGATCGACCACAATTCTGACCGTTCAACAAACGGTCCTTTTTGGAAGGCCTGCAAGCGTCTTAGCTGCGAATGCGTTCACACCGAAAAATCTACTAAGGTGTAATGATGTCAATCAACTTCGCTGCGCCTTCGGTGCCAGTCACGGATTGCCAGTCCAACGGGATCAGCAATTTTTTCGGCGGCTTCAGACGACAAAACCTTGAACGATTTTGTTGAGTTTGTGTAGGTAAAGTCTAAATCATCTTCATTAAGGAGTTTAACAGCTGACAGCTTTGCGACCTCCTTAATTACATCACGGAAAGCCGAACAGACTCGATCGAAACGTTCCCGCTCCCTTTTGAAGGAAATGCCGATCTCTGCGTCCATGTGAATAGAGTACACCGGATATTGCGAGTCTATGACAGCCCGTATACCCTTACCATATAACAAAAACTCTTTTCGAGCGGCTTGGTTTTGAATGCATTGAATTTCTTTATCGGGCATCCTTAAACTCTCGGCCATTCCATCAATCAGGGGTTTAAGCTGTAGCTCGCCTTCAAACTCAATATGCCCACTTGCGTAAAGCGCGCCCCACATTTCAGGAACAACGGCTTCTCCGTGAGGCGCGATAGTGGTACCCTCAGATAGCAAGTCTAAATACCACAAACTTCCAGCTTGCCGCAGTTCTTCCCAAATTTCCTGAGAAATACCGACCTCACGCATCATCTTAGGTGTTGCACAACGAATGATACCCTGAACCGAACTCGCTGACCCGAGATGTAGGATTTTTTTAGGGCTTACGACTGCGGGGATATATTGAATTAAGTTGCTAATATCAGGCATCATACCAACGAAACCAAATGCCTCCGCATCTGTCGGGTATAGGCAAATTTGGGAAATATCCTCAGAGACAGAAGGATAGAGTCCCACCGGCTTCAGGTTAGTCATCATTTGGCCCATCAAGCCCATGATTGGATTATCGGATATTATGGAAGGACCTAGACGCATATCGGTCGACATACCGGGTATTGGTGACATCACATGCGTTCGCAAAAACGGACCAAAAGCTGAAGGTTTGCAATCTAACGTCACCCAGCTATCTACGGAGATGTGGTTTAGCTTTAGCGCTTCCAATAATTCGCTCGGCGACCGAAGATGAGGCGAGTTGGATTTCTTAATGGGTATGGTCAAGAAGCGAGCCAAGGAAGCCGACCACGACTTAATGTCTGGATAGAGTTGGTTAGTTAGAAATTTTACAGCTTCGTCGCCCATTAAACTCACCTGACTAAAAAGCTGAAATAATCAAAGCTTTTCCTTTAATTCTGTCTATCCCGTATCAGATCGCTCGGTACACTGACTACCCCTATCAAAAAATCCCAAAAACGCTCCTTTATGGAACATCCTTAAAACACCTCGTTTGACACTGCCACAAACCCCGTTCCAAACCTAAGCAGTTGTTGAAGGTTTTTGACACTACCGTGTTAGCAGACATTAGCCACAACGCAGAAACACGGTAAAATGGGCTCAAAATGGACATTGGCAAGTATATCGGATGATATATTACCCCCTACGGTTTGACTTCGACCACGCCGATACGGTTGAGGAAGGTTTCTAGTTCTGACCGTTCTACGTCGAAGGTTGCGGCTTTGATTTTGTCGAAACGTATCCGAAGTGCTTGTTTTTCGTCACCTTTACAGTCGTTCCACGGGCGGCCTTGCAGGGCCATGTGCAGGACGTAGTACATGATGAAATGCGGGCGGCTGCCGGATTTTAGGAGCCGTGTGTAGGCTGCATCGGCGCCGAGGTCGCGCAGTTGTGCGGCGGTGCTTATGCCCACGCCTATCAGTGCTTTTTCTTGCGCGGGGCCGATGTTGCGGATGGTGGTTAGGTCAGACATGCGGGCACATTAGACGGTGGATAAAAAAAGGGCCAGTGGGCGGCTTTGCATCATCAGGGAGGGCGATGATATTAAGCTGTCCGCTGGCCGTCGTGATCGTCGGTCAGATGCTCGCGTAATCGGTGTAGACCGGTTTTGGCGGGGGAGAACCACCATTTGCCTGCGCCGGAGTAGGGCGCGGTGTCGCCGGTTGTGTCGTGCCGATGGGCTTTGACGTAGCCATTGCGTGTATCCTTGTTTGCCTCAATGTGCGGAAGTTCCGCGGGCCTCTTGGTTGGGCCATAAAGAAAGCCTTGCGCAGGAATTAGTCCTGCGCAAGGCGTGATTGTGTCTTTATTGTGGCGCTGTGTCCGTGGCGTTACGCCCGTGGCTTGCGCGGCTTAGGCTTGCCACCTGGAGGCACGAAACGCTTGGATGTATCGTTTGCCTTTGCTTTTGGCTTGCCAGATGCACCGTCAGGTTTACCTTTGTAGGCCGATTTTGGTCCGTCTGATTTGCCTTTATAGCCTTCAGATTTACCCTTATAGCCTTCGGATTTGCCTTTGTAGGCTGGCTTTGGACCGTCAGTTTTACCTTTATACGCAGGCTTTGGTCCGTCGGATTTACCTTTGTAACCTTCGGCCTTGTACGGCTTTTTGGTTGTAACAACCGCATCACCATGATCGCGGCGCTCTGGCTTGGCGAAGTTTGATTTTTTGTGCCGTGGCTTTTCGCGGCGCGCATCATCATCGCTACCATGCGTTGGTTGGATTGCTGCGACGTTGTCTTGAGCGGACGGCGGCGGTGTTGATGTGTCGCGTGGTTTACGCGGACGGTCGTCGCGGTTGTACGCCGGTTTGCTGTCACGTGGTTTGTCGTCATAGTCGCGCTTGGATTTGCGCGGGCCGCCACGTTCGCCAAGATTTGGCGCGCTATCAAGTGCTGTCAGTTTGGCCTGATTTTCCAAGGACATTGCAGAGCCTACAGATTTCAGGAACCCAGCAACGGCGCCTTCTGCAATTTCCACAAAGGTTTCGTTTGGCTGGATACGGATCGCACCAATTTCGTTTTTGGTGATGCCACCAGCCGTACAGATCATTGGCAACAACCAGCGTGCTTCTGCTTTGCCTTCGCGGCCAACATCCACAGAGAACCATTTGGACGGGCCAAATTCTTTACGCTCTTTTGGTGCCCGATCAGGACGGTCTGGGCGATCAGGGCGCTGTGGGCTGTCTTTGTAATCTGACAAATGCTCTGGCGCGGAGTTGTTGCCTGCGAACAGGCGCAAATACGCGGCTGCGATTTTTTCAGGTGCGTGGAGGGCGACCAATTTTGCGGCGAATTCGGCGATGTCTGCTGGGACGTCTTCTGTCCAAACTGGATCTTCGAGCAGCCGTTCTTGGTCGCGTGCTGTGACCTCATCGGCGGTTGGTGGGTTTGCCCATGTGGCTTCAAGCTTGCCCCAAGACAACAGGTTCATCGCCCGACGCTTCATTTTCGCAGGCGCGATCAAGGCTGACACACCTTTGCGGCCCGCGCGGCCTGTCCGGCCAGAGCGGTGCAGCAATGTTTCGGCGTTTGTCGGCAATTCAGCGTGGATAACCAGCTCGAGGTTCGGCAAATCGATACCGCGCGCCGCAACGTCAGTCGCCACACAGACCTTTGCGCGGCCATCGCGCATGGCTTGCAATGCGTGGGACCGTTCTTGTTGGGACAACTCGCCCGACAGGGCCACGGTGGCAAAACCACGGTTGGACAGGCGGGTGGTCAGGCGGGTCACGGACGCACGTGTGTTACAGAACACAATCGCGTTTGGCGCATCGTAATAGCGCAGGGTGTTGATGATCGCGGCGTCAATGTCGTGATTGGCCACCGACAATGCGCGGTATTCGATGTCGGAGTGCTGGGATTCTTTGGAAACTGTCGCGACGCGAACCGAATCTTTTTGGTAGGACTTTGCCAGCTTTGCGATTGCGGCAGGTACAGTCGCCGAGAACATCAGCGTGCGGCGTGTTGCGGGGGCTTCGCCCAAGATGAATTCAAGGTCTTCGCGGAAACCAAGGTCAAGCATCTCGTCGGCTTCATCCAAAACAATCGCGCGGATTTCGGACATATCCATTGAGCCACGCATAACGTGGTCCTTTAGACGGCCCGGCGTAGCCACAACGATGTGCGCGCCACGGTCAAGGGTGCGACGTTCGTCGCGCATGTCCATGCCACCAACGCACGAAGCCATCGTCACACCGGTGCCTGCGTAAAGCCACGCAAGTTCACGCTTCACTTGCAGTGCAAGTTCGCGTGTTGGTGCAATGCACAGCGCCAATGGGCGGCCAGCGGGGCCAAAGTGGCCGTCATCATCAAGGATTGTCGGCCCAATCGCCAGACCGAAGCCTACGGTTTTACCGGACCCTGTTTGGGCGGAAACCAGAAGGTCTTTGCCTTCGAGGTTTGGATCAATGCAGGCGTCTTGCACGGGAGTAAGGGTATCATAACCCTGTTTCGCCAGTGCATCGGCAAGGGTTTGAATAATATTGGTCATAGTCAGCTTTCGGACGGATAAGTTTGCGCCCCAAGTGCATCCGGCAGTTGGGTTCCATAAAAACAGGCGCTAACTTGCTATCCATCGTCAAGTATCTGGCCCGTAGAGGCGCAGTAACATAGCGGGGCGGGCTGTCAACAGATAGCGGCACAAACTCGCTCATCGTGGTTTATTGGTTGGCGGGGTGTCTGGTCATCCACAGCCACGGTGTTGGCGCGCTGCGCCATTCCCAAAGCGCCAGCAAACGGTCGAGGTCGCTTGACCCATCCATCCACTTTGGCAGGGCGGCTGTATCAAGGTCGCGGTCAAGTTGGGTGATCTTGTGGGTTGCGCGGAACCTGTCTTGCAATGTGCTAACGATGGGTGCGTCTAGGGCGGGGTGGCATTCGACCAAGATATCGGCTGCATAAAGACCGGTAGCAATGGATGGATTAAGCAGATCGCCTTCGGCCCCTTCAATGTCGCAGATCACGACGGACCGGTGGCGCGCGCAGATGTCAAAATCCGCGTGGGACATGATGCCGCCAATTTCAACGCGGTCGGACACGCCGTTTAACGCGGCCAGTTCGGTGCATTTGGCTTGGGCTTTGTCATCAGCGTCGCGCGCCCAGATTGTCGCATTGGGTAGGCGGCGCGCGAGGCCCACGGCATAATATCCTTCGGCGCTGCCCACATCGATGATGAGTTCTGGACCGCTGGCGACGATTTCGTCGATGATCGGGGCCAAAGATGGCTCATAGCCGCCCAACAATCGCGGCACGCCGCCGCCCTCAGACGCTTGCACGCCGTAGTTCATGCCCGCAAAGACCCCGTGTTTGATCGTCGGCCCTGATTTTTGAATGGCCGTATTTTCGATCAATTTGGCCCGCCATTTGGCAAGCAGCCGCAGGGCTTGGTTCAACTGATCGCTGGTGGGATCCGAGCCGAGCATATCAAGCAGCGTCGCATGGACGTGTTTGTTCAGCTGCGATGTTGGTTTTTTCATGCGTCAAACCATGCGTCGATACGGGTTTTGAGGGCAATCCAGATGGCAGGTGCGCCGCGCATGACTTTGTCGCCGACACGAGATTGGACCTGTTGCCTTGTGACGTTGTAGGTGATCCAGCTTGCGCCGCCTGCCTCAAGATTGGACACCACCGGCTGCACGCGGTCGATGGATTTGGCGAAGATAGCATCATCCGTTTCGGCGGCTTCAAATTCGTCCCAGAGCGCGCGGAACGCGGTGCATTGATCAACTGGGAGCAGGCCGAAAATCCGGTCGGCAGCGGCCTGTTCAGCGGCGTCTTGTGCGGCTGGGTCACGCGCTGCGTCTGAATGGATTGGCACATCGCCCGCGTCAATTTCGACAAGATCATGCAGCAAAAGCATTTTGATCACGCGGTCCACGTTGATCGCTTTTGTCGCATGTTCCGCCATGACTAGCGCATAAAGTGCGATGTGCCAGCTATGTTCGCCGGAGTTTTCATGGCGCGAATTGTCGTTCAGGGTCGTGCCACGGATCACGGACTTGAGTTTGTCCGCCTCGATCAGAAAGCTAAGTTGCTGATCTATCCTGTCTGACATTATGCCCCACGTGCAGCGGCCGATGCCGCGAGCAATGCACGGGCGCGTTTTTCGGCGCGGCGCACACGGATCGCTGTTGAGTATGCCTCTGCAAGTGATTGTGACGACGCCCCAAGCAATTCGTTGATTTGTTCGACAATTTTGTCCTCGCCCGAGGCAATTGCCTCGGCCAAGGCCATGTCTGCAAGCTCGTTTGCAGTTTTATCGGTGTAATCTGACATCTAGCGGGTTGTCTCTGTCAGACGGCGACGCACGTAGCTTTTGACGGTGCCGATCATTGGATCCATGTACGGATCTTCAAAGAAGTGACCTGCGCCATCCATTTCGTCATGGGTGACGGTGATACCTTTTTGCTCGTGCAGTTTGTTCACCAATGACACGGTGTCAGCTGGCGGTGCCACGCGGTCGGCTGAACCGTTGATGATCAGACCGGATGCGGGGCAGGGTGCCAAGAAGCTGAAGTCATACATGTTCGCTGGTGGCGATACAGAGATAAAGCCTGTGATTTCGGGGCGACGCATCAGCAATTGCATGCCGATCCACGCGCCAAAGCTGAACCCTGCGACCCAGCAATGTTTCGCGTTGTTGTTCATCGACTGTAAGTAATCGAGCGCGGTAGCTGCGTCGGACAGCTCGCCTATACCCTGATCGTATTCGCCTTGGGACCGGCCAACGCCACGGAAGTTGAACCGCAGAACGGTGAAACCCATGTTATAAAATGCGTAGTGCATATTATAGACAACGCGGTTGTTCATCGTTCCACCAAACTGTGGGTGCGGGTGTAGC
>OJHH01000143.1_pt1 | contig 21327 bp, 19 predicted proteins | sample 1594911 | NCBI WGS metagenome assembly OJHH01 (sample SAMN05416787, study PRJEB24817) | seawater metagenome | isolation source: Sea water | place: Canada:Atlantic | collected 2013-11
GCAAATATAACTCTCACACTTACCAGAAAGCATAACGATCATGCCTCTTTTAATTAACGGCGCAACGTCACTATCAACTTCAACATAAGACTTTTTACTAAAGACGTTTTTGGCCCCCATCATTTCACCTTCAGCGATCATCACCATTTCACCGTCAATCATTTGGTAAATAGCGATTGGAGCGTCCTCTTTTGCACCATTGAGTCGACCTAAATTAGTTTCAAAATACAGCTTACCGTTGTAGGCTTTGGCACCGGTAATTAAGCCTCGTGAACCAACGTACTTGCTTAAAGTCATGTAGTCGTCATCACCTTTCTCAAGTAAATCAGCAACGGCACCGGCAACAACACCGTTATACATGCTTTGTTCTTTACAAGAGCTACTTGGTGGGTTTTCTTTACTACTGCTTGAGCGACCTTTGACATTAAAAGAAACAACTTGCCTCATAGAAGGTAGCTCTCTTATTTGTATATTACCTTTTACTTTCGCAGAATAATCACATTCGGCAGGGTGACGTTTTGTTTCACCTTTTTTATTTTTAGTGGTGTAAGATTTTTCATATTCACCACCAAACGACATATCAGTAACGGTAGGGATCACAACAAATTTAGCTTCTACAGGGCCTTGGTAAGCATTGTAGTTTTCGCTTAGGTTTTCTTTTAATTGAATTTCATCGATAAAGCGTGAAGCTAATTTTCTGTCAATTACTTCTGAGCCACTATCAATAATAATGGTGGTCATTTCATTAGCAAAGTAACCCTGAACAAATTCAGGTATATCAGATTTTATGCCCGGTGCCACAATGATATTGTTACTATTTACCTTTAAGTCTTGCTCTGAAAAACCGTCAATTGATGTTAGGTTTACTGAAGGTAATGTTGGTAATGGCGGTAGTGTGCTACCACAACCAATAACCACAACAGATATCGCAGTTAAGGCGATAGTTTTAATAGAACTTTTCATGTAGATTCCCTTTTATTAAGACTTAATGATGTGTGTTTCAATTTTATTAATGAGGTTTATCACGGCTTTTTTATTTGCTTCTGCTTTATTATTAAACGATGAACCTTTGCTCTTTAGTTTTATAAACTTAATTTCATCGCCGAACTCATCTGAAATAGTAAACTCTGCATTGATAATGTTTAAATGGTTTTTAAACGCATAGCTTTGTTTTTCTGATAATTTTACTTTTATATTACCCGTATCTTTTTTCTGATTGGTGACTTTAAAGCCTTGGCTTTTGATTAACTGCTCGAACGCTCTTTTAAAGTCAGTTGAGGATTGAGCAGGATACGTAATGGTATATTTATTTTTATATTTACAGCGCTTATATAAACGCTCAAAAGCTTGTGCTTGTTGAATATATTCTTGCGCACTTTCTTCTGCCATACCACTGCCAATGTAGGCAGGAATTAAAGCGGCTAATTTTTCTTTTTTATGATTGTTTTTTGATAGCGCGTGCCAACAAGCAGGGCCTTGAGACTCACTAAAATCTTCGATAATAAACATAAGTTCATCATTTATTGATTCAAGTTGCTGCTTAAGTGATAGTTGGACTAATTTTCGTTCAACTCGAACTAGTACGCGCCATTTATGGTCAATTTTACTATTGTTTATGACTTGAATATTAGGCAGTTCAATTTCTTGAGAAACCGCTAATGTCTGCTGTTTTGTGCTTGTGGTGGTGCTATTTCCGGTTTTATGTTGACTGATCCCGACACTTGATTGTATTCGTGTTGACAATTTTTGTGTAATGTCAGCTAAGGCCAGCTTTTGGGCATTACTGTGATCTAGGTCGATACCTAGACCATATATGTAGTTTTCGTCATCAGCGGGTATTGTTTCAACCGCCAATGCTAGCGGTTGCAACAACAGCAGTAGAATACAGGCAATAACTCTCATTTTTAGACCTTTTGCTGTGAAAAATATTGTTTACTTTCAAGCACTTTATCTAAATATCGTTGAGTTTCAGTATGGGTGCGTTTTTTAATAACGTCGTAAACTTCATCAGGGGTCATGGTATTGATTACTTTCATGGCCTTAAGGCGTCCTTTTTTACCTTTATTAAAGGCCCTAGCAACGTTGCCTATGCCAGTATTGTAGGCCGCAATAGCACAATAAAGTCGGCTAGTTGGGTTTTCAATTTCTTTTAAATACTGTGTCATCAAAATATGAATATAAGCGGAGCCGTATTTGATATTATCACGACCACTAAACAGTACTTCAGGACTTGGTTTTTCTTTCACTCCAAGAATTCGGTTATTGACATCAGCACCGGCGGTAGCAGGGACTATTTGCATCAAGCCATAAGCAGGTATATATGATTTAGCTAATGGATTGAAGTGGCTTTCAGTTTCCATGACCGCGAGAATAAATTGTTTCGACAGTTGCCACTTTTCAGCATTACTTTCAACATATTGCAAATATTGCTCAGCTTTTTTATAACGATCTCTGTTCAGGCTAACTTTATAGGTTTTAATGTTTTTTGTAATTAATTCATCTACATCGCGCTTAATCGCTTGTTGCTCTTTTTTCAGGCTGACAACAAGTGCTTTTGGTGCTTTTGCTTGTTCGGCAGTAATGTCATCATTATCCAGAAAATTTTCGATATTTGTGACTTGTTTGTCCAAGCGTACTTGCGTACGTTTTACCACGATTTGCTGTTGCGTTTTTACGGGAACGGTAGCTACTTTTTTTAGAATATTATCTAAGCTTTGCTCAGAGTCTATCCCCAAATGAGCTAAAACTGTTGGCGCTGGGGTGGCTGCTTCTTTGGCCTTTGCAGCTGTCGTATCAAACTCAACTTTTTTGCTGGCAATGGTTTCGGGCTGGTGATCTAATGAATCAATGATTGCAGCGCGTATACGTTGGTCTACTTCGTTGTCTGATAAGTTGTCAGCATCGAGCAGGCTAACTTCTATGGTATCGTTTTCAAAGTCAGTTAAAACTTTGCTTTTATTTTTTTCGTTATAGTGTACATATTCTGTCTTAGAGCTTAACTCAGCAACGCCCCATTTTTCTTTAATTTCAGCACGATATTTTTCATAGCGGTTAAGATAATCTGCTTTAAATTGCTTATATATCGCTTGTCGATTTTTACTATATTCGGCAAAGCTAGTACTTTTTTTCTCTGCTGCTAGCGCGATTGGGCTTGCAAAGCCAACGATCAAAAGAGCGGCGGTGACTCTAGAAAAGCTAGACATAATATATCCTTATGATTACTGCTGTCAGTTTTACTGTTTATAGTAAAATGAATATTCAAAGTTGGTTAGAACGGAATCTGCGATAACCGATAAGTCGACTTCACCGGCGCCAAAAAAGTTATTTCTCGCTTTTCGACTGAGCTTTAACGCATGTTGCTGAGTTGCTCTGCTATTGTCTTCTTCTAAGTTAACTTCGTCGTATAGTTTTCGAAGCTCATCAGCACTAATATTTATGTTCTTTTTATAGCCGATAGCACCAAAGTATTGATTCATAAATAGTTTGTCTTTACCTAGTTCTTCTCGCGTTAAAAAGAAGTCGACATTGTTATGATCTAAAGTGAAGTCAGTCATATTACTGGTGTTATCCGCAACGCTTAACTTATTTTCAGAAGGTTGTTTATTGAGCAAGTTGTTAGGCGCAAAATCATCTTCTAATGCACTGATGGTGTAGGCGGTAACTCTGCTGTCTTGCAAAATTAAGGTTAATATATATTTTTCATTGAGATAATAAGCGAAGCTGATGTCGTCAATGTACTTACTTTTCTTTATTAATTGCGGGGAGCCTATTTGCTGTGAAATATACGCCATATTGCTACCCACATTGATCTTATTTAATGCTTCGTATTCATATTTATGCGTAAAGTTTGAAATGACCGCGACATAAGCTTCTTGAGCCAGTTCTTTTGAATCAGACCATTGACCAAGCGCCATAATAGCAATAGCTACAAAAAGGAACTTATCTTTAAAAGTTCCATTCTTAAATTTTATTTCTTCCCAGAAGAACATAACTAACCTTATTTTTTCTATTAATGTGTACTTTAATTAGTGCTGTTTTCAGACTTCATAAAGTTTAAGTACAGTAAGGTTTCGTTTTCAGGAGATAACTTGATTGGAGCTTGCTGTAACAATTGGCTAAATAGTGCTTTGCTTTTTGCTTCTGATAAGGTTACTAAAGTACATAAGTTTTTCACATTATCCATTTGGGCATAGTCAACTTTGACGACTTTTGAGCCTCTAAGAAACTGATCGGTCAATTGCGCGCTAGTAATACTGATTTTACTTTCAGTATTGGTTTCACCCATAGAAGAAATTTTTGTGCTGTACTCTTCTTGTAAGCTAGACACTCGGGTTTCAATTTGGCTTGCTAATTCTGCTCTAGCTTGTGTTGCTGCTTGCGACTTATCCATTGAAAAACTGTTTGATGCAGTAACACATGATGCTGCAGCTAAACCGTTTTCAGACGTTGGATTTAATACCCATTGTGGAATGTTCATGCCTAATTCTGCTGCATTAGTTTCTGGTGTAGAGTTACAACCGGTCATAAATAGTGAAATTACAGCAATTGAGGCGACAGTTAAGTTACGTTTAAGCATTTCAGTCCTTTAATAATGTTAAATAAGTGAATTTATATCTACTTATTCTTGTACTTTTGTTTGGCTATATTAATAACATTTTGAAATATTTCAACATATTGTTACATATAATTGATTTATATTTGGAATGTGAATAAATTTTCAGAAATATGGGGAGGCGAGTAGTATAAAACAGTCATATAATCTCTACTCGCCTAATTTTTTGATATGCAGGTAATGGCACCAGAACTTTAACCCGCCCTCATGCTTTCGTTGTGCTAACTATTGGTTTTAGCTGTATCGTCTTTGGGTAAAATTAAGTTTAAACCTATAGCAACTAACGCGCACAAACTTATTCCTTGAATGCTATAACCACCAAAATTCAGTGCCATGCCACCAATACCAAAAACTAAGACAATAGCAAAAATAATGAAGTTTCTCGGCTGATCAAAGTCGACTTTAGCTTTGACTATGCTGCCCAAGCCAACACTGGCAATTAGACCGAACAATAACAGCATAATACCGCCCATAACTGCACCCGGTATGGTTTGTAATAAAGCACCTAATTTACCAACAAAAGCCATGATAATTGCCGCACAAGCTGCCCAAGTCATAATTCTTGGATTAAAGGCTTTTGTCAGCATTACTGCGCCAGTAACCTCTGAATAAGTAGTATTGGGTGGTCCACCCATCATTGACGCTGCCGTGGTAGCAATACCGTCACCGAGCAAGGTGCGGTGTAAACCTGGTTTTTTAATATAGTCTTTGCCTGTCGCAGAGCTAATCGCTAAAACATCGCCTATGTGTTCAATCGCAGGAGCGATAGCAATAGGCAGCATATATATAATGGCGTGCCAGTTAAACTCAGGCGCGGTGAATTTTGGTATGGCAAACCAAGCAGCAGTTTGTACAGGGGTAAAATCAATAATACCGTGATAAAGCGATAAAATATAACCAACAACAATTCCCGATAATATTGGCATTAAACGCATAAAGCCTTTACTAAAAGCGGAAACTAATAAAGTGGTTAACAAGGCAGGGAGTGAAATACTTAAGGCCAATGACTGATCAATTAATTGCGCTGAACCATCGCCTGTACGTCCGAGTGCCATATGCACAGCAACCGGTGCTAATGATAAACCGATTACCATGATAATAGGGCCGGTAACAATAGGCGGTAAATACTTGCTGATAAAGCCAACACCACGCATTTTAATTAAGCCACTAAAGCAGGCATAAACAACACCAACAACTGCTAGCGCTCCCATAGTTGCTGGAATTCCCCATGTTTGTGTGCCGTACATAATAGGAGCTATAAACGCAAATGAAGAAGCTAAAAATACCGGTACTTGGCCTTTGGTGACAAGTTGGAATAACAGGGTACCTATACCTGCTGTACATAATGCGACGTTAGGATCTAAGCCGGTTAGTAAAGGCATCAATACCAAAGCACCAAAAGCGACAAATAACATTTGGGTGCCAGTGAGTACCTCTTTAAAAAGTGATAAATTATTTTGCGCTAAATCATTAGGTAATGGGGTATTTGAACTCATATTTTACTCAATAAAACTGCCAGCAAGCCGGCAGTAAAGTTAATGTGTGATTTCTGATGTTTGTTACAAGCAGCAAAGATAATAGCGGGGATTACTTTGTGCCGAAAATTTTATCTCCAGCATCACCTAATCCAGGTAATATATAGCCGGCATCATCTAGGCGATCATCAACAGAAGCGGTATAAAGCTCAACATCTGGATGTGCTTTTTCTAATGCTGCGACACCTTCGGGCGCGGCAACTAAGACCAGTGCCTTAATGTTTGTTGAACCACGCTCTTTTAATAAATCTATCGTTGCTACCATAGAGCCGCCTGTTGCCAGCATAGGATCTATCACTAACGCTAAACGATCTTCAATTTGTCCGGCTAACTTTTCAAAGTAAAATACAGGCTCAAGTGTTTCTTCGTCTCGGTACATGCCCACAACTGAAATACGCGCACTGGGAATAAGCTCTAACACACCGTCCATCATACCTAGACCTGCGCGTAAAATAGGCACAACAGTGACTTTTTTCCCTTTGATTTGTTCAACTTCTATTTCACCATTCCAGCTATTAATGGTGGTTGTTTCTACTTCAAGATTTTTTGTTGCTTCATAGGTTAATAGGCAACCAACTTCAGAGGCAAGTTCGCGAAATCGCTTTGTGCTAATGTCAGCTTCACGCATTAAGCCAAGTTTGTGTTTAATTAGGGGATGCTTTACTTCAATTACGCTCATCTTTTACTCCAAAACTCGATGAAAAAACTATTTTTGCATATTATATGTTATCTATGCACTTATGTACTTAACTGCTATAAAAAAATAATTCAGACTTGTTATTGATCAATAAATCACTTTGCTGCAGATACAGCATGAGTTCGTTCAATATAAGGTAAAAAATCCATATTTAATGAGCTAGCTTGCTGTTGATTAAACGTCATTAGCTGGGTTTTATTAGGTAATGGGGCTTTACTGATCAGCACAACAATATTCTTATAATCATTAAAATCAATTAACGAAACATGTAAATGTAAACTCCGGAGTATGGTTAATAGACGAGTTAATTGCTCTGCATTACTGTTGATACTGACTAAGGCACAACCTGTTGGCGTTAATTTTTTTGATAAGTTCAGATAAAATTTGCTATGAAATAATGCTTGAGGTGTTCGTTCATGTTGATATATGTCGCAGAGAATAACGTCAAAGCTGTGGTGTGTTTTTGCTAGAAAAGACTCCGCTGTATCAGCAATGACCTGCACCTTATCTGGTAAATTAAAATAATGTTGAGCCATAGTTATTATTTTAGCTTGTTGCTCAACCGCGGTGATATTAAAGTCATTATGATGTGTTAACGCACGCTCTAAACCGCCGCCCCCTAGGCCTAGGTTTAATACGGTTTTGGCTTTACTTTGCCATAAGACAAACATCATCAGAGCTTGTGGAATAGCTAATAATATCGCCTCAGGCTGAGCTTTTGCCATAATGGCTTGAACAACGTCACCGCCTAAGGTAAACCAACGATATTGAGTATTTTCAAATACTCGCAATACTTGTTTATCAAGTGTTTGATGAAAAATCACTTCCCCTTCTAGCTGGAGTAGCTGTGCAGCACTGAGCATAGTTTTTTATGTTTAGCTAATTAATGACGAGTTAGTGTAATTTAATGCCTTGGAAAGGCAATCAGTAATTTTTTGTTAAGTTTGTCATGCCAGTGTTTATTCTCATGCTAGTGCCAGCAGTAGGAGGCAGCTCAAACGTGCATCATGTCGAGGTTTAGAGATAAATTTAATCGAAAACGAAAATCTTCTTTCGCTATTTTATCTTTACACAACAATCAAGTATGCTTAAATTATCGGCAGTACTTACAGTAGTTGTTAAATTTATGGTGACTCAATCATTATTATGGCAATCAGAGCAGCAGTCATCAGACTTTGCTGAACTTTGTAATGCCCTATATGAAAGAGAGCTGATAAGTTTGGCTCGTGATAAGCAATCGACACTGCTGGGGGTGCAAGCAAAAATTAATAGTTTGCCACATTACGTTAAACGTACGGCATTTGCGTTGTTAAATGTTCATAGTCCACTGGCATTGGATGTGCAAAATGCTAGCTGGTCAGCTAAGCAAGCAAGCATTTCGCCTTCAATAAGCCAATTAATGGCTTATGATAGCAATGTCCTTTCATGGTACAGGCAACAAGTATTGGTACATGGTTTAGTTGTTCCAATTGCACTAGAGCAAAAAATTGTGATTGACTGTATTGATAGAATTGATATCAAGCAACAGCGATTTCGTACGAATATTTATGGCTGGTTTAATTTGGCCGAAAGCGATTTGAATGATGTTATTACATCTGTTAATGCGAGTTTACTCAAGCCAACGAAGAAAGTTATGACAGCAGCGTGTGCTGGGCATCGTTGGCAAAATAGTCAAAAAGTGCAACCATCAATACCATCCTTACGGGAACTGTTACTGTCTTGCACAATTAATTGGCGTAATTTTAAGCAGCCAAGAACGAATATTGCACACAATTGATTTTTAAATCTTGTTGGGTGTTTACAGCAGGCGGTACGCATTTATAATAGCGTACTGATATATCTTCGATAGCGACGTTAATTAATTTATGCGGCTGATAACAGCAGTTTTATTACTTTTTTTACTCCTTTTGCAATACCGACTTTGGTTCGGTAAGAATAGTGTGCCTGACTATTTGGCACTGGAAGAAGAAGTTACTCGTCAGTTAGCAAACAATAATAAGCTTAAACAACGTAATAAATTGCTTTATGCCGACACTGATGATTTGAAATCGGGTACCGAAGCGATTGAAGAGCGTGCTCGCCATGAACTGGGCATGATCAAGCAAGGTGAAACATTTTTCCGGGTTATTCCTAACGACGATGCTGATAATAAGGAACGATTGCGATAATGAGCAATTCACTTGGGCAATTTACCGTAGTCTTGCCCGCGGCAGGTGTTGGTAAACGTATGCAGTCATCTTGTCCTAAACAATATTTAGCCATTGAAAATAAAACTATCTTGGAGCATACCGTAGCACGCCTTCTTAGTCATGAGGCTATTGCTCATGTCGTCATTGCTTTAGGTGAAAATGATGAATATTTTCAAAGCACCTCACTGGTAAATAATAAAAATATTACCTGTGTTGTCGGCGGAAAAGAGCGTGTAGATTCAGTTCTCGCAGGTTTGAGGTCTTTAAATAGCAACAATCAGCCATGGGTGCTGGTACATGATGCTGCTAGGCCTTGTGTAAAACATCAAGATATAACGCAATTAATATCATACTGTCTTGCGCATGACCATGGCGCAATATTGGCAAGCCCAGTACGTGACACTATGAAGCAAGCGAATAGTGAGCAGTTAGTGGCAATGACTTTAGAGCGAAGCCAGATGTGGCATGCTTTGACACCGCAAATGTATAAAACGGCTGAATTAACCGCAGCAATAACTTCGGCTCTAACAAACGATATTGAGATTACTGATGAGTCATCAGCGATGGAAGCTTTAGGTTATACAAGTGGTTTAGTTAAAGGCAGTAGTGATAATATTAAAATTACCCAACCAGAAGATATAGCGCTTGCAAAATTCATTCTTAATCAACAAAAATCTAATGTATTAACAGAGGCAATATGCGAATAGGGCACGGTTTTGATGTTCATAAATTTGGCGGTGAAGGGCCATTAGTTTTAGCCGGTGTTGCTATTCCTTATGAATTTGGTTTTATTGCTCACTCTGACGGTGATGTGGCTATTCATGCCTTATGTGATGCTATTTTAGGGGCGTTATGTTTGGCAGATATTGGTAATCACTTCCCCGATACTGATGGTCAATATGAAAATATATCCAGTCGTATTTTATTGCGTCATGTGGTCGGCTTAATGCAAAGTAAAGGCTACTGTCTTGGTAATGCCGATATTACTATTTGCGCACAAGCGCCAAAGGTTGCACCGCATCTGATGGCTATGCGAACCTGTTTAGCTCAAGACTTACAAGCAGACATAGAGCAAGTCAATGTTAAAGCGACTACCACAGAGAAACTTGGCTATGTTGGTCGAAAAGAAGGGGTGTCGGTACACGCAGTTGTACTGTTAACAAAATCTCAAAACCTCAATGAACTTCAATCAGTCGATAGTTCAGAGCGAAATCATAATACCCATACTGACGCTAGTGTTGCATGTGAAAAAAACACGCTTGACCAAGCAAATATAAATACCAGTGCTCAAGCAGAAGAGAAAACTGCTTTGAGAGCGCCCCCTGAGCCTGCTAAAGAGCCAGTTGTCAGTGCCTTACCTGAATTTGCTTATTTATACGGCAAACCGGCTTCGAATGGTTTATTGCGGAGTGAAAAATCTGATTTTAAAGTGTTTGAACAACTGCCATTTTTGCCTTGTGGTGAAGGTGAACATCTGTTTATTCATATCCGTAAAACAGGTGCTAACACGGCATTTGTTGCTAAACAATTAGCAAAATACTTTTCTGTTAAAGAGTCTCTGGTTTCATATGCAGGCTTAAAAGATAGGTTTGCCGTGACCGAACAATGGTTTGGTGTACATGTTCCCGGTAAGCAAGTTTATGACTTAAGTGATCTCGATATTGAAGGTGTTGAGGTTTTGTCTTACAAGCGTCACAACAAGAAGCTACGCATTGGTGGCTTAGACGGTAATCGATTTGAAATTACCTTGCGTGATGTTACTGAGGTTGATGAGTTAGTTCGACGCTGGCATGTCGTGAGTAATTACGGTGTACCTAATTACTTTGGTGAGCAACGGTTTGGCATTAATGGCGGTAATATAGCTCAAGCATTGAGTCTGTTTTCTGGCCGGAAAGTCAATGATAAGAAAAAGCGAGGTATGTATTTATCCGCAGCACGTTCATTGATTTTTAATCAAGTGATCAGCCAGCGTATTGAGCAAGAAAAGTTTGAGACATTAATGATGGGGGATGTATTAATGCTTGCTGGTACACAGTCGGTATTTTTAGCTGATAACATTGATCAAAGCTTAATTGATAGACATGTTAATCATGACGTTGATATCACGGCTCCTATGTGGGGGGCGGGTGAATTAATGACCAGTAAGCAGGCGCTAACTTTTGAAGAAAGTGTCGCAGAGCAATTGCCTGAGTTTTGCCAAGGATTACCTCGTTTTGGTTTGAAACAAGAGCGTCGTCGCATTCGCCTAGTAATGAAAGAGCCAAAAATTGATATTGCTAATAATAATGTTACGTTATCTTTTTTCTTACCTGCCGGTGCTTATGCGACCACCATTATGCGTGAATTAATTAATTATACTGATATGACTGAACGAGTCGATGTATCTTCAAAGCTGGCAACTGATAATAAATCAAAAAAATAAGGTCAGTCATGAGAATATTATTGAGCAATGATGACGGTGTTAATGCCGAAGGTATTAAAGTACTTTATGATGAGCTAGCAAAAGTATTTGATGTTACTGTTGTCGCACCGGATAGAAATTGCAGTGGCGCAAGTCATTCATTAACATTATTAAACCCGTTACGAGCACAAGCATTAGACAACGGTTTTATTTCTGTTAATGGCACACCAACAGATTCGGTACACTTAGGTGTGACGCAATTAATGCAAGGGCAACTTGATTTGGTTGTTGCGGGCATTAATCATGGCGCTAATTTAGGTGATGACACGATTTATTCTGGTACAGTAGCCGCGGCAACTGAAGGTCGTCATCTAGGTATGCCAGCAATAGCGGTATCATTAGTATCTAAGAGTCCCGTAAACTTTAAAACGGCAGCCGTTGTTACCGCTAAATTTATTGAACGCTTGCAGTTACACCCGTTACCAAGTGATCAAATTATTAATATCAATGTTCCTGATATACCTTTAAATGCATTAAAAGGTATTCAAGTGACTCGTTTAGGTCATCGTCATAAAGCGGAAACAATGACAAAAATGAAAGACCCTTGGCAGCGAGATATTTATTGGTATGGCCCGCTAGGGCAAGAACTAGATGCAGGTGTCGGCACTGATTTTCATGCCGTTACCCATGGATATGCGTCAATTACCCCGTTGACTATCGATATGACGGCCTATAAAAGCATGGCACAAATGACAGAATGGATTAATGAACTCTCACTATGAAACAAAGTACTATCAACGCCAGAGCCGGCAGTAGTATCGGCGGAAAGTCGAGTCGCAGTGGCGAAATATTAGCGCAAAAATTATTGCTTGAAGGCATTCGAAACCAACAGGTATTACAAGCTATAGCTCGCTCACCACGTCATATTTTTGTGCCTGAAATTTTAGCGCATAAAGCTTATGACAATACTGCACTACCTATTGGCCAAGGACAAACCATATCACAACCCTATATTGTCGCTAAAATGTCTGAGCTTTTACTCGCCGATGGTGTGCCTGAGAGTATTTTAGAAATTGGTACTGGATCGGGTTATCAAACCTCTATTTTAGCGCAACTAACGTCGAAGGTGTTTTCTGTTGAACGTATTAAGTCACTGCAGTGGCAGGCAAAGCGTCGATTACGTAGTATGGATTTACATAATGTAGCCATGAAGCATGGTGATGGTTGGCAAGGGTGGCAAAGCAAAGCACCATTTCAAGCCATTATTGTTACGGCGGCCCCAACTAAGGTGCCGACTGCGTTGCTTGAGCAACTCGCCGATGGTGGTCGGTTAATTATCCCGGTTGGCGAGCAAAGCCAAATTTTAAAATTAATTACCCGCCATGGCGATGAGTATAAAGAGCAGCAAATTGAAGCTGTTCGTTTTGTTCCTCTTGTTCCTGGCGCTTTAGGATAGTTTGTGAAAATATTTTCTGCGTTATACGAATGGACACTTAAATGGGCCGAACATAAGTTTGCACCTAGAATTCTTGCATTATTAACTTTTGCCGAGTCTGTTTTTTTTCCTATTCCCCCTGATGTTTTACTTGCTCCTATGGTATTAGCACAGCGTGAAAAGGCTTGGCGATTTGCTGCGTTGACAACCGTAGCATCGGTAATTGGTGGTGTTGTTGGCTATGGTTTGGGCTATATGATGTTTGAACCTTGGATCCAACCTCTAATTACAGAGTTTGGCTACCAAGCTAGGTTTGACAAAGCTATGCTTTGGTTTAGTGAATGGGGTGTTTGGGTGGTTTTTATTGCAGGTTTCTCTCCTATCCCGTATAAATTATTTACCGTCAGTGCCGGTTTTTTACATATGGCTTTCCTGCCCTTTTTATTGGCATCAGCCATTGGCCGCGGTATGCGATTTTTCTTAGTTGCAGGTGTTATTCGTTGGGGCGGAGCACCAATGGAGCAAAAAATTAGACAATGGGTTGATGTTCTAGGATGGCTTGTCGTTAGCGCGATTGTTATTGCTTATATTGCCACACGATAAAGGATATTTTGTTGGTTATGACGAAATGGTTACAAGGTAGCTTAATAAATAGAGATAGCTTATTCGTGCTAATAGTTATATTAGCACTTAATGGTTGCTCTAGTCGTAGTAAGCCAGCCCCCGTGGTTGATGTTCAAGGCTCACTTCCTTTGAGTCAACGTATTAAGAATAGTGTTACGGGCACTGAATATATAGTCAAAAAAGGTGAAACATTATACTCAATAGCCTGGCGTGCTGATGTTGACGTTCGTACGTTAGCTGCAATTAATAACATTAAAGCCCCTTACAATATTTATCCTCAACAAAAATTATTTTTAACCAAAAACTCTAGCAAGGCAAGTCATGGTAAGCCTAAGAGTAAAAGCTTTAACCCATCAAAACAAAAAGTTATAAAAAAACCTATTGCACAGAAGAAAAAGCAGGAGTATGGTGGAAATGTAGCTGAACAAAAAACAGTCAAGAATGTTCCGCAACAAAATGACACCTTTTCACAAAAAGTACGAAGGTGGCGGTGGCCAGCAAATGGAAAAGTTATTCATAAGTTTTCTACCGCAAAGCAAGGAAATAAAGGAATCGACATTGCAGGGCGACGCGGTGATTCGGTAAAAGCAACTGCAGACGGCAAAGTAGTTTATGCCGGTGATGCGTTACAAGGATACGGTAAGTTAGTCATAGTTAAACATAACGATGATTACCTTAGTGCTTATGCCCATAACGATCGCATATTAGTTAAAGAGCAGCAGGTTGTTAAAGCCGGTCAAGTGATTGCCAAAATGGGAGATACTGACGCTGAAAGAGTCATGCTTCATTTTGAAGTTCGCTTTCGCGGAAAATCAGTTAATCCTATGAAGTATTTGCCGAAATAATAATAAAAAGTTATTAAAAAAATAAATAATAAATTGGAGTCAAAGTGAATATTTAGTCAGTAAGTTTAGCAAAATGCTAATAGCGGAGAGATAACATGGGCATAAAAAAACAAATAGAATGTTCTGATGTTGCAGAGAAAGAGCAACCCAAAACAACAAAGGCTGATATGCCTGAGGGTAGTCATTCTAACTTAGATGCAACACAAATATATTTAAGTGAAATCGGTTTTTCTCCATTACTAACTGCAGAAGAAGAAGTCTACTACTCTCGCCTCGCATTGAAGGGTGATGAAGCATCTCGTAAACGAATGATAGAAAGCAATCTTCGTTTAGTCGTAAAAATAGCCCGTCGTTATAATAATCGTGGTTTACCGCTCCTAGATCTGATTGAAGAAGGTAACTTAGGCTTGATCCGGGCAGTTGAAAAGTTTGATCCTGAACGAGGATTTAGATTTTCAACTTATGCAACTTGGTGGATACGTCAAACCATTGAACGTGCGATTATGAATCAAACCCGTACCATTAGATTACCTATCCATGTCGTGAAAGAACTCAATATTTATTTACGTACTGCGCGTGAACTAGTGCAAAAATTAGATCATGAACCTACAGCTGAAGATATCGCCTTTGAGCTAGATGTACCTGTAGAAGATGTCAGCAAAATGCTACGTTTAAATGAGCGTATCGCTTCCGTTGACTCACCATTTGGTGGCGATGGCGAAAAAGTTTTATTAGATGTTATTCCAGATGAAAAAGCCGGTGGTCCTGAAACAAAATTACAAACCAATGATATTAAGCATAGTATTGTCGATTGGTTAAATGAACTGAATTCTAAGCAGCGTGAAGTCTTAGCAAGACGCTTTGGTTTACTCGGCTATGAAGCGGCAACATTAGAAGATGTAGGGGTTGAAATAGGCCTGACACGTGAGCGTGTACGACAAATTCAAGTTGAAGCGTTAAAACGATTACGTGATATTCTTAGTCAGCAGAATTTATCTATAGAGGCATTATTTCAGGTCTAAGCGATGCTATAGTATTTACAAAATAATCTGTTAGCGACAAAAAACCAGCAAATGCTGGTTTTTTTTAGTGCTATTTTTCTACAATTGCTCTTTCAGTTTATATAATAAATCCAATGCCATTTTAGGGCTCAGATCATTGATATCGACCGCGTTGAGTTCGTCAATGACCGGGTGATTTGCTTCCATTAATGATAACTGTTCAAAAGCTTGAGGTTCATTATTCATGATTGAAGGGGCTTGCATATTTTCAAGTTCATGTAAGCGCTGCTTTGCTCGTTGAATCACAGCTTTGGGCACACCGGCAAGTTGTGCCACTTGTAAACCAAAACTCTTACTAGCCGCTCCCTCTTGTACTCTGTGCATAAAAACAATGCTATCACCATGTTCAACGGCGTCTAGATGTACGTTTGCTAAGCTATCAATTTGCTCTGCTAATAACGTAAGCTCAAAATAATGGCTAGCAAATAAGGTAAACGCTTGGGTTTTTATTGCCAGCATTTCAGCACATGCCCATGCTAAGGACAGCCCGTCGTAGGTGCTTGTACCACGACCAATTTCATCTAATAACACTAAGCTTTTATTCGTCGCATTATGTAAAATATTCGCCGTTTCAGTCATTTCTACCATAAAAGTTGAACGACCACTGGCTAAGTCATCAGAAGCACCAATACGGGTAAAAATTCTATCCACCATACCAATTTTTGCTGCGCTTGCCGGGACATAACAACCAATATGGGCAAGTAATACGATTAACGCAGTCTGACGCATATAAGTTGATTTACCGCCCATATTAGGACCGGTAATAATTAACATTTTTCGACTATCAGTGAGTACCACAGGGTTAGCAATGAAAGGCTCGGTAGTCATTTGTTCTACAACCGCATGTCTACCAGCGTCAATACAGATCCCACTGGCTTCTTGCAGTTCAGGTTTAACATAATTTAACGTATCGGCACGTTCAGCAAATGTGTTAAGTACATCAACTTCTGACAGAGCTTGGGCCAATAGCTGTAACTTTTCTAATTCGGGTAATATTAGATCAAATAATGCTTCGTATAAGCGCTTTTCAAGTGCTAGAAACTTACTCTGGGCAGACAATACTTTTTCTTCGTGTTGTTTTAACTCATTGGTAATAAAGCGTTCATTGTTTTTTAGCGTTTGACGACGAATATAATCATCAGGTACATCAATAGCAGAGCTACGACTCATCTCAATGAAGAAACCATGAACTTTATTGTAGCCGACCTTCAGTGATTGAATACCGGTTCGAGCTTTTTCACGCGCTTCTAATTGCGCTAAAAATTCAGTGGCGCCATCGCTTAAATCCCTTAGCACATCTAATTCTTCATTATAGCCGGGTGCAATAACGCCACCGTCACGAATTAATACCGGTGGGTTTTCGACAATGGCACTTTCTAATAAAGCTTGTATTGTCGGTAATGGCTGACACTGACTAATCAGTGATGATAAATGTACTTGAGAGCAGTTTGTCATCAATGTTTGCAGTTCAGGTAAATGCATCAAGGCATTGCGCAGCCGAGCAAAGTCGCGAGGACGAGCTGAGCGTAAAGCAACACGGGCGACAATGCGCTCAATGTCACCAAACTGCTTTAAATTACTATTCAGTTCAAATGATAAATCTTGCTGTAATAGCTCTTCAATGGCATTTTGACGATTATTTAAGGTATCGATATCACGCAGTGGAAAGTGCAACCAGCGCTTTAATAATCTTGAACCCATGGGGGTTGCTGCTTTATCAAGAATTGCAGCTAGGGTATTTTCACTACCACCTTGTAGGTTTTGTGTTAACTCTAAATTGCGGCGAGTGGCAGCATCAAGGATCACAGCACTTGAAGCACTTTCACCAATAATTGCCCTAATATGCGGCAATGCAGTGCGTTGGCTATCTTTGACATATTGAAATAAGCAACCGGCAGCAGCAATACCTAAAGGTTTATCTTCAACACCAAAACCAGATAATGACTGGGTGCCAAACTGCTTGTTAAGCAAGGCCTTACTTGTTTCTAAATCGAACTCCCAATCAGGGCGTCGACGTAAACCTTTGCGACCAAGAATAATATTGTTAGCTGCTAAAGATTCTGGATATAACAGCTCTGCCGGTGATAAGCGCTGTAACTCCGCTTGTACTTGCTCTTCGGTTCTGGGCTCTACTAAAACAAATCGACCACTGGTCATATCTAAATAGGCTAAACCAAAACCTTGTGATGTTTGATGTACAGCAACGATCAAATTATCTTTTCTATCAGTTAATAGCGCTTCATCACTGACTGTGCCAGGGGTAACAACACGTACCACTTTTCGCTCAACAGGACCTTTACTGGTAGCGGGATCACCTATTTGTTCACAGATAGCAACAGACTCACCGAGTTGAACCAGTTTCGCTAAATACCCTTCTACAGCATGATATGGAACTCCAGCCATTGGAATAGCATTGCCACCAGTTTTTCCTCGGGCAGTTAATGATATATCGAGTAATTCAGATGCTTTTTTAGCGTCATCAAAAAATAATTCATAAAAATCTCCCATACGATAAAAAATTAAAATGTTGGGAAATTCTGCCTTAATGGTCAGGTACTGGCGCATCATCGGGGTGTGAGTTGAGAGGTCTTGCTTAATTGTTGTCATTGAAATGCCGTAACTCAAAAATATATAAAAAGATTAATTACCTAGATTATGCCACAAGGCACATAATCAAATCTTTCTATTTTTATAAAATGCTCGATAAGTAAATCGAATAAAAACGACTGTATAGCGGCTGTTAATTATTAGAGTAACTTTTTTTTTAGTAATTGATAAAAGTTACTAATTAATAAAAAGTCATTATTTTTCAATGATTAAAAAGTATCGATAAATTTATTTTTACACGTATATAAAATAAATCAATAAAAAACTTGATACTGTACGACCATACAGTATACTTGCGTCATTGAAACGAATTAAGCACCTAAATCATCGTGGAGCATTTTATGAACGATAACAAAGAAAAAGCATTATCAGCTGCCTTAAGCCAAATCGAACGTCAATTTGGTAAAGGTTCAATTATGAAGTTGGGTGATAATCGCAGCATGGATGTTGAAACTATTTCAACAGGTTCATTAGGTTTAGATATCGCACTAGGTGCTGGTGGTTTACCGCTTGGGCGAGTTGTCGAAATTTACGGTCCAGAATCCAGTGGTAAAACTACATTAACACTGGAAGTTATTGCTGAAGCGCAGCGTAACGGTAAGGTTTGTGCCTTTGTTGATGCTGAGCATGCTCTTGACCCTATTTATGCTGAAAAACTCGGTGTAAACATTAATGAATTATTAGTTTCTCAACCTGATACGGGTGAGCAAGCACTTGAAATTTGTGACATGTTAACGCGTTCAGGTGCTATTGATATTATCGTTGTTGACTCGGTTGCTGCTTTAACACCAAAAGCGGAAATTGAAGGTGACATGGGGGACTCACACATGGGCTTGCAAGCACGTATGCTTTCACAAGCTATGCGTAAGTTAACAGGTAACCTTAAACAATCAAATACCATGATTATTTTCATTAACCAAATTCGTATGAAAATTGGTGTTATGTTTGGTTCACCGGAAACCACTACCGGTGGTAATGCGTTAAAATTCTACGCTTCAGTACGTTTAGATATTCGCCGTATTGGTGCGGTTAAAAACGGTGATGAAATAGTGGGTAACGAAACTCGTGTTAAAGTGGTTAAGAACAAAATTGCTCCGCCATTTAAACAAGTTGAGTTCCAAATTTTATATGGTGAAGGTATTAACAGCTTAGGTGAATTGGTCGACTTAGGTGTTAAACATGAAATGGTTGAAAAAGCAGGCGCTTGGTATAGCTATAAAGGCGATAAAATTGGTCAAGGTAAAGCAAATGCTGCTAAGCACTTGAAAGAAAACCCTGAAATAGCCAAAGAGATTGACACGCGTTTACGTGAATTATTGTTGTCAAAAAATAAAGTGCTTGAAACAACTGACAAAGTTGAAGCACCAGCCAAATAAGCGTTACCTGTTGATTACTGAAAATGAAGCCACTGCAAAGTGGCTTTTTTAGTTTATATTTATTGGTAAATTTGTAAGAAGGAAAAATACTGCATTATTTGCGTTTTTAAAATTTGTTTAACTTGTTATGATTATTGGCTGCTAACTTTTAATAGCTGATAGTCACTCAATTACCATAACGTTCAGTCATTAATCACTCTAAGGTTTTTCTTTGTTAAACAATCATTCTCATTTTGCCTTACTCGAACTTTACTTAAGCCAAGCGGATAATTTTTCTTGGGTAATTGCCACCATAGTCAATAAAGAAGGCTCAAGTTATCGCTCTCCTGGTGCGATAATGCTAATTAACAGTTTAGGTCAAACACATGGCTTGGTGAGCGGAGGTTGTTTAGAGGCTAATATCGTTTTACATGCTAAAAAGGTCTTTGATAATCAACAAGCACATTATGTTGAATATGATATGCGTGAAGACGATGGTTATGCCGCAGAGCTTGGTGTGGGTTGTAAAGGTAAAATAGGTGTCCTGCTACAATTTATCACAGCAGAGCATCAAACACTGTTAACAAGCCTGTATCAGCGCATGAAAAATGCTCAAGTGAGTTATTTGCAGCAATCATTTTCATCAGCAGAGCAGGAATCGCTCAATCAACTCAGCTTATTTGGTCGTAATGGTGAGTTGTTATTGACGACGGATAAACAAAATAGCCAAGATAACAGCACAGCACGAGATCACATAATAAAGCAGGGTGATGCCCATGTTAATTTTGTGGTGTCGACAACCGAATATTCACTGACAAAAATAGCCGCACCGATAAATTTATGGGTTTTTGGTGGCGGTTCAGATGCCGCCCCTTTAGTTACTATGGCGGCACAAATGGGCTGGCGAGTTACCGTTGTCGATCATCGTTCTAGTTACGCTCGCCAAAGTGTATTTAAGCATGCTAGTCATATTCTCCGTGTTCATCCTGATAACTTTGCACAACAAGCGTTATTTCAGCAAATGGATGCAGCCGTTTTAATGACCCATAATTTGACCTTAGATGCTGCTTGGCTAACTTTATTGTATAAAGCCAATGTGGCGAAATATATTGGTTTACTTGGGCCGCTTGAGCGACGGGGTAATGTTGAGGCGTTAAGTCATATCAACGATAGTGCCTGGTTATTGCGCCAGGTTAATGGCCCAGTTGGCTTAGATATTGGCGGAGAACTGCCTGAATCAATCGCTTTGTCTATTTTGGCGCAATGCCATAGTGTTCTTCATCATCGCAGTGCTTTAGCATTATCAGGAAAGTACATTAATGCTTGAGTAATCATCTAGGGCTTAATATTTTTCGACTTAGTCCTTTAGTCTAATTTAGGCTTATTATCATTGCAGTTTTCTATGATATGGTTACCTTGTTAAGGTTAACCAGTGAGCAAAAATCATTGGCACCAATTAAAAGATCATTAATCTAAATATTAGGTTAGAAAATAAAATGACATCAAATACTAAGCTCATCATCGCTGATGACCATCCACTTTTTAGGCAAGCCCTCGCGCTAATGCTTAAATCCAGTTTTGTTTGCTCTTCTTTACTTGAAGCGGAAACGATACCTGAATTAGAAGAACAGTTAGCAACTACTACTGATATTGACTTGATCTTACTTGATCTTGATATTCCTGGAGCTCAAGGTTTTAACACCTTAGGTCGAATTCGTCAGCTTTATCCAGAAATTGGTGTGGTTATTATTTCAGGTTTTGAAGAGCTTGATACTATTCGCAAAGCCATGAGTTTAGGCGCAGCCGGTTTTATTCCAAAATCGACCCCTGTGCCGGAAATGATTAAAGCGATTAATGATGTTATTCAAGGTAAATTATGGACCCCTCATGGTGACTATAATCCTGATGAACATGTATCAGAGCAAACTGACAAGCTTGCTTCATTGACCCCACAACAGCATAAAAT
>OJHH01000144.1_pt1 | contig 21290 bp, 28 predicted proteins | sample 1594911 | NCBI WGS metagenome assembly OJHH01 (sample SAMN05416787, study PRJEB24817) | seawater metagenome | isolation source: Sea water | place: Canada:Atlantic | collected 2013-11
CGAGATGTAGAGAGGTCTCGTGGGCTCGGAGATGTGTATAAGAGACAGCCGCACAGGGGGCCCGCAAAATCGGGAATGCTGTCCGCGATAATCGGTAGGTTCAGATTGGTGAATCGCTGTGGATCGCCATTCGCGTTCAGCGCAAGATCAGCGCATTGCGGATCAAACCTGTCGATCACATGAGACAATATCGTGCGGTTTCCCAAGGCGAGTAACCCCTTGTCACCGCCGCCCATGCGCGTGGCTTGACCACCGGCCAGAATGACACCAAGAGGTTGTATCATTTGGCACCCTTTCGGCTTGATTTGCGCGGCTCTTCGCGAACTTTACTGGGGTCTGCATCGCGGATCAGGCGACTTTCGCCGGACAGGCAAACGAACCGTTGCCCGCGCATTCGCCCAATCAAGGTCAGACCTATTTGATTGGCAATTTCGACGCCCCACGCCGTGAACCCTGATCTGGACGCAAGCGCGGGAATGCCCATTTGGGCGCACTTGATCACCATCTCGGACGTCAGTCGTCCGGTGGTATACATTGTCTTATCGGCAGCAGACACGCCTTCCGACAGCATCCAACCTGCTATTTTGTCGACAGCGTTATGACGGCCTACGTCTTCCATATAGACCAACGGACGCGCGCCTTGGCATAGGACCGTGCCGTGGATCGCACCCGCGCTTAGATACAGCGACGGGGTGGTATTGATCTTGGCCGCAAGCGCATAAAGGTCCGACGTGCGCACGGTTGTGTCGGGGAGCTTGATTTTATCCAACCCCTCCATCATGTCGCCAAACACGGTGCCGACTGCACAGCCGCTGGTGCGGGTTTTGCGCGCGAGTTTGTCTTCGTAATTGGTGATGTTTTGGGTGCGGACTACGACGGTTTCCAATTCTTCGTCATAGTCGACGCCGATAATGTCGTCGGTGTCGTGAAGCATCCCTTGATTGCGAAGAAAACCAAGCGCCAGATAATCGGGGTAGTCACCAATCGTCATGGCTGTGACTATTTCTTGACTGTTCAGGAAAATCGTCAGGGGGCGTTCCTCGACAACCTGTAGGTTGACGGTATCGCCATTTTGATCGGTACCTGTAACGCCACGGGTTAAGCGCTCCGCGTTCGGCGAAGGTGCTATCAGAAATTCATCGGGGTCATCACGCATCTCAATTTGTCTTTCGGCAAGGGCGAGAGTAGATCAAGTCTGTACCCATATAGAATAGGCCGAAGCCATGACAGCCACCACCACCAAATCCGCCTATTGGTCAGGTGTTCGCGACGGGCTGCCGTTTATCGTGATGGTTGTCCCGTTTGCGCTGCTTTTTGGTGTTGTTGCGATCGAAGCGGGGTTGTCGATGGCACAGGCCATGAGCTTTTCAGTTCTTGTGGTTGCTGGGGCAGCCCAGTTCGCTGCGCTACAGTTGATGTTGGAAAACGCAGCGATTGGGTTTGTGCTGTTGGCAGCATTGGCGGTGAATTTGCGTATGGCGATGTATTCGGCGGCCCTTGCACCCCATTTGGCAGCGGGCGTTGGTTGGCTATCTGAATTTTGATCAAAGTTACATGGCATCGATCGCCAAATTTGAGGACAACCCTCAGATGAAGTTGCCAGCAAAAGTAGCGTATTTTCTGGGGGTCGCGCTGGTTATATCACCTTTATGGTGCGTGTTCACTTATGTCGGTGCGCGGCTTGGGGCGGTGGTTCCTGCGGATATCGAGGTCGCGTTCATTTTGCCGATTGCGTTTTTGTCGATGGTCGCGCCGATGCTGAAAACGCTGGCGCATGTGGCGGCGGCGTTCGTGTCAATAATTGTGGCCTTGTTGCTGGCGGGCTTGCCTGCGGGCAGCGGGCTTTTGATTGCAGCTGTCAGCGCGATGGTCACTGGTGTCGTGGTTGAAACCTGGATGGAAAGGGCGAAGCCATGACTTATTCGCAATCCGAAATTTGGCTGATCATCGGCGCCATTGCCGTCGGCACATTTGCGATCCGGTTTTCTTTTCTGGGATTGATCGGTGCAGGCGCCATTCATCCTTTGATCGAACGGATGCTGCGGTTCACGCCGGTTGCGGTGCTGCCGGGCATGGTTGCACCTTTGGTGCTGTGGCCGACAAGCGCGGGTGGCGTACCGACCGTATTCCATTTTTTGGCTGCAGCGGCGGCGCTTGGCGCGGCGTATAAAACACGCAAGGTCGTCTGGGGGATGCTGGCAGGATGTGCGGTCTTTTACGGCCCGCTGATTACTGGCCTGATTTAAGCGCGGCGTTGATTTGTGCGGCGGCAACAGATTTATCGTCACTATCGGTTTCGCGGTATTCGGTCAGCTCAACACCGGCTATCTTTGCGAACTTGTCACGCAAGGCGTTTGGAAACAGCGTCGAGTTAATAGACTCAAATCCGGGTAATTGACCCAGGATAGCAGACGTCGCGCGCGAACACCTGCCTTGACCGACAGGACCGTAAGCCAATGCCAACTGCAATGCTTGCTCTGCGACTGCCGCGGACACAACAATGTGCTGGCCTTCAACATAGTACGTTTCCCGTGCGTGGTAACTTACGTAATAGTCTTCAATCTGGGGGGACATCCCGAACAACACATCATTGCGTTCGGGGATGCGCGTATTGGCGAATGATCCCGCGGGATCAAACAAAACCCGTTGACTGGCATCTATCAAAATCGACGAATGCGCGCCGTTGCCGGATCCGGTATTGCGCATAGTATAAAGCGTCAATGCCTTGGGCCCAGTGCCCAGAAACATAGCCGCATCGACCGCGCTGTCGGGCGCCCAGACGGATTGACCACCTGCACAACCTGCGACAACCAATGGGGCGCCCAATAAAAATGCGCGCCGCCGCATCAAATTATCCGCCGATCAGCGCAAGCAAGATCAGTGCAACGATAATGATAATTGACCCTTTTGAGACCATCGAGAGAAAGCCATCAAATGTTTTTTCTTGAACGGAAGTGTCCATGTCGCCGTGTTTATGTTCAGCCATCAGAAGAATCCTTCTTTGTATTCGGTTGTCTGTTGGGGCCTGCATTAGCCCATATTTCTTATCTTGTCACGGGTGCTATGTCGTCGCATCCTCATCACGATCCAGCTCTTGTGCGAGCTGGAATCCGATACGGTTTGGTTCCGCTTGATCGATATGCTTCGGGCTTGCAGTTAACATCACATTAAGCTGGCTGACATGTTGGATCAGCTGCGTTTTCGCACCAGCGCCATTGGTCCCAAAATACGTCACGATATCGGGGTCAAAATACCCCAGCCCTTCGATTTTTATCACGCCCGCGTCACCACCGGCAAAACCAAGCCCAACCTCGTGGTCATTGTCCAAGGTTTCCTCGAACTTCTTGATGTACATGATGATCCGCTCATAGGCCCACTGGGCAGGGCTCTTCTTTTCCACCGGTTCCTTCAGCGCTTTGGGCAAATTATTGTGCTTACCGCCTTTGGCTTGGGATAGATGAACCTCATGCAATGTCGGCAAATGCGCATTTTCCATCGCGTCCGCAGATGTTTCGATCGTGTCTTGATTTTTGGTCATAGGGGCACCGCTGTTGTATCTTTCATAACCTCCATAACGAAGCTTGCCGAAATATCCGATACAGAAATCCGTGATGTGAGCCTTTTATAGAATGCGTCATAGGCAGGTACGTCTGCCACGCGAACGCGCAGGACGTAATCAAGGTCGCCTGTCATGCGGTATGCGCCGACCACTTCGGGCATTGCCGCAAGTGCCGTTTGGAACTGCGTCATCCATTTTGCATCATGTGCATTTGTGCGGATCATGACCATTGCTTGCAGTGGGCAACCCGCTGCGACAGGGTCCACAAGCGCCACGCGTGCCGTGATCACGCCTGTGGCCTCCATTTGTTTGATCCGGCGCCAGCAAGCGTTGCGCGAAAGGGCCACCGCGTCGCTAATTGCGTCAACAGATGCTGTTGCGTCCTTTTGCAGTATGGCAAGAATTTTACGGCCTATTGTGTCGATATTTTCATTCATTTTGGGATTATATCCCACACTTGAAGAAAATGGCAGTGTCATTTGGGACACGCGCGCATTTGACTTCAACTAGAGTGTTCATATTCAACACAGGACGGATCACCGATGTCAGACACCAACCAATCTTCCCGCCGCCGTAGCCCTATTGCGGCGCTGTTCACCGATCATCCAGCGACCGTGAATGAAACCTATTTCGGGCATATGCGGTTTGCTTTCGGGTTTGCGTTTTGGCTTGGTGTGGCCGCATTGGCAGCGCTGGTGCACGCCATCGTGCCGGCACTGTTTGAAACAACTGCTGGTCGTATTCTGAAACGCTTGCATGCGCGTATAGAAAGCCGCCACTAATATGTGCCGGATCGCAGCCTATACGGGCCCAAAGATCCCGCTTGAGAACATCATCGTGCGACCGGCGCATTCGCTGCTAGAGCAAAGCCAACACGCGTCAGAGGCGAAGTTGGCGGTGAATGGTGACGGTTTTGGAATAGCTTGGTACGGCGATGACACGCAGCCGGGACTATATCGCGACGTGTTGCCTGCGTGGTCGGACGGCAATCTCACGAGTCTGTGCCGCATGGTGAAATCCCATCATTTTATCGCGCATATTCGCGCCAGCACGATGGGCGAGACGAGCCGCGTAAACTGTCATCCGTTCACCCATAATAACTGGTCGTTTTGCCACAATGGCCAAGTCCCGCATTATCCCGCGATCCGCCGACAACTTGAAGCAGCCCTTCCAGATGATCTGTACGCGGCGCGGCGCGGGACAACGGATAGTGAGATGATCTTTCTGACGCTGCTGGCAAATGGATTGAACGATGACCCGGAACTGGCGATTGCCGCGATGCTGAATTTAGTTGGCCCCGCGACGGATGCGGGCCCGATCCGTTTGACATGTGTGTTTTCGGATGGCGCGCAGCTTTACGCATATCGCTACGCTTCCGACGGGCTGTGCCCAACGCTGTATTTGTCAGGCACCCTCGACAATGGCGGGCGGGCTTTGGCGTCAGAGCCGCTTTGCGGGGACGCAAATCGCTGGACCGAGGTTCCAGCAAATCAATTGGTAGCTGTGTCATCCGCGCCGCTGGTAAAAGCTGCGTAATAATACGTGCCGTCGTCGCCCAATGTGCGACTGACCTGACTTGCCAGATACAAATGGTTCACATGTGCAACCGCCTCGACCAATGCCAGCCCGTATTCGCCACGTCCAATCTTTCGCTTAAAAAGCGGCGCAAAGCATTGGCCAGCGCTGCGCGGTTCGGACAGGTGTTTTAGCAATCGGCTCAGCGCGCCATGATGGTTTTCAACCATCTGGTGCAGCCGTAAAGGCAGCCCCGTGAACGGCAGCTTATGGCCGCCCAGCACCAGTTGGTCGTCGCTGGCAAAGGGTTTGAATTTTTCGCAAGATGTCAGCCATTCGGCGACGGGGTCGGCGTCAGGCTCGGCGGCATAAACGCCCAGATTTGCGCTAATCGACGGCAGCAACTGATCGCCGCCAATGACTAAATTGTCGTCACGGCTCCAGAATGTAGCGTGTTCGGGGGCGTGACCGTCGCCCATCCGAATATCCCAAGTACGTCCACCAATGGCGATTGTTTGCCCCTCTTGCAGGCGGGTATAGCCAAGCGGTATCGGCGCGACGCAATCGGCAAAATTGAACGGGCGTTCGGTCCTTCGGGCGGAGTATTCTTCAGGGTCCATGCCGGACCGGACGTAATACGCGAGTGTCTCGGACGTCGGCACAGCATGCGGATCAAGTGTCAGCATCCGTGCCATCAGCCATGCAGTGCGGGTCGTTGAAAACGTGGCGCCGCGCCGCATGAACCAACCAACAAGCCCGATGTGATCAGGGTGGTAATGCGTCCCAATGACCCGGCCGACAGGTTTGCCAGCCAATGGACCCGCCAGCAGCGTTTCCCAAATTGCACGGGTCTTTTTCGTATCGAATCCTGTGTCGATAACCGTCCAACTGTCACCGTCATCCAGTGCGTAAACGTTCACATGATCCAACGCCATCGGCAGCGGTAAGCGCATCCAGAGAACACCTTCGGCCAAGGTAATAGCTTCACCCTCGGTGGGTGGTTCGGGGAACGGGTAGCGGATGCCAGAACTTGCCATACTATGCGACCAAATCGTCGGCGGTGATCGCCATCAAATCGGACGCACCTTCGCGGGTGTGGGCCAAAAGGCTGATATGTTCGGGTAACATCCGTTTGATATAGAACGTCGCGAGCCGCGTGCGCGTGGCGTTACCTGACATGGCCGCGGCCAAATGCGCGTGACCTCCCAAGACCCGTGCAAAGGCACGCAGATAAGGCACGGCACCGGCAAACCTGTCGGTCAAATCCTGTTCAACCAGCCATTCGGTCGTTTCGCGTAGGGAAGCAGCGGCATTCCAAACGGCGTTCGCCAAATCGGGTTGGGTCGCTTTTGCCGCGTCTGCGCCTGCTTCGATTTCATCCAAAATTGCAAATGCAGCTTCGCCATCGTCCATCAATTTGCGGGCCACAAGGTCCATCGCTTGGATGCCATTGGTGCCTTCGTAAATTGCGGTCACACGGACATCGCGGGCATATTGAGCTGCACCGGTTTCCTCAACATAGCCCATGCCGCCATGAACTTGCAGGCCGGTATTGGCGACGTCGATACCAACATCTGTGCCGAATGCTTTGCCAATCGGCGTCAGAAAAGCGGCGCGGGTGCGCCAAGCGTCGTCGCCCGTAGCAGCCGCCATATCAATTGCAACAGCGTTCATCAAAGCGATGGACCGTGCAGCGAAAATATCAACCTTCATGCTGGTCAACATGCGACGCACATCAGCATGTTCAATGATTGTGCCCGACCCACCTGCCTTGCCCTGTTTACGGTCCATCGCATAGGCGAGCGCGTGCTGATATGCACCTTCGGCCGCGCCAATGCCTTGAACACCGACACCCAGACGAGCGTTGTTCATCATGGTAAACATCGCTGCCATGCCCGCGTTTTCAGCGCCGACAAGCCAGCCTTGCGCACCGGAATATTCCATCACTGCAGTAGGCGAGCCATGCAAGCCCAGCTTGTGTTCAAGCGAAACAACGCGCAGATCGTTATGCTTGCCCAGTGTGCCATCCGCATTTGGGATTAGCTTAGGGACCATAAACAGGCTGATGCCTTTGGTGCCAGCGACGCTATCGGGCAGGCGGGCCAAAACAAGATGGCAGACGTTTTCGCTAAAGTCATTGTCGGCCCAGCTGATGTAAATTTTCTGGCCAGTAATCGCATAGGATCCATCGCCATTTGGCGCAGCCTTGGACCGCAAAGCACCTACATCGGACCCAGCTTGCGGTTCAGTCAGGTTCATCGTGCCGCACCATTCACCCGAAATCAGCTTGGGCAGGTAGATATCTTTGATCTCATCGGACGCGTGATGCTCTAGCGCTTCGATCTGGCCTTGGGACATCAGCGGATTAAGCTGAAGGGACAAACAGGCGCTTGCCATCATTTCATTCACAGCAGTGGTCAATGTCATCGGCAGGCCCATACCGCCCACTTCAGGGCTGGCGGACATGCCGATCCAGCCACCGTTTGCAATCGCATGATAGCCGTCGCCAAAACCCGGTGATGTCCGCACAATGCCGTTTTCGAGCTTGGCCGGATGCAGATCGCCTGCGCGGTTGAGCGGGTATAACACCTCTTCACAAAGCTTGGCCGCCTCGGACAAAATCGCGTCGGCCATGTCTTCGGTCGCCTCTGCGAAACGTGTCGTGTCTGAAACGGTTCGGAAACCCGCAACGGTGTCCATGATGAAGCGGTAGTCGCTGACAGGGGCGAGGTATGGCATGGTGTTCTCCGAAAATGTCTGGCTACTTGGCAAGTGCGGCAGGTGCAAGTATGCAACGTAAATCTGATACTAGGGTATCGTAGCACGAGGTCCCTTCAACTGAAACGCAGCGTCATGAACCAAACCAAAACAAAAATATTACCGCCCGACGCCCATGGGTTGCGCGAAGCGGCTGAAATATTGCATGCAGGCGGACTTGTGTCATTCCCAACCGAGACGGTTTACGGTTTGGGTGCGGATGCACGTGATGATGCGGCGGTGGCGCGCATTTATGCAGCGAAGAGGCGGCCCAGCTTTAACCCATTGATCGTGCACTTGGCAGATGTATCAGTCGTTTCGCAATATGTGCAGATAAATGACGCAGCTAAACAGCTTGCCGACGCTTTTTGGCCGGGTGCATTGACGCTTGTTTTGCCAGTTGTTTCAGGCGGAACCGTGTCCAAATTGGTAACCGCAGGGTTGGGTACATTAGCAGTGCGTGTGCCAAATCACCCCGTCGCAACAGCTGTGTTGACGGCGTTCAGTGGGCCGGTGGCCGCACCTTCTGCAAACCCATCGGGCCGAATTAGCCCCACGATGGCGGCGCATGTTTTGGCAGGCTTAGATGGACGGATTGATGCCGTGGTTGATGGCGGGTCGTGTGATGTCGGGGTCGAGTCCACGATTGTGTCGTGTGTTGGCGTCCCGACATTGTTGCGCGCAGGGGGCATTTCCATTGAGGCGCTCGAGGCTTGTTTGGGTGCTCCTGTGCAGCGGGATGAAGACCCTGATGCACCGGCATCACCCGGTCAGCTTGCGTCGCATTATGCGCCTGCCGGAGTGATGCGTTTAAACGCATCCTACGCAGAACCGCATGAGACTTGGCTGGGTTTCGGGGCGGTGGACGCCGACCTTAATCTGTCACCTGCGGGTGAATTGACGGAAGCGGCGGCCAACTTATTTGGCATGTTGCACCAAATGGACGCATTGGGCGCGAAACATATTGCCGTCTCGCCGATCCCCGACCATGGTTTGGGACAAGCGATCAATGACAGATTACGCAGGGCCGCCGCGCCCCGCGATTAAGGGGACAGCATGGCACATGGGTATGACAAAGGGCGGTTGAACCTTCCATTCGTGGGAATCGCGACATTTGGCAAATACGACTACCAACCGGATTGGTCCGCGATTGATGCCGATGTGGCGGTCGTCGGCGCACCCTATGATTTTGGAACGCAGTGGCGCCCCGGTGCACGCTTTGGACCGCGCGCGATCCGCGAGGCATCAACTTTGTTCGCCTTTGGTCATGCAGGCGCGTACGACCATGAAGACGATGTGACTTATCTGGGTGAAGGCACGCGGATCGTCGACATTGGCGATGCAGACATCGTGCATACCGACACCGAACAGAGCCACGCACGGATTGAGGACGCGGTGCGCGCCATCCGTGCTGCGGGTGCATTGCCCGTTGTAATGGGCGGCGATCATTCGATCAACATTCCATGCGTGCGTGCCTTTGCTGACCACGGGCCTATCCATATTTTGCAGATCGATGCACATCTGGATTTCGTCGATGAGCGCCACGGCGTGCGGCATGGCCACGGCAACCCGATGCGCCGCGCAGCTGAACAGGATCACGTGACGGGCCTGTCGCAGTTCGGCATTCGCAATGTATCGTCGACGGCCAAGGACGGGTACGAGGATGCTCGTGCGATGGGGTCGGACATTTTGTCCGTGCGTCAAATTCGGGCACTGGGCGTCGCGGCCGTTGTGGATCGTATTCCGGCAGATGCCGATATCTACCTGACCATCGATATTGACGGCTTTGACCCGTCAATTGCGCCGGGCACAGGGACGCCAAGCCATGGTGGGTTCTTGTATTACGAAGTACTTGAGATCATTGCCGCAGTGGCCAAACGCCAGCGGATTGTCGGGATCGATCTGGTCGAGGTCGCACCGGATTATGACCAGACGGGCGGGACGGCGATTTTGGCTGCGCAATTGTTGCTCAATGTGATTGGGCGCCTTTTGCATCACCGGGAGTGACGTGATTAAAATTAGCTCTTTACATAATACCTTTTGGTATCGTAAATAAAGAATACCAAAAGGTATCCTATGAGGTGATGTGAAATGCCCAACCCAGAGCAAATGGGCTTTAGAGCCCTAGCTGACCCAACACGGCGCGATATTCTGCAAATGTTGGCCAAGCGTGACATGACAATCGTAGAGGTTGCTGAAAACTTTCAGATGACCCGCGCAGCCGTCAAAAAGCATCTTTTGATCCTCAATGAGGGTGGCCTCATCAACGTGCGCTCGGACGGACGCACCAAGGTGAATACGCTCGATGTGAATGGCATGAAGAAAGTTTTTAGCTGGTTTGACTACTTTGACACCTTTTGGGACGACCGCCTTTCCAAACTTAAGACTGAAATCGAAAAGGAAGCCCAATGACCGAAACAAGCATTCAAAAGACAATATTCCTCAAGGCACCGCCTGCAACTGTTTGGGATTATCTGACTGATCCAGCTAAGTTGGCGATTTGGTTCCACAAACCAAAATCCCCGCTTGTCGTAGGCGACTATGCAATGTTTGGAACCGATAGCGGTGACAAATTAATGTGGGGAACAGTGTTGCTGTCCGAACCGCACTCGCGGTTAGAATACACATTTACGATCAAACCAATGGGCGACGCCATAAGTACTGTGCGCTGGGCCTTGGACGAAGTTCCCGGCGGCACAAAACTGACGTTAAAACATGAAGGCCTACCTGCAGGAGAGGCCGCATTTGGTCTGACATTAGCGTTGGATAAGGGTTGGGATGACCATTTGGCGCGGATGCGTGCAGATGCTCACGTAGACTAACCATCCGAAACCAGATCGACCGTCGCTGTATCGCGGCGGTCTTAACCTTGCTGTCGCTCGATATAGCTGCGCAACTCTTCGGCCTCTTGGCGGGCTTCACGTAACCCGTCCATTGCGGCGCGCAATTCGGCTTCTGTCTGGGACAGTTGATTGGTGATTTCGGCCTCACGTTGCTGAAGATACGTGATCGCTTGATCGCGGGTTTCTTCGGCTTCGTGCAGGGCTTGGGCCATCTTATCCAGCTCGTCAATTTCAGCCTTGGTCACGCGGCTAAACCGATTGACCAGCCAGCTGGCGAACCAGCCAAGCATAAAGGCCACAAACAGGATGATCGCAGTGGCGATGATGAATTCGTTTCTGTTCAAGGTCTTGTCCTGCTTGTTATTCGCTTGTCGCGGCTTCGATGGCTTCGAGCGTGGTCAATTCTTCGACGGCACTTTCTGGTACAATCAATGAAAATTCAATCCGACGGTTGGCTTCGCGCCCATCTTCCGTGTCGTTTGTTGCAATCGGGTCCGCCTCTCCAAAGCCTATGGCTTCGAACGAACTGACGGGAATGCGGCGTTGACGTAGTGCGACAAGAACCGCACCTGCGCGTTCTTGGCTAAGCTGTTGGTTCATTTCTTCGCGGCCTTGGCTGTCGGTAAAGCCTGCAATTTGTATACGAAGATCGGCGCACTTCTTAAGAATTTCAGCGATATCGTCGACGATGGGCAGTGTATCGGCGGTGATCGTCGCAGAACTCGGATCGAACACAATCTTACGTGCGTTCGTGATCGCATCAATCTGCGCTATGCACTCTTCTGGGGTCGGCAGGCTTGCAATAGGATCAAGCTGTTTGACATACGTCACATCGATTTCAAAACTGGATGTTTGACCCAGCTTATCAATCAGCAAACGGGTGATATCCGCTTGCGCGGTTTCCAACCCAGTGTTCCCTTTGATGATCATCTGATCGGGCTCTACGACGACGGAACCGTTGGACATTTTTGACAATGCCTCGATCCCAGCCAGAACACGCACAGCCCACCCAGCAGGTAGATCGCTGACCACGCGAGTGCCCATCGTCACGTTAGCGCGACCGAATTTGGCCATCGCATAGTTTTCGGCAGTGGTGTTGATCAAGTCATCGGGAATACGCCCACGCAACTGCACCGCGCCTTCTGGGCTACGGGTGGCGACAAATTGAGGCGGACCTTCTGCACCAGTTTCGGGCGTGGTGGGCAGTTCAGCGTTGAGGGCAAAGACGTCGGGCAGCGCATTTTCCAATTCACCAACGACGCTGTCAAATGTGCTTTGGTCGGTGCCCTGCAGCGCGACCAGCGTTACATCCGTATCTGAAATAGTGACGGTCCCGCCGCCCAAGGCATTAATTGCGCCGATTGCGCCTGCAACGGCACTGCCCCACGTGCGGGACGGGACGCCAAGCGCCTGAACGCAGGTGCTTTTGCCTTCAAAACCGGCGGCAGAAGCGGCTACCATAATCGCCCGTTCTGCATCGGGGCTATCCGCAGCACATGCGTCGAACCGGACTCCGTCAGCGTCCTTGGAAAACCGCGTCGTAAATGGGGATATCACCGGCCGCGGCGCACTTATTGAAACAGCCAGCCGGACACCATCGGGGGTATTGCGCGCAAGTGCAGTTTCCAGCCGATCTTTGTCGGCGGCACTATCAGAGATTGCGTTTATAGCAACGCGTTCCGCACCAACCGAAATTTTCGACCGAGGCAGCATTTCAAGTGCACGCAAGCTATAATTGAGCGCGGCAGGCCATGTGTCAGGAACGGGATAATCCGCGCTTTCCAAAAGATCAGTCACAGACTGGCCATTGGCGATGTCCGTGATGCGAGCTGCTAGTCGGTCGCGGTCAGTATCAGCCGGAATAAGCCCAATTAGCGACACGCCACTATCGTTGCGCAGGATTTCAATCGCAAAATCTGGTGCTTTGAAGTTGCGTGATTCGGTCACACTCATGTTGTCGATAACGCGGCTGGCGTCCACGATGCTGCCAGAGGCAGAGATGGCGCGGAACCGCGACGCCTCTGTTGGGGCTTCCCCTTCGATGATCACTTGCAAGCCGTCGCCGATGACAGATGCCCAATCATACCCCCGATCCATAAGGGTTTCACGCACGGATACGACTGATCTGTCTTGCACAAACGCCACAGTCGAGTGAGCGGCCAAGGCTGAAATCAGCGCGGCACAGATGAACACACCAATGCGAAGAAAAAGGGCGGAAAGGCGCATGGGCATCCGTTCGTTGCGATACTATTTGTCTCTTGGATAAGGGCTAGCGCGGCTAGGTTCAATCAAAGGAACGCAGCGATGGCGAAAAACGGCAAAGGGATCAGCCCCGCATCGCGGTTTGTCCGAAACAAGCGCAGCAAAAGCGGCCCGTCAGTGGCGTCAAACTTCTGCAATTGCCACGTCATATGCCAGCCCATCGCCCACGGGCCGATAAGCGCCACGACAAGTGACAATATTGACCGATCTTGCGCCGCGAACACAACTGTAGCCCCCATCAGCATAATCGTCGCGGTCATAAAGCCGCGCAACCAAAGGTGCGTTTTGCCACCAAACAGTCGCGCGGTGGATTTCACCCCAATCAGCGCGTCATCTTCTGCGTCTTGGTGCGCATAGATCGTATCGTAAAATAGGGTCCAACAAATGCCTGCTGCGTACAATAAAACAGGGGCGAACCCGATTGATCCGGTATGTGCGGCCCAGATAAGTAACGCGCCCCAATTGAACGCGATCCCAAGGAACACCTGCGGCCACCACGTGAACCGTTTCGCAAATGGATAAATCGCCACAGGGATGATCGATAGAAAGCCCAAGCCAATCGCCAAGGTGGGATAGGTCAGCAAGATGGTCAACGACACCAGCGATTGCACCAGCATCCATGCCAATGCGGCGCGCACACCTACTTGGCCGGATGGAATGGGCCGTGAACGTGTACGCGCCACTGCCGCGTCAATGTCGCGATCGGTGATGTCGTTCCAGGTGCAGCCTGCACCGCGCATCAAAAACGCGCCGAGGCCCGCAGACACCAGCAGCCACGCGTCAAACATGCTTGCCTGTCCGTCGGCCAATATCGCAAGCGACAGCGCCCATAAGCACGGCAAATAAAGCAGCCAAGTACCAATAGGCCGGTCCGCACGTGATAGCCGTAAATAGGGTCGGGTGCCCGCAGGTGCCCATCGGTCAACCCAATTTCCTGCACTATCTGCGACGGCTCCCTCTGGCATCTGGTGATCGGCGGTCATATGTTCGCTTTCATGGCATCTAAAGTTCGTCTTTTTGTAGATCACCCGCTGGGTCCAGCGCAATCAGTTCCGTTAACGCGGGACCAAGCGCATTATTTGTTCGGGGTCATGCGCCTTGGAGCCGGCACAGTCGTGTCGCTTATTAATGGGGCCGACGGCGAATGGGACGCCGAAGTCGTCGAGGCTGGTAAAAAGGGCGGTGTCCTTTTGTGCCAATCCCAAACCAAACCTTTGCAAATGCCCCCTGACGTGTGGCTGCTGTTTGCGCCAATCCGCAAGGAACGCACAGCGTTTATCGTGGAAAAAGCGACGGAGCTTGGGGCTGCACGTATCATGCCCATCCAAACTGAATATACCAATAACGCCGACCGCCTGCGTATTGATAAGCTGCGCGCACACGCGCTGGAAGCCACCGAGCAATGCGGCGGCACCTATGTGCCTACGGTCGATGATCTGGCAAAGCTGTCAAAGGTCCTTGATGGCTGGGATTCCACCCGCCGGATCATGTTTTGCGACGAAACAATGCTGGGGCAGGCGTCTGTCTTAGATGCAGGGCTGACTGGTCGTTGGGCGATCATAATTGGCCCCGAAGGCGGATTTTCTGACAAAGAACGCACGCGACTACACGGCATGGACTGCGCCCACCCCGTCAGCCTAGGCCCGCGCATCTTGCGGGCAGACACGGCCGCAGTCGCAGCATTGACCCTATGGCAAAACGCAATGGGGGACTGGCGATGATCCGCCTTGATCCCAATGACCAGCCGATGATTGAGGCTTTTCTGACCGAGCATCTTGATACATCGATGTTCCCGATGTCGAACTTGCAAGAATACGGGATGAATGGTGGCCACGCACGTGCAATGACTTTTTGGCGAGATACCAATGCAGGACCAATAACTGACCTGCTTGGAATTTCCGATGAAGGCATGGTTATGCCGTATCTGACATTAATTTCCGATAAGGATATCATGGCGGCCCTCAATGAGCGCACGGTCATTGGAATTATTGGAGAACAGACAAGCTGTCGGCGGGTGCAACGGGCTTTGGATCTGACGGATACTGACTTGCATCTTGATAAAGACGAAACCCTTTTTGCGATGTACCTTTCACATCTCTCAAGTGTTAATACAGACCTAAGTATACGCAGTTTCATAGAGTTTCCGCGCGATGTCTTGGTGGGCTGGATGCACGATTACTTAACTGAAACGCTAGGCACCCCGGGTGACGACGCATTTCCTATGGCTGTGCAGCGCTTCGACGATTTTGCCGGAAAAGGCAGTCATGTTGTTTTAGTGGATAAGGATACTCCGGTTGCGATGACGGGGTTCAACGCCCAAGTCGGGCAGACTGTACAAATCGGGGGGGTCTATACGCCACCTGAACTGCGTGGACGCGGATATGCGCGCACGGCGATTGCGCTGCACTTGGAGCAGGCCACAAAATCTGGCGCGACGCGGGCACTTTTATTCGCAGATGATCCGGCGGCAATCAAAGCTTACCGTGCAGTGGGATTTACGGACATCGGCCAATACACACTTTGCATATTTTCCAAACCAATGGGTATCTCAAATGTCTGATTTCATGCGCCCCGAAGCACGGGCAACATTATGGCGTTGGCGCGAAGCATTGACAGGTCTTGCCCTTGTGGGGGTCGGTCTGTGGTGGACGCTGGGCAGTTTTGGGATCGTGCGTTGGATCGGTGTGGTCCTGACCGCTGGGGCAGCCATTCTCGTGATTGCGGGTATTCAACGGGCGCGGTTCCGGCAAACGGGCGAGGGGCCGGGAATTGTGCAAGTCGCCGAACGACGACTTGCCTATTTGGGGCCTCTGACGGGCGGGCAAATGGACATCGCTGACCTCACGCGGCTAGAGCTTGACCCAACCGGCCATCCCGCTGCGCATTGGATTCTGACGGGTATCGGCGGCCAGTCGATCGCGATCCCTGTGAACGCGCAAAACGCAGATGCGTTATTTGATCTATTTGGCAGCCTGCAAGGCATCCAAACGACGGCCATGCTGGACGTGCTATCACAAACACCTGATGTGCGCGTCACAGTCTGGGAAAAAACACCGACCCTGCTACATTGACACTGCTGCCTGTTCGCGGCACCGATAACCTGAACCCTTGTCCCATGACGGAGCCTTTCCCAATGTCCATTCCACAGTCCGGCGGCGGCCCGATCGAGCATCACGACCAACTGGCACAATTGCTGGCTGACGGGTGCAAGCCCAAAGAAGATTGGCGCATCGGCACCGAGCATGAAAAGTTCGGCTATTGCAAAGATACGCAACAGCCGCTGCCCTATGAAGGTGAGCGGTCGATCCAAGCGGTCCTCGAAGGTCTGCGCGACCAATTCAATTGGGCACCAGTTGAGGAAGAAGGCAAAATTATCGGCCTAAGCAAGGGGCTCGCGAATGTCAGTTTGGAACCGGGCGGCGCGTTGGAATTATCCGGCGCCCCTGTGGAAACCATCCACCAGACTTGTGACGAGGTAAACGACCACCTGCGCGAAGTTAAAGCCGTTTCCGATGTCCTTGGTGTGAAATTCATCGGTCTCGGTGCGGCACCTGAATGGTCCCACGAAGAAATGCCGTTAATGCCCAAAGGGCGTTATAAGCTGATGAATAACTACATGGAAAAGGTTGGCACCATGGGTACGGCGATGATGCGCCGGACCTGCACTGTGCAAGTGAACCTTGATTTTGGTTCAGAGGTCGACATGGTGCAAAAGCTGCGCGTGGCCTTGGCCCTACAGCCGGTTGCAGCCGCGCTATTCGCCAATTCGCCGTTCTTTGAAGGCAAACCAAATGGCCATAAATCATGGCGGTCGCGTATCTGGCGTGATCTGGATGCTGACCGCACAGGCATGCTGCCTTTCGTCTTTGAAGACGGCTTTGGGTTCGAGGCTTGGGTGCAATGGGTTCTCGATGTGCCGATGTATTTTGTGTACCGTGATGGCAAATACATTGACGCGCTGGGCATGTCCTTCCGCGATTTCCTGAAAGGCGAATTGCCCGCATTGCCAGGTGAAAAGCCGATGCTATCGGATTGGGCGGACCATCTGACCACCGTTTTCCCCGAGGCGCGGATCAAACAGTTCATTGAAATGCGCGGAGCTGATGGCGGACCTTGGCGGCGCCTATGCGCCTTGCCTGCGTTCTGGGTTGGGCTGATGTACGACCAAACGGCGCTTGATGCCGCGTGGGATCTTTGCAAAAACTGGACCGCTGAACAACGCGAAGCGCTGCGCGTTGCAGCGTCCGTTGACGGGTTGCAGGCAAAGATTGATGGGATCAACATGCTTGAGCTGGCCCGCGAAGTTGTTGCGATTTCTGAGGCCGGCCTTAAAGCCCGTGCACGTCCAGGTGCGGGCGGGCTTGTGCCCGACGAGACCCATTTTCTAAATGCGCTGAAAGAAAGCATTGAGACAGGACAAACCCCTGCCGATGAATTGCTGGCAAAATACAATGGCGAATGGGCGGGTGATCTGACCAAGATTTACGACGAATATAGCTATTAACCTTGCCATAATACTGCCTCGAATACCCACTATTTGGAAACATTGAAGGGGTCGATGCGATGCAGATGTTCTTAAGTCCGCGCTTTGCGATGTTGCTGCTGATCGGCCTGCCTTTAGCGGGCGGGGCGGTTGCGCATCCGCACGGGGCCAGCGCATTTATCATGGGCGCGTGGGCTGGCACGTTAATCGTTGCACCGCCGCTGATGATTTTTCTTTGGGCGCTTGGGTTGCGGACAATCGGACAGCTTTTGCGTCCACTTGCACGGCTGCCAATTCTCGTCGGAATGACAGTTCTAATGTTCTATATTTCTGACACGGAAATTGGGCTGGGTGGACAGCTCGCTGGTGGCGGCGCGCTGATGTATTGGTTACGCCAAGGGCGCGGTAGCGCGGTCATCTAACGGCCTATTTTTGGTTCCTTGCCCGCGCGCATCCGTTTGATATTGGCGCTATGGCGCGAATAGATGAGCGCCGCCAAAGCGAATGAAAGCGCAAACAATCGCCCATCTGTCATGAATGCCACGATCAACGGCGCCCAGCCTGCTGCAAACAGTGCAGCCATTGATGAATAACGCCCGATCGCTGCAACGACGATCCAAATAGCACCTGCAGCCAAACCAACAACTGGTGACAAGGCGATCATCAGGCCAAAATAGGTTGCGACGCCTTTGCCGCCCTTAAACCGCAGCCAAACCGGAAAGCAGTGCCCGATAATTGCAGCCAAACCTGCCAATTGTGCCGCGTCTTCGCCCGCAAATGCGCGCGCTAGAAGAACAATTGCAGCACCTTTGCCCGCATCAAACAGGAGCGTCAGCGCGGCCGCTGTCTTATTACCAGTGCGCAAAACATTGGTTGCTCCGATGTTGCCGGACCCAATATTGCGTAAATTCCCAAGACCCATGACACGCGCAACGATCATCCCAAACGGGATCGATCCAAGCACATAACCACCAAGCGCCCAAAGGATGAGGTAGATCGTTGGTGTAATAATTTCAGGCATCATATTTCCTCGCTGACAAGTGTGCCGCCGACCCACGTGCCAAGGACAACGCCTTGCATACGTGCACCGTCAAATGGGGTATTCTTTGATTTGGACTTCAGCTTGGCGCGGTCCAAAATGAACGGCGCGTCGGGGTCAAACCAGACCAAATCTGCGGGAGCGCCTGCGCGCAGACGGCCCGTGTCCAGCCCAAGCAACCGAGACGGGTTTAGCGACAGCGCTGCAAACAACCGCGGAAGGCTGATCATTTCGGCGTGATACAAACGCAAGGCGGCGGGCAGCAATGTCTCAAGACCGACGGCCCCGCTTGCGGCTTCTTCAAACGGCAAGCGTTTGCTTTCTTCGTCTTGGGGTGTGTGCATGGAGCAGATGATATCGATCAACCCATCTGCGACCGCTTGGACAACGGCCAAACGGTCATCTTCGGATCGCAGCGGCGGCTTAAGCTTAAAGAATGTCCGGTAATCGGCTACATCCAATTCATTCAGCGTCAGGTGATGCACGCCGACGCCAGCGGTGATGTTGAGCCCGTTACGTTTAGCCCGTTCTAGCGCAGGCAAGGCGCGCGCAGTGGTGATTTGGTCGGCGTGATACCGCGCGCCTGTCATCTCTAATAGGGCGATATCGCGGTCCAATGCCATGCGTTCCGCCATCGGTGTCACACCGGGCAGTCCGCGCAATGAGGCAAACTTGCCTGATGTCACAGCTGCCCCTTCGGATAATCCGGGGTCTTGGACATGGGCGATGACCAATGCATCAAGGCTGCGCGCATAGGTCAGCGCGCGGCTGAATGCTTTGGTGTTTGTAACAACGCGGTCGCAATCGGTGAACGCCACAGCGCCCGCATCTTGCAAGAACCCGATCTCGGTCATCACTGCGCCATCACGGCCTTTGGTCAGGGCGGCCATCGGCAGCACGCGCACCGGCGCATCAAGTGCCGCACGGCGAGACACAAATTCAAGCGTTTCCGGTAGGTCAATCGCAGGCAGCGTATCGGGGCGGGTCACGATTGTTGTGACGCCACCCGCAGCGGCAGCCCGACCCGCAGAGCGGAACGATTCCTTGTGTCGTTCACCGGGTTCGGACACCTTCACGCCGATGTCGACGATGCCTGGTGCAAGACAGTTTCCCGCACAGTTGACGATTGTCCCTTTGACGTCAGGCGTAGGGTTTTCATACACCTCAACGATCAAACCATCACGAACCCGTAGCGCACCCAGCGTGTCAGTCTGCGCCACCGGATCAATCAGACGGGCATTGATGAATATCGTGTCTGTCATGTGGCACCTTGCTGAATGTTACGGATGTGGGACAGAACTTCGGACGCGTCTGCAATACGTTCAAATCCGATTTTTGCTTCATACGTTCTTTTATTGCTGCGCCGCGTCTCCGTCGCAAACATGATCGACGGAAGTTCCGCATCGACATAGTCGACAGATGTGTCCGGCGAGATTGGATAAGACTTCAGCCTGCGGCCCCGAAATGGCATGTCTGTCGCGATAAACGCCCGCTTGTTTGTCAACGTATACCACGTGTGTCTGCGTCGGAAAACGCCGCCAAAAAGAGCCCAGAAAACCATCGATGCACCCACGCTGAAATGGATCAACCCAAACATCCAGAATACGCCACCTGCTTGTGAAGCCTTTGTCATCCAAAACGCCGCAAATCCGGCGAAAAAGATACCAAAAGCAGCACTCCCGATGTCCTTTATGCCGACGGAAAATCTACCATCGGGGCGGCCCTGCCAAACGATGTCCTCGCCGTTGTGAAGGTGGTCTTTCCAGTCGAGCTTGCTCATCGCGCAATCCAGATCATTACGGCCACCAGCGCAAATAGCACCAGCAACGCATAAGTCGCGATCCGGCCTGACATGGCTGCGTCGGAGGGCTTTTTCCGCGCCTGCGGCACGGTGCCGACTGCGCTATCGCTTGTGATCGGGCGCGGGGCTGACATGCGCGGCGTTTCGCGCAAAACCATCACCAGCCGTACGTCACTGGGCAGATTGATATCAAACGCGGTGCCGCCAAAGGCCGCCGACATTACCAGCACCACAGCGCCCATTAGCCCGCGCAATTCTTCTGCTTGGATCGTAGATACAGGCATGTCGTATCCGTTAAGGATGAAATCAGGCAGGCTCATATCCGCCAGCATACCCGGTGTGATCGCATCGACGTAATCGGTGTTGAGCACAACGTTCCCGAAGACAGCCATCATCGCCGCGTCCGTTTTGTCGCCCAGCCCATCAGGGGAAGGGCGGTTTAGTTCCAGCACATAGATCGCGCTGTGGTCATGCGCGGGGATGTGGATCATGTGAGGTCCCTTCGGGTTGCATCAATTAATTTGCGTACAGCACCTAAGTGGGACACGTAATTCAATTCAACGCTGCGTCCATTGCTGAATTTAATCCGAAGCCCCCACCAAAACCATCTGCGTGTGCCAGTGATTTCAGACAGTGGCGCGAAAACGGTGTCGTCGCCGTCGGAGAACTGAAGCTTGTCCTTGGTCAGAATCCAGTGCTGGGCGCGGTGGCTGTTCCAGATCGTGAAATCATCAAAGATGAGCATGTAGTACAAAGTCGAAAAGGCAAGACTGCCAGCAAAGAGCCAGAACAGTTGAAAATCAGGTAGTGCTACACCGAACACAACGACCGAAGTCAGCAATGGAACGACAGATGTCAGCAATCCTAAACAAACGGATCTGGACAAAAAGATCCAAATAGAGGGTCGCCATTCTGCTATGTTTGCGTCAATGCTCAAGCTGAGATCTCGGTCTTTTGGCGGTAGGCCCGCAGGTTTTGTGCGAGCAGATCCATTGCGGCCATGCGCACGGCGACTGTCTCTTATACACATC
>OJHH01000149.1_pt1 | contig 21111 bp, 23 predicted proteins | sample 1594911 | NCBI WGS metagenome assembly OJHH01 (sample SAMN05416787, study PRJEB24817) | seawater metagenome | isolation source: Sea water | place: Canada:Atlantic | collected 2013-11
CAATGACGGCACGGGTCTCGTTGGTTTTGGACATATCAGTATCGCGGGTTAGGACTGCTTGTTCGGGACGTGCGCCGGCCATGCTTACATCCGTTCGCCGCTGGTGCGATCAAACAAGTGGCAAATACCAGCGGCGATCGTCGCAGACACAGGTTCGCCGATCTTGATGCGGTAATCTTTGCCAGACTTGACCGACAAAATCGTCCCACCGGCACGCATCGTGACCATCGTGGCCTCGCCCAGCAATTCAAGCGAATAGACTTGCGAATTAGCCTGCGCATCGCCATCCGACACCTGTGCGTCTTCGGCGCGAAACCCAAGCGTGACCGGACCGGAAACATCTGCGCGCAGGCCAGAAATGCTAATATTATCGGCGGTAAACGTGCCGTCAACGATGTCACCATCAATCAAGTTCATCGCAGGGCTGCCAATAAAGCCTGCAACAAACGTATTGGCAGGCATGTCGTAAATCTCAGTCGGGGTGCCGACCTGCTGGACCATACCCTTGTTCATGACAACAACACGGTCAGCAAGGGTCATCGCCTCGATCTGATCGTGGGTCACGTAAATCGTCGTGGTCTTCAATTCGTGGGACAGGTTTTTAATCTGGGCGCGGGTGCTGACACGCAGCTTGGCATCCAAATTCGACAGCGGCTCGTCCATCAAAAACACGTTGGGTTCCCGGACAACAGCGCGGGCCAAAGCAACACGTTGACGCTGACCACCGGAAAGCTCTGCAGGCTTGCGGTGCAGGAATTCATCAAGCTCAACCATCGCAGAGGCACGCTTAACAAGCACATCATGATCGCCAGTAACCTTACGGACTTTTAGCGGAAACCGGATGTTCTCATAAACATTCATGTTGGGGTAAAGAGCGTACGACTGGAACACCATCGCGACATCGCGATCCTTGGGGTCCAGATCATTGATCCGCTTACCATCGACGATAATATCGCCACCAGATGCGTCCTCAAGACCTGCGATCATGCGCATCGTTGTGGTCTTGCCGCAGCCTGATGGGCCGAGCAGAACAAGAAACTCTTGGTCGGCAATCGTCAGATTGAAATCATGGACGCCTATAAAGTCGCCCCATCGCTTGCTCACATTGCGCAGTTGAATCTCGGCCATCGGTGCCCCCTGAAATTAGACATATTGCATACGTTTGCAAAACATTGCCGCGATTCCATGAATCAAGCAATACCTCAATTGATAAACGTAAAAAATAATGGGAAACGCAAGATTAACACTTGCACGATCGGCCTGTTCAATCGTTAAATTGCAAACGTATGCAAATGGCGCTCATGATTCGGGTTGCTTCAAACACGCTTACGAAACACGATCCCGCACAGGCGGGGCGCATTTGATAACGGAGAGTGAACTTATGAACGTATTTAAGATTGCCACACTGGGGACAGCGACTGCCGTTCTCATGGGCACCACAGCAATGGCCGACGGCCACGCTTGCGCTATCACAGATGGCCGCGTGAACATCGTAGGCAACGAATTCCCAGCGATCCAGTCGGTTGCAGCAGCGGCCCTTGCATGTGCAAGCGGTGTTGACGCAGAGGCAAACCTGACCGCCGATCACCAAAAGATTAATCTTGCAGGCATGTCCGGCAATCCGGCGGAATACACATCCGCAGTGGTCGCCAACTCGTCCATCGTGGCCTTGATCAACGAAGACGTTGTGCGTCCGCTTGACGATCTGGTCGCCATGTACGGTGCAGACATTCCTTCCCATCAGCTGATCACAATCGACGGTCAGGTAATGGCCGTGGCCTTTATGGCCAACGCGCAGCACCTTGTGTACCGCAGCGATGTGCTCGCACAGGTCGGCATGGATGTGCCAACATCTTACGAAGGTGTTCTTGAAGCAGCCGAAGCAATTCGCGCCGCAGGCATCATGGATAACCCAGTTGGCGGCGCATATGCAGCAGGCTGGAACCTCGCAGAAGAATTCGTAAACATGTACCTCGGTACTGGCGGCGATTTCTTTGAAACAGGCACCGCAAACGTGTCGATCAACAACGAAGACGGCGTTGAAGCACTGGAAATGATGAAGGCGCTGACTGCCTACATGAACCCAGATTACCTGACACACGACAGCAACGCGACGTCTTCAGAATGGGAAGCAGGCAACGTTGCCCTGATGAACATGTGGGGCAGCCGGACAGGCGTTTTGATGGATGACGAAGGCGCTGAAATGGCCGTCTATTCCAACACAGTCGCAGGTGGCCCACTGACAGTTGGCGACAGCGGCAACGCGGCGTCCTCGCTTTGGTGGGACGGTTGGACTGTGGCGAAAAACATCTCTGATGAAAGCGCTGCAGCAACATTCCAAGCCATGGCATACGCCACATCGCCTGCACTGCTGAACGATGAAACCATGTCCCAAGCCGTCTGGCTGATGAACGGTTTTGAAGCACAGCCAGTGAACGAAGGCGTTCTGGCAACCGTCGCAGCCGGCGCAAGCCCGTACCCAATGCTGCCATTCATGGGTCTGTTGCACACGGCAGCTGGCGATAACATCGCTGACTTCCTGCAAGGCAACGAATCCGCAGAACAGGCATTGGCGGACATTGAAGCAGCCTACACAGCTGCAGCAACCGAGCAGGGCTTCTTGCAGTAATACCTCCCGCGTTCGGGCTGGCCCGCCGGCCCGAACGCACCTTACTTTTCGCGGCCATACTCCAATTTTGGCCCTCCCTTGGCCCCAACAGCGTCAGAGACATATCATGAAACATTCAACTTTCTTCTGGTTTGTCCTCCCCTCGGCCTTTCTTATGCTCTTATTTATCGCGCTGCCTGTGGCCTCTGTGGTCACACAGTCGATGTATACCGCCCACGAACAGGTGCTGGTGACGGTTGAAAATTGTGGGCCGTTTGGGTGCAAGCCCGTCACCTCAATTGACCAAGAAGCCACCAAAGCGCTGAACGCCGACAAGCCGCTCGGCAAATGGGCAGGTCTGGATATCTACAAAGACCGGAACCACCTCGCATTTTCCGAAGTCGGCTCCGCGTGGGTGAATGCAGATGGGCTGCCTGATTTCGGCAAAACCTTGATGAATTTGCCGTTCTACAAGGCAATGGCGTTTACGCTGACCTACACATTTATCGTGACACCGCTGACAATCATCTTTGGGTTCTTTATCGCAGTCGCGGTCAATTCCGTGGCCAAGGCGCTTAAGGGACCGACAATTTTCCTGACGCTCTTGCCGTTCATCGTGACCCCATTGGTCGGATCGCTGATCATTTTCTGGATGGTCGATGCACGGGGGATCTTGGGGACAGGGCTGCAATGGCTGGCCAATAATCCGGACCTATCGGTCAAGGCGTCAACGCCGCTGATGTGGATCATGCTGATGTTCTACGGCATCTGGCACGCAGCACCGTTTGCGTTCGTGGTGTTCTACGCTGGGCTACAAACCGTCAACAGCGAAAGCCTAGAGGCGGCGATGATCGACGGGGCAAACCGCTGGGAACGTATTCGGTACGTCGTGATCCCACACCTGTTCCCGCTGGTAACCTTCGTGGCGCTGATCCAACTGATGGACAACTTTCGGGTGTTTGAACCAATCGTATCGTTCAGCGCACAAGCGCACGCCACATCCCTATCCTACGCGATCTTTAACGACCTGGGCGGGGAAACACGGCTGCTATCATCTGCGGCTGCCACATCCGTGCTGACGATTATCGGCATCGCAATCCTTTTGTCGCCAGTGCTGATCCGCACTTACCGCGACTTTTCAAAACCAAGCTAAGGGGCGACACACATGGCCAATAAAGCCACAGCGCAACCGCTCTCGGTTAAGTTTCTTGCCATATCATTCCTGATGTTCTGGCTGGTGCTGGCTGCGTTCCCATTCATCTGGACGCTTTGGGGATCATTCAAAGTCGAAGGCGACTTCTTTTCCAAAGCCAACTGGGCCAATGCGCTTTTCGGCGGGCTGACACAAAAAGAAACCGGCGGCAGCTTTACCGGTGACGGATACTACGGAGCCTTCGTCGAAGAGGAATTCTGGCGGGCCGCACTCAATTCATTCATCGTGTGTTTCTTCGTTGTGACGATCTCGCTGACTTTCGGAACCTTGGGCGGTTATGCGCTATCGCGGTCCACACATAGGTATGCATTCTGGTTCCTGCTGTTCGCGCTGATCTTTCGGGCGATGCCACCAATCACGCTCGTTTCAGGCTATTTGTTGCCGTTCTATGAATATAACCTTTGGGGGCGCCTATCGACCACGATCATCGTGCTTGTGGCAATCAACCAACCGTTCACACTGTGGATGCTGCATGCGTTCTTCAAAAACATTCCCAAAGATCTGGACGAATCCGCAATGGTCGACGGCTGCACACGGTTCCAAGCCTTCCGGCACGTCATTATCCCAGTCATGTGGCCGGGCGTAATCACAACAGGGCTGTTCAGCTTCCTGTTGGCCTATAATGACTTTGCGGTGACCTCTATGTTGCTGTCCAAGGACAACCAAACCATGGTGCCAAAACTGGCGTCCTTCCTTGGGACGACACAAACCAAAGGCAACGTTATGTTCGCAGTCGCGGCCGTTGTTTCAATCACCGCACCACTGTTTGTGATGGTCATGGTATTCCAACGCCAGATCGTATCAGGCCTCACAGCCGGAGCCGTCAAAGGATGATCACAGCCGCCAAGCGTTTGGTCAGTGACCATTACGCGGCGATGGGTACGGCTGACGCCGGCACCATCGGCGCGATCCTCTCCGAAAGGGTATCACCTGATTGGCACTGGCGCGGGATGCACCCGTTTTACGAACAATATGGGGCCGCAAATGTGGCCTCCGCGTTTTGGGCACCATTCCTGACCGCAATGTCATCAGTACAACGTCGCGAAGACATCTTTTTCGCAAATGAAAACTCTTTGGACGGCGAAGACGGTATTTGGGTCGTGTCCATGGGGCACCTGATGGGGCTGTTTGATCAGCCGTTCCTCAGCATCCCTGCAACACGCAAAATTACGATGCTGCGCTATGCGGAATTCAACCGCGTGTTGGATGGCAAGATCGTCGAAACCGCGATGTTCTGCGACCTGATCCACTTGATGCACCAAGCAGGGCTTACGCCGCTGCCTGCACAGACAGGACAACACCTGATCCAACCCGGACCGCGCACCCATGACGGGCTGCACTATGATGGGGCCGCTGACGGAACAGATACGCTCGCGCTTATCAACCGGATGATCGGCGACGTTGATGCGAATTCCAACGCCGCAGACATCAGCGCCCCGCGCGATGCAACGCCGCAAGACGAGCTGACGCGCTGCTGGCACGATGACATGATCTGGTGGGGACCCGACGGGATCGGGGCGACCTACACAATCGATCGCTACATCGAGCAACATCAGAAGCCGTTCCGCACGCTACTTGCGGACCGCAAGTTTCACGGACACGTCGCGCGGCTCGCTGAAGGCAACTACGGCGGGTTTTTCGGCTGGGCCAACCTGTCGGTCACACCCACCGGCGGCTACATGGGCTTGCCCGCAGGACCACGGTCCGAGATGCGCGTCGTTGATATCTACCGGCGCGACGGCGACAAGCTTGCGGAAAACTGGGTCTTTATCGACATTCTGTATTTCCTCAAACAACAGGGGCACGATGTGCTGGGGCGTTTGGGCAACACCTGAACACCAGCGACAATTTCGCCCTTGGGAAAACCCAAGGCGGTGGGGTAACACAACCCCAAGTTAAGTCGAATCAATCGGAGAAATGCTATGCACAAAGGTTTTACATACTGGCTCGCCTGAGCCGCATAGCAATTGCGCATCTGCGCACCCCTCTCCCCATTGAATTTATGACTTTTCAGGAACGCTCCCATGCATCCCCCATTCTATAGCGTCGATCACAAGATCGGTCCCGACATCCATAGTGGATATGAAAAACCGCGCGTACGGCGGGGCAAACCCGCACGACTGCAGATGATTGCGGCCTCAAACGGCTGGCCGCCCGTCCCGCTTGTGGCACCCGCAACCGTTGCAAGGCTCGGGCCAACATTATACATCGTGCCACTGCCAGAACACGGGTTGCGGGTGATGATTGCGCGTTGGCTGATCCGCACAGGACAGCGGATGATTTTGCCCGGCTAATACGTATGCACAGGGCCGGCGGCGCGGGGTGCGGACAAGCAAACGCTTGTGGGCACCCCGTATATCACCGCTCCAAATTTTATCACTGTCAAAGACGAACTATACATCCGCCCAGTCAGTAAGACCGCTTCGGCCAACATCCGTCAGATCGTACACGCCACGCGACACCCGCACAAACCAGCCATAGTGATCAGCCGCCATGATGCTAGTCGCGGCAGGAACCTCTGCCCATGTCTTAACCTTGGCGCCTGTGCTGGGACCATGCACCGCCAAAAACCTTGCGCACAGCAAGGCATCCTGACGGTACCCGGTGACCAATCCGTGACGCGTCGCGCCACCCTCATTGGGATCACCCTTCAACCGCTCAAACGCCTTAAGCAACTTCTTGGCAGATTTTGGCTGTTTGCGGGGCACATAGCCACCGGGATCAGCATGGGCCGTCACATGACCGTCGCGCAACCGCACCGTCAAAACCCCCAGCCCAACGCGGCGGGCAAGCTTCACATTATCCTTAAGCGCGCGGATCGCCGCCTTACCGTCCTTTTCGGGGACAGCGACGTAGACCAAATCGGTCACCGACAAACGGTCAATCCCCTGATGGAACAACGTCAATGAAAACCCCAACTTCAGCTCGACCAAAACCGGCGCATCACCTTTGCGCACAGCCATGACATCCACAGCCCCGACCTCGCCTTTCACGACATAGCCTTGGCGCGTCAAGAATGCCTTCACAGGGGCATATAAATCCGCCTCGCGTGGTTTAGTCATACGTCATACCGGCCATGGGCAATCTGCAACGTGACAGCCATGACCTCTCCCTTTATAAGCCGCTTAAATCCTCTCTGATTTAACGGAATAAAACAATGACAACTCTGATTTTTGGGCACAAATCGCCCGACACTGATTCCCTCGGCTCTGCGCTGATCTGGGAATGGTTCATGAACCACACTGGTGTAGACGCACAAGCCAAACTTTTGGGCACGCCAAACACCGAAGCCGCCTTTGTGGCGACGCGCTGGGGCTTTGATCAACCCGAGATCATCACAGACGTCGCCGACGGCCAAGACGTCGTGATCGTTGACACCAACAACCCTGCGGAATTGCCTGCCAATATCAACGGCGCAAACGTGACCGCGATCATCGACCACCACAAATTGGTTGGCGGTCTGGAAACAGCTGGACCAATCGACATTACGATCCGTCCGCTGGCTTGCACCGCGACAATCATGCACGATCTGATGGGCGACCACGCAGCGCACATGCCAGACGCGATCAAGGGCTTGATGCTGTCGTGCATCATTTCCGACACGCTGGAATTCCGCTCGCCGACAACCACAGCCGTGGACAAAGCACTCGCTGAATCCCTCGCCGCTGATTTGAACATCGACATGGGCGCCTACGCGACCGAAATGTTTGAGGCCAAATCAGACGTGTCTTCGTTCTCTGACGCAGAACTTTTGCGCATGGACAGCAAGGAATACGCCGTCGGTGACACCAAATTCCGCGTCTCGGTTTTGGAAACCACTGCGCCCGCCATCGTGCTGGATCGCAAGGCATCCATCATGGCATCCATGACCGATGTGGCAACCGAGGACGGCGTTGACCAAGTCCTGCTGTTCGTCGTCGACATCCTCAACGAACAAGCCACCATGATGATCCCGAACGCGCTGTCCAAAACAGTCGCCGAGGCATCATTTGGCGCGACAGTCACCGGCGACACAGTTGTGCTGCCAGGCGTCATGAGCCGGAAAAAGCAGATCATTCCAAATCTGAAAACCTCCTAAACTGTACAAATTGGGCGCCGCGTGCGCCCCTTTTTTGTCGCTTATGCAAAACTTATGCGTAACTTATGCAAAAAATACAGCCCTTTTGCCCCAACAGACAGGTTCCCCATGACCAAGATCATCAGCCATTTTTCTGACGTCTCAGACAATTACGACGCCGCATTTGTGGATCTTTGGGGCTGTATGCACAACGGGATCGACGCCTTCACCGCAGCCGTCGCCGCGATGCAGAAATTCCGCGCTGAAGGCGGCATTGTGGTGCTTGTCACCAACTCGCCGCGCCCGCGATTTTCTGTGGCTGAACAGATCAAAGGCATGGGTATTCCGGATGATTGCTATGATACAATCGCGACGTCTGGGGATAGCGCGCGCGCCGCGATGTTTGGCGGTGTTGTCGGTGAAAAGGTCTGGTTCATGGGCGAGCCTATCCGCGACGCAGATTTCTTTAAGCCCCTGTCAGTGCTCGATAATCCAATGGACATTCAACAGGTTCCGCTGGCGCAAGCCACCGGCATCGTTTGCTGTGGCCCCTTCGATACGCAAGCCGATCCAGAGGCAAATCGCGCCGATTTCTTACTTGCGCGCGAACGTGGCCTTAAGCTGCTTTGCGCCAATCCCGACATCATCGTAGACCGTGGTGAAACCCGCGAATGGTGCGCTGGCGCGTTGGCCGCGCTCTACACAGAAATGGGCGGTGAAAGCCTGTATTTTGGCAAACCACACCCGCCGATCTATGACCTCGCGCGGCTGCGGCTCGCTGGATTAGACCTTCTTTCATCCGAGCCACGCATCATCTGCATAGGCGATGGAATCGGCACTGACATCCTCGGCGGCATGCAAGAAGACCTCGACACGCTTTTCATCACCGGCGGCCTAGCCGCAACCGAAACAAAGACGGCACAAAACCCCGATGCAACGGCACTAAGTGCTTATTTAGAAACGGAAATGATGTCACCGACCTTTGCAATTGGGTTCCTACGCTAGGACTTGACTTTCTGCGCTTGCAAAGTAATAAAGTTACAACAGCCCTCACGTGGGTATTCTTTTATTACTCGGCGGGAACGAAATGTTGGACAACGCACCACGCGGCACCATCTGCATCGAAGACATCGAAATCGGCATGACGCGGTCGATCCGCAAGATCGTGACTGATCGTGACATCGAACTTTTCGCCGAAGTGTCCACCGACCGGAACCCTGTCCACCTCGACGAAGAATACGCGCAAGACACCATTTTTGGCGGCCGCATCGCCCACGGCATGCTAACAGCCGGATTGGTCTCCGCAGTCATCGGCGAACAGCTTCCCGGCCACGGCACGGTTTATCTTGGACAATCGCTGAAATTCCTCGCGCCCGTACGCCCCGGCGACATGGTTTTGGCCGAGGTAGAAGTCATCGACATCGACCATTCAAAACGCCGCGTCACCATGAACACACGCTGCCTTGTGAACGACAAAAAGGTGCTTGTCGGCGAAGCCGTTGTTTTGGCCCCAAGCCGCAAATTCGACTAAGCACGCGACCTGAACTTGCACGCCCGTCAAAGGCGCGATACGCAATACCATGCGCATTATTCGTGACACACATTTCATAGATCCAAACGATCGCGGTGCCGCCGCTGCGATTGGTAATTTCGATGGCGTGCACCTCGGGCACCAAGCGGTCATCGACCTGACCCGCAAGGCCGCCGCAAATGTAGGCGCACCCCTCGGGATAATGACGTTCGAGCCGCATCCACGCAGCTATTTTTCCAACGTTTCCAACCCGTTCCGCCTGATGAATGCCGAAGCAAAAGCGCACCGTTTGGAAAAACTTGGCGTTGAAAAACTCTATGAAGTGCCGTTCAATGATACCCTCGCGTCGCTATCAGCCCGCGATTTCGCACAAACAATTATCGCGGATCAACTTGGTTTGAAACACGTCGTTGTTGGGGCCGATTTCTGTTTTGGCCAAGGACGTAAGGGCAATGCTAAAACGCTAGCTGAAATGGGTGCTGAGATGGGCTTTGGTGTCACCATCGCCCCGATGATGCAGGTCGGTGACGCAGATATTTCGTCCACGGCAATCCGCCAAGCCTTGAGCGACGGACGCCCCGATGATGCAGCCAAGATGCTTGGCCATTGGCACCGCTTAGAGAACATCGTGATCCGTGGTGACCAACGTGGCCGCGACCTTGGATATCCGACTGCAAACATGTCCATCGACGGATTGCACCCGCCCAAATTTGGGGTCTATGCCGTCAAAATCGACGTGCGCGATGGCCCGCATGCGGGCAGCTATAACGGTGCCGCGTCGATCGGTGTGCGGCCGATGTTTGGCGAAAACCGGCCCAATTGCGAAACCTTCATTTTCGATTTCAAGGGTGATTTATACGGCACCACAGTGTCCGTCGCCTTGGTCGCATACTTGCGGCCCGAGTTGAAATTCGACGGTCTCGACGCGCTTATCATCCAAATGGACGCCGATTGCGTCACTGCACGGGAAATCCTCGCTAATGTCTGACGCGTTCCGCCCCAAGTTTTGGGAAACAATCCCGATGGATGACCTGACCCGCCCAGAATGGGAGGCGTTGTGCGATGGCTGCGGCAAGTGTTGCCTAAACAAACTTGAAGACGAAGACGGCAAGGTAGAACTGACCCGCGTGTCCTGTCGTTTGCTTGACGGTGATACCTGCCAATGCACCAAATATCCGATCCGCCACCAATTTGTGCCCGAATGCATCGTCATGACGCCTAAGACTTTGGAAGATAACATGTATTGGCTTCCACAGACCTGTGCTTACCGACTGGTTTACGAGGGCCGTGACCTATACGACTGGCATCCATTGATCAGCGGCGACCCTGCTACAGTCCACGCGGCCGGCGTATCAATGAAGGGCCGCACGATCCCCGAAGATCAGGTCCACGAAGACGATTGGGACGACCACATCATCAAGGAACCAACATAATGTTTTTCGCATCAGACAACTCAGGTCCGGCACATCCATCGGTTATGCAGGCCATGATGGACGCCAATGCTGGCTATCAATCGGGGTACGGCGAAGACAGCCTGATGGTTGAAGTCACGCAGATGATCCGCGATCTATTTGAGGCTCCAGAGGCCGCTGTCTATTTGACCGCCACTGGCACCGCGGCGAATTCGATCCTGCTGGCCACAATGGCGAACCCGTGGGACACTATTTTCTGCTCTCCGATGGCCCACATCCACGAAGACGAATGCAACGCGCCTGAGTTCTATTCCGGTGCCAAGCTGACTTTGGTGCCCGCCGAGAACGCCAAAATGACGCCAGCTGCTTTGCGCGCTACAATGGAAGCCGAAGAATCGCGTGGCGTGCATGGCCCACAGCGCGGCCCCGTGTCGATCACCCAAGTCACTGAAAAGGGTACGGTTCATAGTCTTGAAGAGCTCCGCGCACTCACGCAAATCGCCCACAGTTTCGGCTCCAAAACCCACCTCGACGGCGCGCGTTTCTGCAATGCGCTAGTGTCTTTGGGTTGCTCAGCTGCGGATATGACGTGGAAATCAGGCATTGATACAGTCAGCTTTGGCGGCACCAAAAATGGTCTTATGGGCGTCGAAGCCTGTGTTATCTTCGATCCAAAACTGGCGTGGGAATTTGAGCTACGGCGCAAGCGCGGCGGGCATTTATTTTCCAAGCACCGCTATTTGTCAGCGCAGATGAAAGCCTATTTGACCAACAACCTTTGGCACGATTTGGCGACTGCCGCAAACACCAGCTGCGCACGGCTGGCAGACGGATTGCGCGGCCATAATACCGCCTCACTGTTGTTTGAACCACAAGCAAACATGATATTCGCGGAACTGCCGCGCCGCGATCATAAGAAAGTTCAAGATGCTGGCGCACATTACTATGTTTGGAACGGAGACCCACAAACTGGCGACCCTGATCAACCGCTGATCGGACGTTTTGTAACCGATTGGTCCATGACGCACGACGCGGTTGATCAATTCTTGCAAGCTCTGCGCTCTTAGGGGTTCGCCGATGCTTTGGCGGGCTTAAACGTTGCCCGCCAAAACCGCGTCCAGATCATCAAGGCGATCCTGCCCCCACAGCCGCTCGTCTTGATCGGTTATAAAGAATGGCGCGCCAAATACACCGCGCCGCACTGCTTCGTCTAAATTTGATGCAAAGGTATCAGCGCCGGTCAGCAATCCGCTATCAGCAAGCGCCGGGTCGAAACCGGCGCCCTGTAGGCAGTCCTTAATCACATCGTCTTGCGAAATATCGCGGTCTTCAGCCCAGCACGCCGCGCCAAAACTATGCACGAGTTTACCCAGATCACCACCACCAGCGTTCTGCGCTGCAATAATTGCGTATCCAGACGGTGCGCCATTTGTTGGCCAATACGCAGGCTTCAGATTTATTGGCAATTCAGCAAGGGCCGCACGACGGCGCATATCCTGCAAACGGTATTCCTGACGGTTTGGGTGGCGGTCTTTTGGTGGCAAACCACCCGTTCGGGAAAACAACGCCATGATATCAAGCGGCTTATAAGTGATGGTTGCACCATGTTTCGCCGCGATATCTTCGACCCGAAGGCCATTCATATAGGTGAAAGGTGAAAGCGTTGCAAAGAAGTAGTCGATATGTGGCATTTTGTGCTCCGGCAGGCTGCTGTTAGTTTGCGGCAAGGTGGCTGTGTGCTACCCCCATGTCAACGTCACGAATCTGTCATAACCGCTCCCCTTCTGCCAAAGGACCATCCTTCCATGCCCCACCTTAACGAGCCAAAGCTGATCTCTGGTAATGCCAACCAACCGTTAGCCCATGCTGTCGCCCGCCGTATGTCCATGCACCGCGGCATTGAGGTCGGGCTGGTCGACGCGCGGGTCGAACGCTTCAATGACGGTGAGATTTTTGTCGAAGTATACGAGAACGTCCGCGGCGAGGATATGTATATCATCCAACCAACATCGAACCCGGCTAACGATAACCTTATGGAATTGCTAATTATTTCTGACGCGCTGCGCCGTTCATCAGCGGGTCGCATCACTGCTGTGATTCCGTACTTTGGCTATGCACGACAAGATCGCCGCTCCAAGGCACGCACGCCAATCACAGCAAAGCTGGTCGCAAACATGATGGTGGAAGCTGGCATTGAACGGGTTCTCACCCTTGATTTGCACGCGACGCAGATCCAAGGATTCTTCGACATCCCTGTTGATAACCTTTATGCGAGCCCGATCTTTGCGCTCGATGTGATGCACAATTTCAAAGGCAACCGCGACGACTTGATGGTCGTGTCCCCTGATGTGGGCGGCGTTGCGCGCGCCCGTGATCTGGCACAGCGTATTGGCGCCCCTCTGTCCATCGTCGACAAACGGCGTGGTAAACCAGGTGAAGTCGCCGAAATGACTGTCATCGGTGATGTGAAGGGCCGCACTTGCCTGATCGTGGATGATATCGTCGACACCGCTGGCACGCTTTGCAAAGCTGCCGAAGTCCTTATGGAACACGGTGCGACAGAAGTTCATTCCTATATTACCCACGGCGTTCTGTCTGGCCCCGCGATCGAACGGGTCAGCAAATCAGTCATGAAAAACCTGGTGATTACCGACACGATCGAGGCCACAGATGCCGTCAAAGCCTGCCCGAATATCCGGATTGTCCCAACGGCACCAATGTTTGGGCAAGCGATTTTGAACACATGGAACGGCACATCTGTGTCGTCCTTGTTTGATCACAAGACGCTCGGCCCGATCTACGAAGGTATGTATTCCGCCTAAAGATTCCAGTCATCATCGGCGCGCACTGCGCCGATAGACTGCCATGCCACGCGACAGCGGGCGACCTGTGTGTCGCCCCATGTGCGAAACACAATATCAAAACCTTTGTCGGTTATGTTTTCAGCCTGCACATCCGAGCGGGAATTGCTACGGTTGGACACATCCAACATCGAAATTGACACATAGACACTTGGCACAGTTCGATACTGTTCAGAGTAGGTCACGGCCATGCGCGTATTGCGCGACCCTTCACCGGTCCACATTTGCCCGTCATGTTCAAAATCTGAAAACAAGACGACGTCGCCTTGATCAATTCCGATTACATTGCTCTCTAATTTACGCATTTTAGCGGCCTAATTAATATCTGTTTTTCCAAAATATAGACAACCAATGGGGCAATAATACGATATTGCCAAGAAAAAAGGCCCCGCACTGCGGAGCCTTCTGTCACATTTTCGATATGAGGTCTTAGTTTGACGTCAAACCGATATGACCGCCCATGGCGACCATGTCGGAAATCAGCTTGGCTGCATCATCTACGGGGCCGGGTTCGTTTTTGAACACTTCCTCAGCAGATTTCATCGCGGCTTTTGCGTCAGCGATCATCTCGTCAAACACCTCTTGGGTCATCTCACCGCGGGGCAGCGCCTGTTCAGCAAGAACAGACACACCCTTTGCTGTGATTTCCGCAAAACCACCGGACACGACATATTCATCGGTCCCGCCGCTATGCACCACCCGCAGAACACCGGGCCGCAATGTAGTAATGGTTGGCGCGTGGCCTTCCATTGCCGTCATGTCGCCGTCAGCGCCTGGGATTTGCACTTCGCTTGCCTCAACTGACGCCAAAAGACGTTCAGGAGAGACCAGATCGAATTGTACGTTTGCCATAGGTGGCCTCCTTAAGCAGCGTCAGCCGCCATTTTTTCTGCCTTAGCGATCACTGTATCGATACCGCCAACCATGTAGAAAGCGTTCTCTGGAAGGTGATCGTACTCGCCTGCAACAACGGCCTTGAACGACGCGATTGTATCTTCCAAAGCAACCTGAACACCAGGCGAGCCCGTGAAGACCTGAGCAACGTCAAACGGCTGCGACAGGAACTTTTCAAGCTTACGCGCACGTGTCACGGTCAATTTGTCGTCTTCTGACAATTCGTCCATGCCCAAAATCGCGATGATATCCTGAAGCGACTTATACCGCTGCAGCGTTTGCTGCACTTCGTTTGCCACTGCATAGTGCTCTTCGCCAACGATGGCCGGGTCAAGCAAACGCGATGTTGAATCGAGCGGATCAACCGCAGGGTAGATACCCTTTTCGGAAATCGCACGGTTCAAAACGGTTGTCGCATCAAGGTGCGCAAACGATGTCGCAGGTGCTGGATCGGTCAAGTCATCCGCAGGTACATAGATCGCCTGCACAGATGTGATTGAACCGTTCTTAGTGGATGTAATGCGTTCCTGCATCTGGCCCATGTCTGTGGCCAATGTTGGCTGGTAGCCAACAGCAGAAGGAATACGACCCAAAAGCGCCGACACCTCGGAACCCGCTTGTGTAAAGCGGAAGATGTTGTCCACGAAGAACAGAACGTCAGTACCGGATTGGTCACGGAAGGATTCCGCCATTGTCAGGCCGGACAAAGCAACACGCATACGCGCACCGGGAGGTTCGTTCATCTGACCGTAAACCAAAGCCACTTTGGACTTTGTCAGATCGTCTTTGTTGATAACGCCAGAGTCGATGAATTCGTAGTAAAGGTCGTTACCTTCACGTGTCCGTTCGCCAACACCCGCAAATACGGAATAGCCAGCGTGCACTTTCGCGATGTTGTTGATCAGTTCTTGAATAAGAACCGTCTTGCCAACACCGGCACCACCGAACAGACCAATTTTACCACCCTTGGCGTATGGCGCCAAAAGGTCGATAACTTTGATGCCTGTTACCAGAACTTCGGACGCAGTGGACTGGTCTTCAAATGCTGGCGCTTCGGCGTGGATAGAGCGACGTTCCTTTGTCAGGATCGGGCCTTTTTCGTCAACCGGATCACCAACAACGTTCATAATACGACCAAGTGTCGCGTCACCAACTGGCACCTGAATTGTCGCGTCCGTGTCAGTGACTTCTTGACCGCGAACCAGACCTTCGGTCGCGTCCATCGCGATGGTACGTACGGTGTTTTCACCAAGGTGCTGGGCGACTTCGAGCGTCAGCATCTTGCCGTTGTTATCTGTTGTCAGCGCGTTCAGAATTTGTGGCAGGTCGTTACCGAACTGCACGTCAACGACGGCGCCGATGATCTGAATGATCTTACCTTTAGCGTTTGCCATAATGGTTTTCTCCGGGTTTCTAGAGCGCTTCCGCGCCCGAAATAATTTCAATCAGCTCGTTCGTGATCTTGGCCTGACGCGAGCGGTTATACTCAATCGTCAGCTTATCGATCATGTCACCAGCGTTACGTGTCGCGTTATCCATTGCTGACATACGTGCACCCTGTTCGGATGCCGCGTTTTCGAGCAATGCAGCAAAGATCTGCGTGGCCACACCGCGCGGTAAAAGATCAGCCAAGACGGCCTCTTCTGACGGTTCGTAGTCGTAGAGGGACGTTTCACCGCCCTCAACAGCTTCAAACTGCGCCGGAATGATCTGTGATGCGGTTGGGTGCTGGGTCACAACGTTTTCAAAGCGTGAAAAGAAGATCGTCGCGATATCGAATTCGCCACCATCAAACTTAGCCAACACGTCCTTAGCGATGCTTTGTGCGTTGTGGTAGCTGATCCGCTTTACAGCAGACAGATCCACGTGCTCGACAAAGTGCTCACCAAGATCGCGCTTGATAACGTCGCGGCCTTTTTTGCCGACAGTCAGGATTTTCACCGTCTTGCCTTGGGCCAACAATTTTTGCGCATGGGAGCGCGCCAATTTTGCGATATTGCCGTTAAAGCCGCCGCACAGACCACGTTCAGCAGTCATAACCACCAAAAGATGGGTCTGATCGCTGCCGGTGCCCGACAGAAGCCGTGGCGCAGAGGCAGAGCCTGCTGCACCAGACGCCAACCCAGTCATCACGGTGTTAAACCGTTCAGTGTAAGGGCGGGACGCCTCGGCTGCATCTTGGGCGCGGCGCAATTTTGCTGCCGCGACCATCTGCATCGCTTTGGTGATCTTGCGGGTCGATTTGACCGACGCGATCCGATTTTTAAGGTCCTTAAGACTAGGCAAAGCTAAGTCTCCTTATCTTCAGCGAAGGGTTCAGGCGAAATCTTTGGCGAACGCGTCAATAGCGGCCTTGATCTTGTCTTCTGCTTCACCTTTGATTTTTGGATCTTCTTTGGTGATCATGTCGAGCACGTCTTTTGCGTTGGTACGCAAGTGCTTGAGCAAACCAGCCTCGAAACGGGCAACGTCTTTGACGGCGACCTTATCCAAGTAACCCTTGGTGCCTGCATAGATGACGCAGACGATTTCAGCGTTGGACAATGGCGAATACTGTGGCTGTTTCATCAGCTCAGTTAAACGCGCACCGCGGTTCAGCAACTGCTGCGTGGATGCATCAAGATCGGAGCCGAACTGCGCGAACGCAGCCATTTCACGGTATTGAGCAAGCTCGAGCTTCACTGGACCAGCGACAGATTTCATCGAGTTTGTTTGTGCAGCAGAGCCAACACGCGAAACTGACAGACCTGTGTTCACGGCTGGACGGATACCTTGGAAGAACAATTCAGTTTCCAAGAAGATCTGGCCATCAGTGATTGAAATCACGTTTGTTGGAATAAACGCAGAAACGTCGCCACCCTGTGTTTCAATGATCGGCAGCGCGGTCAAAGAACCGGACCCGTTGTCTTCGTTCAGCTTAGCTGACCGCTCAAGAAGTCTCGAGTGAAGGTAGAAAACGTCACCTGGGTAGGCTTCACGTCCTGGTGGGCGACGCAGAAGCAAAGACATTTGACGGTAGGACACAGCCTGCTTGGACAAGTCATCATAGATGATCAGCGCGTGGCGGCCATTGTCGCGGAAGTGCTCTGCCATCGCGGTCGCAGCGTATGGTGCAAGGAACTGCATCGGTGCTGGATCGGACGCTGTCGCAGCCACAACGATTGAATATTCAATCGCTCCGGACTCTTCGAGCTTTTTCACCAACTGCGCAACAGTTGACCGCTTTTGGCCAATCGCAACATACACACAGTAAAGCTTTTGGCTTTCGTCTGTGGCTGCGTCGTTAATTGTCTTTTGGTTCAGGATCGTATCAAGTGCGATCGCTGTTTTACCAGTCTGACGGTCACCAATGATCAGCTCTCGCTGGCCACGGCCAATTGGGATCATCGCATCAACGGACTTCAGGCCAGTGGCCATTGGTTCGTGAACAGATTTACGTGGAATAATGCCCGGCGCCTTAGAGTCAGCAACCAAACGCTTTTTCGCGTTGATTGGGCCCTTGCCGTCAATTGGGTTCCCCAAGCCGTCAACAACACGGCCAAGCAGTTCGTCGCCAGCTGGTACGTCAACGATAGAGTTGGTCCGTTTTACAACGTCACCTTCTTTAATATCGCGGTCAGAACCAAAGATAACAACGCCAACGTTGTCAGTCTCGAGGTTCAAGGCCATTCCGCGGATACCACCGGGGAATTCAACCATTTCACCGGCTTGGACATTGTCCAGCCCGTAAACGCGCGCAATGCCGTCACCGACGGAAAGCACACGGCCAACTTCGGCCACTTCGGCCTCTTGGCCAAAGTTTTTGATCTGGTCCTTTAGGATCGCAGAGATTTCAGACGCTTGGATCGCCATATTATCCGACCTCTTTCATAGTGTTCTGGAGTGCGTTCAGCTTGGATTTGATCGACGTGTCAATCATCTTCGAGCCAACTTTTACAATAAGACCGCCGATGAGACTATCATCCACGGTCGCTTTGATCTTCACATCGGCGCCCATTTGCGCCGTGAGTGTCTTTGCCAACTTGTCAGACTGCGCCTTTGTCAGCGCCTTGGCAGATGTCACTTCGGCGGTCACTTCGCCTTTGTGTTCTGCAATCTTGGCACGCAGCGTCGCCACAAGCTGTGGCAGTACAAACAAACGACGTTTAGACGCCATCAGCGCCAAGACGTTACTTGTCGTCTTCGACAGCTTCATTTTCGCGGAAACTGCACCAATCGCAGTGGCTTGTTCGTCACGGCTATAAAGCGGTGAAGAAAGCAATATGCGCAAGTCATCACTTTCGGCCATTGCGGCATCCAGCGCGTCTACGTCTTTTTCAAGACCAGCGATTGCCTTGCCTTCGCGGGCGAGGTCAAACACGGCTGTCGCATAGCGCGCAGCGATGCCTGTGGAAATTCCTACTGTTTCGGACACGTCCACCCTTCCGATGTCTTTAGCCCAGTCCCAAACCGTCGGACTATTCCGACGACAGGAGGGCTTGCGTACACACACCTACACAAACATGCGTAAGCGGTAAAATCAGCGTCGATGTAGCAGAGCAATTGGGCTGTCGCAACCGCCTTGCGACGTCAAAATGACACCATTTGTCGCATGCCAAACATCCAAACCTGCCGCCGCCTCATAATATGAGTTCATTTTGACGGGCTACCGTGAACGTTAAGGAACCCTTAATCCATTATGATTGTTAAGGTTTGTGGCGGTAAACGCTGTATTAACCAGCAAAGGAACCTGCCCTTGTACAGTGTATTGTGTACGCCTTGTCTTGCCGGAGATGTTCGGGGCGCACGAACGCAATTTGCGGGGTTAGCCAATGAATCTTAAAACGTTCAACAAACCGCGCCAAAGACGGGCATCGATGGCACCGCCGATTCTGATGAATTCTGTCGTCAGCTGCGCTAGGAATCGCGCGCAGTTTCTGGCGCTGCTGTGATGCCCTCCAACGCGCGGAATTTACGTTTGACTACCTCGGTCAGGCCTGGTCGTGTCGGGGCCGCCATCTGCTTGCTGACCTCAATCATCAGTACCCCACCAGCGACAACCACAGGCAGGTTATGCCCAATTTTTTCGAGCAACCCCGCCGTTTTACGCCAAAACCGCTTGTGTGACGGTGGTTGGTACAGCGTCGACAGGGTTCGTTCGGTGATAAAGTCATGCTTGCGCAGCTGCGCCTCTAACTGACCTAGCGTATAGGGCCGCCCGAACCCAAATGGCGTTTTATCAGACCGTGACCACATCCCTGCCCTATTGGGCACAACGAACACAGCCCGCCCACCGGGTCCAAGCACCCGCCAGATTTCATCCAACAACGCGGTTGGGTTTTCGCATGTCTCTAGGCCGTGCATCACCACCAGCTTATCGACCTGTCCGGTTTGGATCGGCCAAAATGTTTCTGCACATAACACACTGATATTTGGCTGCCCCGCAGGCCACGGCATGACCCCCTGCGGCCCCGGCATCAGGCCGATCACACGGCGCGCATGTGCCAAATAGGGTCGCATTAATGGGACAGCAAAGCCATAACCCACAACTGTTTGTCCCTTGGCCTCTGGCCAGATTTGGGTCAACTCATCGCGAATGACCTTTTGCGCTGCCCGCCCAAGGGCGCTGCGATAATAGAAATTGCGCAGATCAAGCACGTCCAGATGCATTGCAGTTCTCTCCTGTTTGGGCGAAACTTAAATCTACCTTAGCAAGACAGGACCGAATTGCCATGACCCTTACGTTGACAACCGTCGCGTGTCTTGCAGACAACTATGCGTTCATCATCGGTAACCCTGCCACAAAAGAGGCCGCCGTCATTGATGTTCCAGAGGCCGCGCCGATAAATGCTGCACTTTTGGCGGGCGGTTGGCGTCTGACGACTGTTTTGCTAACCCACCACCACTGGGACCACGTCGATGGGTTGGACGGGCTGGCCAACCGCGCTGACCTGCACATCATCGGGGCAGCTGCAGATGCCCACCGTCTGCCTGCGTTGAATACCGCCGTGGCTGAGGGCGACACCATTCAAGTCTGTGGTGAAGACGCGCAAATTTTGGATGTTTCAGGCCACACGGTTGGCCATATTGCGTTTCATTTTGCAAAAAGCGGGTTTGTATTTACCGCCGACAGCCTGATGGCGCTTGGCTGTGGTCGCCTATTCGAAGGCACGCCAGTACAAATGTGGAAGAGCATGCAAAAGCTGCGCGCATTGCCGCCTGAGACTATCATTTGCTCGGGCCATGAGTATACCGCATCGAATGCAGCTTTCGCGCTGACCCTTGAACCGGACAACGCTGAACTTAGATCACGTGTAGAAGCAATCAAAGCTGCACGGATCAATGGGGAACCGACGGTGCCCTCATTACTCGCACTTGAACGACAAACAAACCCATTTTTGCGGGCCGACGTGCCCGCGTTAAAACACGCGATCGGAATGGACACTGCTGACAGTACGTCTGTTTTCACCGAAATCCGCGCCCGTAAGGACCGATTTTAAAGGTCGGGTGCCCTGTCTCTTATACACATCTGACGCTGCCGACGAATAGAGAGGTG
>OJHH01000155.1_pt1 | contig 20702 bp, 18 predicted proteins | sample 1594911 | NCBI WGS metagenome assembly OJHH01 (sample SAMN05416787, study PRJEB24817) | seawater metagenome | isolation source: Sea water | place: Canada:Atlantic | collected 2013-11
GAGATGTAGAGAGGTCTCGTGGGCTCGGAGATGTGTATAAGAGACAGGTCCTACGGCAACGATATGACTTTAGATAACAATCCCCTAGAAGCCGGGCTCGATCGCTTTTTTAAATTGGGTAAATCGGCTGACTACTTGGGTCGTGCTGCTTTAGAGGCCATTGCTGAAGAGGGGGTGACCCATCGATTGGTTAAGCTGGTCATCGCAGGTGAGCCTGTCGCGAATCCGCGGACGGTTTACACCATCCAGGGGGCCGCGGGTGAAAATATTGGAGCGGTCACCAGCGCTGTTTACTCACCTAGGCTTAATCAAAACATCGGTTTTGGCTATTTACCCGTGGACAGCTGTGAAAAAGGTGCCAGGGCCGTAGTTCTCACTCCTGAAGGCGCTAGAGACCTTTGGGTAGCCGACAACGATTGGTCTAGCTAGCCAGAATCTGTCTAGCGACTCTTTAAAATTTGCATGGCCGCTTATAGGCCATGCAGAATTTTGGTTTCAAGGTAGTCCTCAAGCCCCATTGACCCGCCTTCGCGGCCATTCCCCGATTGCTTGTAGCCACCAAAGGGCGAGCCATACTCGTAGGCACCGCCGTTAATATGCACGGCACCGGCGCGTAACTGCCTAGCCACTCTGCGGGCTCGGCTGGGGTCACCAGTTTGTAAATAGGCGGCTAGGCCATAGGGTGAATCATTGGCGATTGCGATAGCGTCTTCTTCGGTGTCGAAGGGAATAATCACCAGCACAGGCCCAAAAACTTCCTCGCGGGCGATACGCATTTGGTTGTTTACGTCGGTAAATAACGTCGGTTTCACGTACCAACCACGTTCAAATCCTTCGGGTTTGCCCAATCCCCCCACGAGTAACTGAGCACCTTCATCAATACCCACACCAATTAAATTTTGGACTCGGTCGAACTGAATACGATCGAATAATGGCCCTATGTGGTCGCCTTCCTCTGTGGGATCACCCACTCGCGTGGCGATGGTCGCCTGACGGGCTATTTCGACCACTTGGTCATAGCAGCTGCGTTCTACCAGTAACCGCGTGGGTGCATCGCAAGACTGTCCTGTGTTGGCCATACATTCGGCGACTGCGTTTTGAACACGCTCTTCAAGGTCGCTATCGGCAAACACCAAATTGGCTGACTTACCTCCAAGTTCTAGAGTGACCCGCTTTACCCACTCGGCGGAGTCTTGTGTAACGGCGGTACCTGCTCGAGTCGACCCGGTAAAAGACATCATTTGAATGTCGGGATGCCGTGACATGGCGGTCCCCACTTCCGGGCCTGCGCCGTTAACAAGATTGAACACGCCGGGGGGGCAACCCGCCTCATGGAGAATTTCGGTGTAAATGATTGCGGAGAGGGGTGTGTGCTCACTGGGCTTAAGGATGCAGGTGCAGCCGGCAGCAAGTGCGGGAAGTACTTTCAGCGCTATTTGATTAATAGGCCAGTTCCAGGGCGTGATTAGGCCACAAACCCCAATGGGCTCGCGTACCAAGATATCGCCATTACCGAGATCAACTTCTTCTTCAAGTTTTTCCAGGGCAGCGACAAAGCCCTGCAAGTGACCGATGGCTGCATCGGCCTGTGCTTCGCGGGCAAAAGTAATGGGTGCCCCCATTTCTTCGCGCATGGCTTGCGCCAAATCCTCAAACCGGGCCTCGGTGACCTGTTTGATCCGCTCTAGTAATGCGAGTCGCTCTTGCTTTGATGTCATTGAGAATGTTGCAAAAGCTTGACTGGCCGCGGCCACGGCCCGATCGACATCGACAGCATTGCCCAAGGCTACCGTTGCGATAATCTCTTCATTGGCAGGATTAATAACCGGCATCGTTGCAGTGGAGTCTGGAGAGACCCAGGCACCGTTGATATAAAATTTCTGCAGATTTTCCATGAAATACTCGCTTTATAGTCTATCGTTTACCCATGTGATGAAGCCATAAACCTGACTCAGAAAATGGCGGGCGTGGATCAATAACCGGTCTCGGAGGGTATTTTACCGGCCCTCATTATCGAGGGCGGTCGCATTTTTTTAAACCCCTTCTTCGTGTTGCTGTTAGCCGCACGCTCCCGGGCTGTGCTGGTCATTCTCTGAGGTTTACTCGCCTAAGCCCATTCTTCTTGTGGCGGGTTTCCCTATGGCTGCGATGGTGGCCTTTTCCTCGGTAAAAAAGTCAGCCGCATGGCGCGGACCATCCCGACCTATCCCAGACTCTTTGAATCCGCCGAAGGGTGCGCGCAGATCCCTAGCGATGGGGGTATTTAGCCAGAGAGTGCCGGCATTGACCCTCTGCTGGAAGGTTTGGGCGCGGTGCAGGCTTTCCGTCCAGCAATAGGCAATTAAACCGAAGCGGCTATCGTTGGCAATCGTCCAAGCTTCTTCGTCATCGTCAAATATTTGAATCGTTACAACCGGTCCAAAAATTTCCTCCTGGCACAAAGGGGAGCTGTTATCGGAAACTTTAAAAACAGTAGGTGCCACAAAGTAGCCCTTGCCAAGTTCTGGCATGGCGCGTCCACCCGTGAGTAGCCTGGCGTCCGTATTTTCGGCGCGGGCAAAATATTGAAGAATTTGCTGTTGATGTTGAGCAAATGCCATAGGTCCAACTTCAGTTTTACTATCTAGCGGATCACCTATATGCAGGTTTTCGGTGCGCGCAACAAACGCTTCAATAAAGCGCTCTGCAATGCTTGCCTGTACTAGGATTCGTGATCCAGCAATGCAAATTTGTCCGCTATTGCCAAAGGCGCTAACCAGTGCTCCGTCTATTGCCCGATCAAAGTCGGCGTCATCGAAGATGATATTGGCTGACTTACCCTCCAACTCAAAATGTACCGGCGTCAGCCGCGCAGCGGCGGCACTCATGATCTCACGTGCGGTATTACCACGCCCGGTGAGAGATATACGATCGACTCCCTCTGCTGTTGCAAGTGCCGCACCGGTGACAGAACCTCGACCGTTAACAAGATTCACAACACCCGAAGGCAGTCCTGCTGATTCTAATAAGCGCACCAGCTGGAGCACGGCGAGGGGCGCGAATTCAGAAGGCTTTAAGACACAGCTGTTGCCAAAGGCTATGCACGAGGCTATCTGCATGCTGGACAAGGCCAGGCACGCATTCCAGGGTGTATAAATCGCAGCCACCCCTACAGGTTGACGGGTAACCACCGTGCGGTAGTGGTGCAATTGGTCAAAGGTTTCTCCTGCGATCTGACCAATGTAGTCGGCGAAGAAATCGAAGTTATCAGCGGCTCGAGGTATTTGACGCGCAGCCAAGTGGGCAAAAGGAAGCCCGGCACACACTGATTCTTGTAGCGCCAGGTCGTGGGCGTGGTTGCGTATCGCTTGAGCTGCCCCGCGTAAAGCGCGTTGTTTTTCGTCGACCGAACATTGCGACCACTCCCCCGATTGAAAACGGTCTCTAGCGGCAGCAACCGCTTTCTTGACCTGATCGGCATCGTCTTCTTGCAGGCTGGCAATGATCTCACCCGTGCCGGGAAAGTGAACGGGTAGCCTTGTTGCTGAAATGTTGATGGGAACAGCGTGTCCCGCGGTATGCCCTGTTATAACCTCGGGTAGCGTGAGCTTAGCGGCTTCGATATGTGGCACTGGGGACGCCATGGTCACTCTCCTTGGCATGGATCAACCGAGTTGCTGTGGATCTCATCATAGCTCTAAGCTGCGCCGTAGTCGCTCTATAGGCAGAAAAACAAAGGGTCAAAAAACAGCGACAATGACTTAGCTAGAGCCTTCCGCTTGCCGTGTGAGTGGTGGTTTTGGTTAATCGCGGTAGCATTACGGTAACCGACGGTCACTCAGAGGGCTCAATGTTTATTTAACGAGGCATTATCTGAGAAAGGTATCGCCCGTGAAGTGCCCGTGGAAACCAAACGGTATGTGGTGGTCCAATAATACGGCGGCAACTTCCTCTTCAGGGTTTTGTGCATTGCGTATCTGAATTTCAGAGCGATGCGTGCTGGCGTCATAAACAACCGCCAGTAAATAACCATCATCCTGAGCCTTTGGACGTGCCTTCGCGGTAAACAGTGCTTCGGAAGTGTAGCGATTTTCACCGACATCGGTATGGGTGCAGGCTCCTGTACGGGTGTTGAGGGTGACGAGGCTATTGAAGAAACCCTGCTCCCGCCCCGGGGCATGGCCCACATAGAAACAGTGCTCACTGTTTAAACCCGTATGATTGGTATTCCAAGCAGGGAATTCACCGTCCGGCGCATGAGCAAAAGCTTCAAGGCGTGTCTGCGCTGTTTTTAAATTGATGCGCAGACGTTGCAGCTTAGCGCCTGCGACCGTTTGGACATCGAATACATCACCCAGCCAAGCAAAGCCTTCGGTGCTTTGCGTGTGGAAAAAATCTGTGATGAGTTCATTACCCGCTTCAAAGGAATTCGCAAAGTGCACAACAATGCCGGGGGGTAATTCAAATTCCTGAGCCACAGTCATGGTGCGCAAATCCACCACAATTCCGCGCATGGCTTGCTGGTCGTTGTAGCTTAAATTGCCACTCAGAGTGGCGGTGCCGAGCAGAGGTCCGCCGAGTTTAAAGTTAATCGAACTCACGATAAAAATGGCGTAGTTTTCGGTAAGCCCAAAGTCATGCAGAAAGGGAAAACGGTCAAGGGGAATACGACAGCTTCGTACGCGATTGCCGTTTGCTGAAATATCATGAACGTCTAGTGCGCATTTGATACCGCGCCAGCCTAGGCCAACCAGATTGACCCCAAAATTAACCTGGTTGCCCGTATGGGGGTGAATTTTCCCATGAGCGCTAATGGTGCTACGTGAATTCAGCGTGTTGCCATAATACTCTGGGCCAAGGGTCTCAAGGGTTTCTGGATTGAGCTGGTAGGGCTGTCCACCCTCATAAAACGCGCAGAGTTTATCGCCATGCCAGGAGACTCCCGTGTTGGCAGGGTTAGATAGGGGTTTGAGAATATTTTTACGCCAACCGCCTTTTATCTGCGTGCCGAATCCGCGGCTAGACACACGCCCTTGCTCCAGGTCATTTAAATACTTTGGAGTACGCACGTAGCGATTTTTAAAATGGGCCTTGCCCTCGGTGAAAGTTACGGCACTGATCATGCCCGGCCCGTCAAACCAATGCCCGTAAGCCTCACTTCCTACATTCATAGCGCCGGGTCCGTTGCGGAACAAGGTGCCGGTCAAATCTTTGGGAAGGGTGCCCCGAATATTGCTCACCCAGCCATCGTGCTCTTCTTGTAGGGCGAGAAAACCTCGATGAAAATCGCAGTTGCGCTGTGCCACGTTGATCAGCTTTGCTTCAGCGTTCATTGACTCGCCTCTGGCGAAGATGCATTCAAGGCGGGCAACAGAATGTCGATACTGCTGTCAATGAGTGCGTCGATTAGCGGGGGAACATCGACATCGAAGCCGTCCAGCATTTTATGGTTATAGAGATCAATCAACCCATGGGTATTTGTCAGGAGGGTGATCACTCGAACCCAAATGGTATCGGGGCCAAACCCCTGTTCTGCAATGCCATCAATACCAGGCATGGAAGAGTGGGATGATGGCGGGGTTAGTGAAACCCCTGATCGGCTGAGCAAAGTCGTAAATAAATTGATCATGCGGTCGGATGTGCGTTGGCGTAAGTCGCTTGTGAGGTCACCCTCGTCACTAGCAAGATCTTCCCGCAATTGCAGCGGTGGGTGCACCATAAGCTCCCAGTAACCGGTCCAATCATGCGCAAAACGAACCGCTGACTTCAAAAAACCGGCCAGTTTTTCCCGGGGCTCCTCGGCGTGGGTAACACCCTCTTTGGTGTAGTTATCAATCAGTTCATAACCTCTTTGCGTTGTTTCTATAAACAGCTGCCGTTTGCTGGGGAAGTAGTTGTAGAGATTGGCTGCCGTCATGTTGAGGCTCGCGGCGAGTGCCCGCATTGATAGTTGGCTAATGCCTTCTGAGGCCATGACTTGGGCAGCCTCATCCATAATGCGCTGCTTTTGAACAATGATTTCTTCAGCAGAAAAGGCTTGCCTAGGCATGGTTTTTTAAACCTCTAAACGATGGGAAATTATGGAAAGGGTGCACACGCTACACTCACGTTAAATTAATTATGAACATATGTTAACTTAACAAGTGTTAATATATCAACAGGCCGTTAATCGGTTGCGCGAATTGCGATGATCGTGAATAGCCGTAGTGGCTGGTAAAGGCCTCGGGGTAAACTTTGACGAACCTGATCAGCAGCGAGAGATGTAATGTTTACGGGCAATGGAGAAGCTTTAATGTCAGTGGTTCTGGTCCTTGGCTACACAACCCTTGTGATCCTAGCGTTGTGCGCGGTAAATCTAGTCTATAAAACGCTTCAAAGTAGATCGCGACACGATATTTCTGGTCAGTGGGTTGTTGTTACTGGCTGTGATTCAGGTATCGGTCAGGGCGTTGTGACGGCCCTGTCAAAGCGTGGCGCAAAGGTTGTCGCCTGCTGCTATACGGAAAATGGCGCGAGCGCCGCCCGAGCTGCGGGGGCGAGTTGGGCACCGCACTTCGATTTAAGTGACGACGCTGCTGTTCGTGATGTGGCAGAGAAAATTCAAACCCAAAGTCACGGTGCTCTTTGGTGTGTCGTGCATGGGGCAGGTACTGTTTTACCGGGCTTTGTAGATTACCAGCCGATTAACTTTTATCGCGAAGTCATGGCAGTCAATTTCTTTGCGCCGGTATTGTTGACTCAAAAGTTACTGAGCGCACTGCGACGTGCGAAAGGTCGTGTGGTGTTGGTCAGCAGTGTCGATGGCATTGTTAGCCTTCCGGGTAATGCGCCCTATGACGCTTCGAAATTTGCTATTGAAGCCTATGCCGATGCTCTTCGCGTTGAGCTGTCGTTTTGTGGCGTAGGGGTGAGCGTGATTAATCCGGCAACAATGCGCACCCCCATGGCAGATTCATTTTTTCCAGCACACCGAAAAACTTGGGACGCTATGGCTGCTGCTGAGCCAGAGGGTGATTGGCAGACACTGTGGCCTGAGTCTTGGCTCAACCAATACGTGGAAAAGAACGCACAGCAATTGCGCAGCATTGCCGAAGATCCTGCGGCAGCAGTGAATGATATTGTTCACGCAGTTACGGCGGTACACCCGAAGCTTCGATACCTTAGTGGTCGGCTGGCTAAAACACTTTTTTATGCGCTGTGGCTAATGCCTGAATCTTGGTCGCTGCGTTTTAAGCGTTTAACCGTACAACCCCGGCCACCTAGGAGCAGCACATGAATATTTCGGGCCTACTTCATATCAACATTAATTGTCGCAATTTCGAGCGCTCTCAACAGTTCTACGAAATGTTGGGCTTTAAAGTCATTATGCCGGTACCCGCAGAGGGAAGCGGTGATGCCGCTGCTGCCGTGGGTATGCAGCACTATCGACTGAAAGGTGCGCTAATGAAACACCCCAGCCGCATCGTGATCGATTTATTAGAGTGGGAGGAGCCCTACGCAGCGGGTTTGCCTTATGAAAGCATGGCGCATCCGGGCATTGCTCGAGTCGCTTTTACGACAGACGCCCTCGATGACGATATTGCCATTCTTGCACAGGCAGATGTCGAATTTTTATCAGATGGCCCGGCTCAGGTGGCAGGACCAAGAGACTCAAAGGTTCGGTTTATTTGCTTTAAAGACCCCGACGGTACGGTGCTTGAATTGGTTGAGATGGGATAACTGTCTGGGGTTAGAGAAGTCTTAGAAACCTTCGTTGTTTGTTGGATTTTATTAGTTAGCTTTATTAGGGAGCTTCATGAGCTGGGTTCATGTGTCGTCGCGTTCCGCCAATCACTCTGTATCTCGCGAATATTAGCGCTACTGCCCAAGTTGCTGTCCGCGGGGGAAGCTTTCCCAAAGACAGAGTGACTCGCGCTTGTTTTGAATTCATTAGCTGACGTGAGTATGGTGTGCCATCTTGGCGCGGTAACTAGGAGAACAACGCTGTGATCGACATTTCTAAATCGATAGACCTTTGTGCGGCTTATTACGGGGCGCAAGCCGATGCTATGCGCGAATATCTCGAGCTAGGGCAAAGGGCCGCACTGGATTTAGACAACAGGGGGCCTATTCGTTTTGATACAAACGGTGGTCTCGATCCTAGTATCAGAGAGGCCTACTCGCGCTACGGATTTTATGTTTTCACTAACGTGCTAAGCACACAAGAGCTCGCAGATATTGAGTCTGATTTGGGCGCAATGCGACAGAGATTTCCTACGGGCCCAGATAGCCCCGTCAACGCGGATGGGCAGCCAGCCCTCGGTGCTGACTGCAAAGCATTAACTCTGGTTTGGTCGAAGCCACTTGGCGATCCTTTGGGCGGTACGGCACTTGCCAACGGGCGTCATCAGGTCAAGATGTTTGAGCCTGAGGCCGCTGCCGAAGCACCAGCAGCAGCGCCTTTTATTCTTTTGGGTTCCCTGCAGTTTTCCGAAGCCTGTTTGCGTACCTATGCGCATCCTCAGCTATTGCGAGTTGCCGAGGCGATTAACGGGCCAGACTTCGCGCCATTTAATGAGGCGTTGTTTATTAAAGATCCCGGTATTGGTGCGGCCGTTTCCTGGCACCAAGATGGCGTTACTCATTGGGACAGCGACGACTTTGATGAAGACATTCACGGTTTTAATTTTATGGCGCAGGTGTTCGGTAGCACTGCCGTAAATGGTGTTTGGGTGGTTCCGGGTACACACAAGCTGGGTAAGCTCGATATCAGTAAGCTGGTGGCAGACGCAGGGAGTGAGCGTCTTGAGGGAGCCGTTCCGCTGGTTTGTAACCCGGGTGACGTTGTCATCTGCAATCGCCAGTTGCTGCATGGGTCGTTTCCAAACTGTGGTTTAGAGCCGCGGGTCACGGTTAACTTTGGCTTTCACCGTCGATCATCCGTGCTGGGGGTTCAGGGAGGCGGTATCCACAGCGAAGCACAAGAGTTTGATGAAGCAATTATTGCTCGCCGCTCCCGCGTTCTGGGTTATGCCATCGATGCGCGGCAGCAGCGTTTTTCGGATGAAGCTTCCTATCGCTATCAGCCTTTTGCAGAAGCTCAAAAAGTCTTCAGCTGGAATGCCCAAGCCAAGGCCGATATCAAAGACTATAACTGTGACGATTTGAGTATTTGAAGTAGAGGTCGTTCCCCAGTACCGACAGCAAATGGCGACAGATTGTAGAATCTAGGTAGCATTTTGTTAACAAAGCATTAGAGTTCCGACCTAACCATTATAAGGGAGCGCGTGCTAGTTGCAGGCGTTCTGCAAAGCCATATTTTATGGAGAGGGTTCATGTCAGCCTTTATCTCGAAGCGCTCGATTAGTATTGCGATGACGACCTGCCTGTCGATGCTGTCACAGATTGCCACAGCCGACGATGCGTCTATTGCTCAGAAGTTAGCCAACCCAGTCGCCTCGCTGATCAGCGTGCCGATTCAAATCAACTACGATGATAAGTACGGCTTGGGTGAAAAGGGTTCTATTTGGAAAACCAATGTTCAGCCTGTCATTCCGGTCTCACTCAATGACGACTGGAACATGATTTCTCGAACTATTTTACCTTTTATCGACCAGTCAGACTTTCCAGTGCAAGGCCAGGGTGAGTCTGGCGTCGGCGATGTGGTGCAGAGCTTTTTCTTTTCACCTAAAGCGCCTACTGCGGGTGGTCTCGTCTGGGGCGTAGGTCCTGTTATCAACATTCCAACCGCAACGAAAGATGCATTGGGCCCAAGAGCTTGGGCAGCTGGCCCCACAGGCTTGGTGTTGAAACAGTCGGGTCCCTGGACGTATGGAGCCCTGGGAAACCACTTGTGGTCCTTCGCTAAAGAAGACAATACTGAGATTAATGCGAGCTTTTTACAGCCGTTTGTCTCTTACATAACGCCCAAAAAATTAACCTACTACGTCAATACTGAATCCACTTATAACTGGGATAGCAAGGATTGGTCAGTGCCCATTAACGTGGGTGCAAATCAGTTAATGAAATTCGGTAATCAGCTCATGCAGATTGGCGGCGGTGTTCGATATTGGGCAGATTCGGGTGAGTTTGGGCCAAAAGGCTGGGCGCTAAGAATGAATATTGTGTTTGTGTTTCCCAAAGGTTGAAAATAGATAGAGCTTAGGTGCTGTTGGCTTACCTCAAGGGCAGACGCAGCTGGCATCGACGGTGTTAGGCACGTTGTTCGATAAAACACGCAACGCCGCTGCCTATAGACAACATGCGAGGGCCATGTCGCTGGTTGGTCTTTGCCCCGAAGCGTTAGCGCACCAAGAATCTAGCGTTAGCGTTACACCCTAGGGGTGCAAGGGTTTTCAAAGTTTTAGACTCTAAATTCAATACCAACCCTACAGGCTGTATAGTCGTGCAAACTGCAAAATGATGCGGTGATAGAATTAGGGAGAGCTAGTATGGAGCCATTTTCAAGACGCTTCATGGTGAAGAGTCTGGTTGCCGGTGTCACCCTCGCAGGGCAGTCGATCACCTTGGCAAACGCTCAGCGGCCCATGCCATACAGTAAGCGGTCCTCCACCTTTATTGTGCACAACGACTTACCCTGGGCGCTGGAAACCCGCCGCAGCGAGTTTGGTTTTGGCCCGATTACGCCGGCGTCACACTTTTTTGTGCGAAACAATCTTCCTATGCCGGCTGCCGCTGTTACCGGTGTTGGTGACAGCTGGTCTTTCGACGTACAAGGCTGTAAGCAGGCGGGAAGCTTGACCCTTGCCGACCTTAAACGCATGCACATACAAACGGTTGCTACTGTATTGCAGTGTTCGGGAAACGGTCGCGAGTTCTTTTCCCATGATCCCTCAGGTTCTCAATGGGCTGTTGGTGCGGCGGGTTGCGCGTTGTGGACGGGTGTCAGGGTTGCCGATATTTTTGAATACTTTGGTGGTGTAACAGGTGATGCTGCTTTTCTAACGGCGTCAGGTGGTGAAGAGCTGCCCGAGGGCATTGATAAAAACGCCGTTGTGGTTGAGCGGTCTGTGCCTATTGCCAAGGGGCTGGAAGACTGTTTGCTGGTTTGGGAGATGAATGGCGCGCCCCTACCGGCTGTCCATGGTGGGCCTCTGCGTCTTATTGTTCCGGGGTACTTTGGGGTAAATAACGTGAAATGGGTCCGGCATCTGGCGGCAACCCCGGGGGAATCTTCGGCTAAAATCCAGCAGTCGGGATATCGATTCAGGGCGCAAGGTGCCTCGGGTAGCCCTGAGCACCCCTCCATGTGGCGAATGCCCGTTAAGTCTTGGTTAAACGGCCCAGGCGCAGATGGAGAGCCCGTGTTAGCGGGTATGAACACGTTATATGGTGTTGCCTTCGCGGGAGAGCGTGGTATTCAGTCGGTAGAGGTTTCCTTTGACTTAGGCAAGACCTGGCAGTTAGCCGAACTGGTGGGGCCCGACCTTGGGCCCAATGCGTGGCGCACATTCAGTCTACAAGCTGAGCTGGATGTTGGCCGTCATCGTGTGGTTACCCGCGCGGTTGATACTCTGGGTGAGCAGCAACCGCAGCAGGCAGAAGACAATCACCGCGGTTATGGTCATAACGGCTGGGAAGATCATGTCCTTGAAATTGCCGTATTGAAAGAACTGCCAAAGATCGCGCTGTCCAATGAACCCAACGAGGAGCGCTCATCAATGGTTCAGGCAGCGCCTGCTGTTACAGTCGCGGCTAAACCCGCATTAACGCTGTCTGATCAGGCGCTGTTGGGTAAAGACCTTTTCATGACCAAGGCCCAGCCTGGCTGCGGTGTCTGTCACAGCCTAGAAGATGCCAACGCTCAAGGCGTGGTTGGCCCCAACCTTAATACCTTAAAGCCCAGCCTAGCGCAGTTGCGTAACGCGATGACTCAGGGCGTAGGAGCGATGCCCGCCTATGGGGGGCAACTGAGTACTCATGAGGTTGATGCCTTGGCGGCCTATGTCTTCGAGGCAACGCGATAAGCCGTCTTTAACGCGTCTTATCGGTCTGGCGCTCATAGGCCCAAGTTTCCCAATTAAGCTCGGGTACTGCGCCATCGGTTCGCTAGATAGCTGCCCATCGGTATGCCGCAAACGATCAGAGTGAAGAAAACAAAGTGATGCCAGACCGGCATAGCACCCCAATACTGAACTTCTACCCAGATGGCGATGGCTAGCATTTCGATAACGACACCCGTCTGTAGCATTTTGTATCTTGGTTGTTGCCCGGCTATAAAATAAATGACGCCACCGCAAATCATGAGCGTAGCGCATTGGATGAATTCGATGGCAATCACTAGACTGGTGTTATGGGTGCCTCCCAGGTTATTGACTGCATTGGGATACTGGGCCAGTAACATGCCAGTCAGGGGCAGACACAGCAAACCATAGAGTAGAGGCGGGCTGATGATGGCGATGAATTCTCTGGCGATTGTTCGCATTGACATATCGCTGCTCCAATCCTGGACTGCAGATGTTCGAGACTAACCCATAGTGCCGCAGCCCATCAAAGTGCCGCAGCCCATCAAAGTGCCGCAGCCCATGGAAGAGCCAACACGCCCCCGGGGCCTTACTTTATCCGTGCTTGTTTTGTGCCTGGAGCCTGGGAGCGCTTCTAGGCCTTAGTGTTGTTATGACACCTTGCTGAATGTCAGCAGCCCCGTTCAATGCAGTGATTCGACCAAGCTCCTGAGCGTCATACAAAGCCAGATTCCCTCGGGTGGATTAGTACTATTTTTGTAGCGTTGCGATCTCCTGGTCCCGTAGCGCTCGCCGCATAATTTTCCCAGTTGTTGTCATGGGTAGTGCCGTCACAAACTCAATCAGTCGGGGTACCTCGTGCTTCGCGAGGTGTTGTCTAACCAGTTGTTTCAGCGACTCCGCAAGGGCTTCATCGGGCTCAAATCCCTCGGCTAGAACGACAAAGGCTTTGACGAGTTCTGTGCGCTGCTCATCGGGAACACCAATGACGGCCGCCAGTTGTACAGCATCGCTTTTCAGTAAACAGTCTTCGATTTCAGTGGGGCCAATACGATAGCCGGAACTGGTAATCACATCGTCGATTCGCCCGTGAAACCACAGGTAGCCGTCTTCGTCTTGCTCGCCGAGGTCTCCGGTAATCATCCAATCGCCAACAAACTTGGCAGCCGACGCCTCCGGATTATCAAGATAGCCGGAGAACATGGCTGGGTGCGGACGCATGATGGCGATATTACCCTTTGTTCCGGTTTCAACTTCTTCGCCATTATCATCAACAATCGCACAAATAGAGCCGGGCATAGCTTTACCCAATGATCCATGGCGAACCTCCATAAGCCGGGGGTTGGTGCCAATCATGCCATTGCACTCAGTCTGACCAAAGCCTTCGCTTATTGTTAGGCCAAAGCGTTTATCTGCCCAAAGTGCCAGCTCCTTGCCCACAGCCTCACCGCCACTTAAAACAACCCGCAGGTCAATATCTTGTGCAACCTCTCCGTCTACCTGGCGCATGAGTTTAAGCACTGTCGGGGTGAGTAAAGAAACGGTAATGTTGTGCTGGGCTAAAATCCGAAAGGCGTCTTGGGCGTTGAAGCCCTGCATATCGGTCGAAACAACGCGACAACCTGAATACCATCCGATTAGCAGAATATTAATGAGCCCTGCAATCCAGGCCCAGTCGGCAGGCGACCACAGCACATCATGTTCTTTGGGTCCGTAGTCGTAGTAGTACTCAAATAAGGGCTTATTACCCAGCAGTAGTCGATGAGGCATGAGCACGCCCTTGGGTTGGCCTGTAGTACCCGAGGTGTAGCTTATCCACGCCGTGTCTTCTGCTCGCGTTACTATGTTGCAGAAACTTTCCGGCTGGTTACTTAGAGTCTTCCAGAAAGGCATGGCCTCACTTGAGCCGGTGTCATCGGTGACAATAATGTGCTCAAGGGACGGGCAGTGATCCCTGATTTCAGTAATCTTGCCGAGATTGGCTCGATTGGTAATGCAGACTTTAGCGTCACTCCCCACTAACCGATGTTTAATCGCATCAGGACCAAACAAAACGGACGCCAAGCAAGAGACGATACCGGCTTTGAAGCAGCCAATGTGGGAGATGGCACACTCGGGTGATTGCGTGAGCATCACCAGTACTCGATCGCCAGCCTGCAGCCCTAGCTCGCCAAATAGGTTGGCCAATTGATTTGAGTAGGCTTTTATCTGAGCAAAGCTATAGTCAATAACGCCACCGTCTAAAGACTCGTGAGTAATGGCGATACGATTGGGGTCGTCAGCCCAGCGATCGCAGACCGCATCGGCAATATTGAAATGTGTAGGAATATCCCAAGAGAACTTTTCACAAATCTCTTCGTAACTGGTGCCGACTGGAAGATCCATCGTTTTCCCTCAAAGTAGCTTCAACATGCAGCCCTTAACTAACGGGCTGGCCCAACCATTTACGTACGATTCATGGCGCGTAGACGGGGCACTATTTTGTTTAGACTGTCCTGCCCAGCGAGTGACCGTAATATTTCATGAATCACCCGTACAAATCACGCCGTTTCTTAAACGCGGCTTTTACACCCTCTTTTCGTAGGGTTCTAAAGAAATCCTTAAAGCTGTCGAACTGGTGGTAAATAGCATCGAGATCGGCGCCTCGACGCACAGAAGGCTCCATGCCCATGTTTTCAAACCAAGTGTTGGAGACCTCTTTCAGAATGGACAAGTTGTCGGATGGTGCTCGCGCAATGTGCGCAGCGAGCAGGGCAACCCGCGCATCCAGATCTTCGTGGGGTACGACTTCATTAACCAGACCAATTTTCTCCGCTTCATGCGCGTTGATAAGTCTGGATGTGTAAAGCAGCTCCTTTGTTTTTCGATAGCCAATGAGCATGGGCCAAAACATAATTGATGGTGGAATGCCTAGATCTCTACCCGCGGGATGGCCAAACCGCGCGCGCTCACTAACGACCGCTAAATCACAAACCCCTAACAGTTCTCCCGCACCCGAGAGGCAGTCGCCTTGTACTTTGGCAATGATAGGTTTTGGATAGCGCCACATTTTCATCCAGTAATCGACGATAGTGTGCACGTCATCTCGGTCTTTCCGAATATCAACATGGTCAGGAAAATTGGCAGGGTACTGTGATGTGATCCAATGCTCCTCGCGCAGGTCGTATCCGGTAGAAAAGGCTTTGCCCGCTGCCTCTATGACAATCACGCCAATAGCTTCATTGTGAAGCGCGTCATCCAGAACGGTTTTTATCTCGTTGAGTACCTGCCAAGACAGTGGGTTCAGGTCATCGGGTCGATTTAGCGTGATGGTGCACACTCGATCTATCTGAGATACCAGAATCATAGAATGTTGGCTCATTGTTTCTCTCCAGTACTCGGGTTGAGCTTTGTATTTGCGTCAGATTGGGTCGCGCTTTCTATTTTTTACTTGTTACTTTTTAGGTTAGTGCACTGTGGCCCTGGAGCGTTTGATTGAGTTTCCCGGCAAACTCCAGCGCCATGGGTTTCGTACGGCCGGTGTCAATATACGCGGGTTCCTAGCGGCAGCCTATATTGAGTGACATCACTTTCACAGCGTACACTGCCGCATCGCAAAAGTTTCAGCAAAATGAAGCCACTTGGGTCACTCACTGTGATGAAGATCGTTTGGCGTTGGTGGGCGTTGCGCAATGGGCAGATCTTCACTAAGGGGCAGACCTTAACCAAGGGGCTATTCTTTGCGCTTGATAAACCTTGGTTGAACACAGGTGTTTGAAGTCTGTCACTTTGCGTCGGGGAGAATGCTGGGCCCGGGATGCAGACAGCGGGAAAAATAATGTCACTGGAATTACAGGGTGTGTCACAAGTCGTCGATGGGCAGCAGCATATTGCGCCCACAGACCTTGTCCTCGAAAAAGGGACCATGAACGTACTACTGGGCCCTACATCGTCTGGCAAAACGTCGTTAATGCGGCTGATGGCGGGTCTAGATAGGCCTAGCACTGGACGCATCTTTTCGTCAGGTCGTGATGTGACCAACGAGCCTGTACAAGCGCGCAATGTGGCAATGGTTTATCAAGAGTTCATTAACTATCCGGGCATGACGGTCTTTGACAATATCGCTTCGCCTTTACGGCTGAAAGGTCAATCTAGAAAAGTAGTGGATCGTGCAGTGCGCTCTACGGCAGAGATGCTCAAGCTTACTCCGGTTCTGCAGCGTAAACCTCTGGCGTTGTCGGGTGGGCAGCAGCAACGCTGCGCTTTAGCGCGGGCATTGGTCAAAGAGGCTGAGCTGGTTTTGTTGGACGAACCGCTGGCTAACCTAGACTACAAATTACGTGAAGAATTACGCGTGGAAATCCCCCGGATTTTTGAGCAAGCGGGCTCTATTTTTGTTTATGCCACAACAGAGCCTGAGGAAGCGCTACTGCTAGGTGGCAACACCGCAACGCTTTGGGAAGGGCAAGTTACGCAGTTTGGTCCCACGTTATCGGTGTACCGCAAGCCACAAACCCTGACGACGGCACAGGTTTTTTCTGACCCGCCCATGAATTTTATTCAGGGCAAAAAGGCGGGTGATTCGCTGTCTTTAAATGGTGGAGCATCGCTGGGACTCCGGAAACAGTCTGCTGCGCTTTCTGATACAACCTACACTCTGGGGTTTCGTGCACATCATATAAAACTTCAGCAGCACGAGGTGTCTCAGTCAGGTTCACCGCCCCTTTATTGGCAATGTACTCTGGTCGCCAGTGAGGTCACAGGATCTGAGACCTTTCTGCATCTGCGTTATGGAGAGACCACTTGGGTTGCTGTGGCTTCAGGTACTCATGTTATGACTCAAGGGAAACAAGTTGATATCTGGCTCGATGGCGCACATATCTATTTATTTGACCTCGCAGGATGTTTAGTTGCCTGTGGCGATACCGCGGTCTAAGGGGCCCTATGGCACAGATTACGCTTTCTGATCTGGCACACAGCTATGTCCACAATGGGGCAGAGACGGGAGATTTTGCTTTAAAAACCATGAACCACGTTTGGCAAGACGGTGGCGCCTATGCGCTATTGGGCCCTTCAGGGTGCGGTAAAACAACGCTACTGAATATTATCTCAGGGTTGATCACGCCGTCACGGGGCCGTGTCTTATTCGATGGCGTCGACATGACTGATTCACCTGCAGAGAAGCGTAATATTGCGCAGGTTTTCCAATTTCCCGTGGTTTACGACACCATGACGGTTAGAGAGAACCTCGCATTTCCCTTAAAAAATCGCGGGCTTGCAAGAGCTGCAGTTCAGGCGCGAGTAGCGCTGATCGCTGAAATGATGGGTTTAGGGGAGATCTTAGATCGAAAGGCCCGGGGTCTTCCTGCTGACGCTAAGCAAAAAATCAGTCTGGCACGGGGTATGGTTCGAGAGTCGGTTAATGCAATTTTGTTTGACGAGCCTTTGACCGTTATCGATCCGCAACTGAAGTGGGAGCTGCGCACACAGCTTAAATCTCTGCACCGTGAGCTCAGACATACGATGATTTATGTGACTCACGATCAGGTCGAAGCGCTGACCTTCGCCGATACGGTGGTAATGATGCACGAGGGCCGTGTGCTACAAACGGGCACTCCAGAATCACTGTTTGAAACACCGGCGCACACCTTTGTCGGACATTTTATTGGGTCACCGGGAATGAATTTTCTCGAGGCAAAAATTGAGGGAAGCAGGGGTGTTATCAATGGCCAGTATTTTCCCCTTGGGGCGAGCTACCGCACAGCGTCTGGTTTCACCCAGATAGGTATCCGACCCGAATATATTCAATTCTCTGCAGATGAAGGTTTGCCCGTTGTTGTCAAACACGTTGAAGATGTGGGCCGACGACATATTGTGCGTGCCGAACTGGCAAACTCCCCGATCTCAGTGAGTGTCCCCGAGGGGCAGTCTTTCGATACCAACATGGCGCGAGTACGGTTTATCCCCGAAAAGATCAATATTTTTGTTGATGACTGGCGTGTTCAAGGCGAGGCGCTTTAATGGCTAAGGTCCAAAACAATAGGGCATGGTTGCTGGTGTTGCCGGTTTTGGCGCTGGTTGCTTTTTCAGCGGTAATCCCGCTCATGACCGTTGTGAACTACGCGTTTAATGACACCTTTGGCAACAACCAATTTTTTTGGAATGGCTTGGGCTGGTTTGAAGAGATGGTGCGCTCGGAACGCCTTCATGCAGCTTTGGGGCGTCAGATTGTGTTTACGGGAACTATTCTTGCGATTGAGGTGCCGCTAGGGATTTTTGTTGCACTCAATATGCCTAAAAAGGGGTTTTGGGCGAGCCTGTGTCTGGTTCTCATGGCGCTACCCTTGCTCATCCCTTTCAATGTGGTCGGAACCATTTGGCAGATTTTCTGTCGCATCGATATTGGCTTACTGGGCAGAGCTATGACTGCGCTGGGAGTGGATTACAACTATACCAATGACCCCCTTGATGCCTGGGTGACCCTCATCATTATGGATGTTTGGCACTGGACATCATTAGTGGCGCTGCTGTGTTATGCAGGGCTGCAATCCATACCGAATGTCTATTACCAAGCGGCACGGATTGATCAGGCGAGCCGTTGGGATATTTTTCGTTATATCGAACTGCCAAAAATGTCTGGGGTCTTATTAATTGCGGTGCTGTTGCGGTTTATTGACAGCTTTATGATTTACACCGAACCCTTCGTAGTCACTGGGGGCGGGCCGGGAAATTCGACAACATTTTTATCGATCGATTTGGTAAAAATGGCGATTGGCCAGTTTGATCTGGGTCCGGCGGCGGCATTTTCATTGATGTATTTTCTCGTCATTTTGCTAATTAGCTGGGTTTTTTACACCGTCATGGTTGCCCGCGATGCAGGGGAGACAAGGTAATGCGTCTTCGCGGCTCGGCGATTGTCATGACGGCGTATCTTGTATTTTTACTGCTGCCTATATATTGGTTGGTGAGTATGAGCTTTAAAACCAATACAGAAATCATCACCGATTTTACCTTGTTCCCCGCCGATTTTACGCTGCAGAACTATGTGACAATCCTTACCGACGCCAGTTGGTATATGGGCTACGTTAATTCAATTGTTTACGTATTAATGAATACCTTGCTATCCATTGGTGTGGCCTTACCTGCTGCCTATGCCTTTTCACGCTATCGCTTTATGGGTGACAAACACTTGTTCTTTTGGTTGCTCAGCAATCGCATGGCACCTCCGGCGGTATTTGCGTTGCCATTCTTTCAGCTTTACTCCTCAGTCGGCTTGTTTGATACACATATTGCAGTGGCGCTTGCTCACTGCTTATTTAATGTGCCCCTGGCGGTTTGGATTTTAGAGGGGTTCATGCGGGGAGTACCGAAAGAAATTGATGAGACGGCCTATATCGATGGTTATCGTTTTGGCCGGTTTTTCATCAAAATATTTATGCCTCTGATTGCCAGCGGTATTGGAGTGGCGGCTTTTTTCTGTTTTATGTTCTCTTGGGTGGAGTTGTTGTTGTCACGCACACTGACCGCTGTTGACGCGAAGTCGATTGCTGCAACGATGACCCGGACTGTATCTGCCTCGGGTATGGACTGGGGCGTATTAACCGCTGCAGGAGTTCTGACGCTCATACCCGGGGCCTTTGTGATCTATTTCGTTCGGCATCATATTGCCAAGGGCTTTGCCCTGGGGAGGGTCTGATTACGGGCACGCGCTGGCGATGGATATATGGAGCCACGGCGTGCATTTTAGGCGCAGGGTTAATCATGCTGCTGCTGTCGGTGCCACGGACAGCAGATGGCATGCAGTGGACTCAGCCTCTTATTCAGGGCGGCTGGATGGCCTGGACGTTTCCCGTGGCATTATTCTTTTATGGCATTGGCACGTTATTAGTGGTGTTTTCGGTGTTGGCTATTCGCTTTCCTGAGGTACCTCGTCGCGGTGTTTTAGGTATGGAAACTACCCGTGGTGATCGCTTGTTTTTGACCTTGTTGGGGTCGGCGTTTATCAATTTGACGTGGCTGTACTTTTTTGGCGCGCCGTTAACGGGAGCCCTGATTATCTGCTTGCTCTACGCAGCGATGGTTTTTCGCTGGGTATAGGCATAAATTTGAAACCTGGCCTCAGCTGATATTGGGGCACAGGTTGATAAAAAACTGAGGATGAATAGACCCTCGTAGTCTCAGAAGACTTGGAGAACAACAATGCGTAGACGCCAAATGGTCACCTTCTTTCCGCGATTAGCGATTCTAGTTTTGAGCCTGCCGGCTTGGGCTGGGATAGACGCGGCCAAGGAGTTTCTTGATGGCGAGATAGGGACCACCTCGGTTTTGAGTCGAGCGCAACAAGAGGCTGAAATGCAGTGGTTTATCGATGCAGCTGAGCCCTACCAAGGCATGAGCATTAAGGTGGCATCAGAGACCCTGACCACCCATGAATATGAAGCTAAGGTCTTGGCACCTGCGTTCACTAAAATCACGGGTATCAAGTTGATCCATGATCTCATTGGCGAGGGTGATGTGGTTGAAAAACTGCAGCTTCAAATGCAGTCGGGTCAGAATATTTACGATGCCTACGTAAACGATTCAGATCTCATTGGAACACACTGGCGCTACCAGCAGGTTCGTAACCTGACCGATTTCATGGCAGCTGAGGGTTCTTCGGTTACGAGTCCGAGCTTGGATCTTGAGGATTTTATTGGCACCAGTTTTACCACCGCCCCCGATGGCAAGTTGTACCAGCTTCCGGACCAGCAGTTTGCCAATCTCTACTGGTTTCGAGAGGAC
>OJHH01000156.1_pt1 | contig 20686 bp, 19 predicted proteins | sample 1594911 | NCBI WGS metagenome assembly OJHH01 (sample SAMN05416787, study PRJEB24817) | seawater metagenome | isolation source: Sea water | place: Canada:Atlantic | collected 2013-11
CCAGTGCCAGCGTGACGCCGATGGCCAGGTCAGCCGGCTCCGGACGGAAAATGACAGCGGCGTCGAGGTGACCGGAAGCCACCCGGGCGATATCAAGCGCCACACAACCAGCGGTTCGGAACATGCTGCTGTCGCGTGCCAGTAAGGATGCCATCTCGCCCCACATCAGTGGCTCGTCAGAAGAGCGGGTCTGGTCGAGAAGATTGCTGACCACTGCTGCTCGGTCTGCATGCTTGACGTCGCTGGTACGCACTCGCCGACTGTTGAGTGCGGCACCGTGGCCGCGGCTGGCAGAGTATTCCTCTCCGGTGACCGGATTGATCAGCAGCAGGTTCTCGGTGCGGTTGTTCTTCTTTTGCAGCAACGCAACGGCGAAGTCAGGAATGCCGCGCAAAAAATTCTCACGCCCGAGCACAGGGAAAATGTGCCAGCTCTTGTCGTTGCCGTCGGCGTCCGCTTCATTCAACGGAGCGATGGCGTGGTCCTTGTAGGCTTTATCAAGCTGTTCGGAAAAGTTGTCGTAAATGGACTGTTCGACCCGCTCCAGTTGCTTGCGGCGGTCTTCGCTGTCGCCGTTGGGTTCCTGGCGTTCGAAGTGTGCTTTCAGATAGTCGGACCCCTGACGCGCGACGCGCAGGGCCATTTTGATTGCTGGTTGCATCTGAGTGTTCATTATCCGGGTGTGTGAAGGCCGCATAGCATATCAAAAACTGACCCACCTTGTATGTTTTTCCGCTCCGCAATGTCACGGATGGCGCTGTATCAGGGCATATCCGGAGAGGCGGGGAAGGGGGCGGATCTGCTATCATGCGCGCTTTCCCGTTTTTACAGAGATTCTACCGCCATGCACAAGCCCGCAAAGCCCCTGGAGGGCCCTGACACCTACAACGACCAGATCCGGATTGTCCTGGTTGAGACGTCCCACTCCGGAAACATCGGTGCGGTCGCCAGGGCCATGAAAAACATGGGGCTCGGAAATTTGTGGCTGGTGAATCCTGTGTCTTTTCCCGATGAGGCCTCCTACGCCCGCGCAGCGGGCGCCTCCGATATACTCGACAAAGCCACGGTTGTGTCTACCCTGGATGACGCCATTGCCGACTGTGTTTGCGTCATGGGAACCAGCGCCCGGGGGCGAAAGGTCCCGTGGCCGGTCATTGCTCCACCAGACGCGGCGGCCAAGGCTTCCCAGCAGTCGGAAGCGGGGCAGGTGGCATTGGTCTTCGGACGTGAGAACCATGGGCTGAGCAATGAGGAGTTGCAGCGCTGTCATTTCCACATTCATATTCCCTCAAATCCGGATTACAGCTCCCTGAATCTGGCCATGGCGGTTCAGGTAATGTGCTATGAATTGCGTATGCATTATCTGAAAGGACTTGAAGGTGGCGACGGCAGCCCATATCTCAGGCCTATGATGGCGCCTGGGGATGAAGGTTGGGATGTGCCGCCCGCGCCCGTCCGCGATGTTGAGGGTTTTTTCAGTCATCTGGAGCAGGTGCTTGTGGATGTGGACTTTCACCGCCGGGACAACCCCCGCCAGTTGATGACGCGGTTGCGGCGGCTGTTCCAACGTGCTGGACTGGATCAGATGGAGATCAACATCCTTCGGGGAATACTGACCGCCGTCCAGAAGTCGGCAGGTGCTGCGGAAACCGCAAAAAATACGCCAAAGGCTGGTTCAACGGCCGGTGAACAGGAATAGGGTTATGTTTGAACGTTTAAGGGAAGATGTGAACAGTGTGTTTCATCGTGATCCCGCCGCTCGCAATACTTTCGAAGTGCTGACCAATTACCCGGGTTTGCACGCACTCCTGTGCCACCGGTTCTCGCATTGGCTTTGGGGCCTCGGTCTGAAGTGGGTAGCACGAACGTTTTCCTCGATCGCCCGCTGGGTGACCGGCATCGAAATTCATCCCGGCGCCACGATCGGACGGCGTTTCTTTATCGATCACGGCATGGGTGTTGTGATTGGTGAGACCACGGTGATCGGTGACGATGTCACTCTCTATCAGGGCGTTACCCTGGGTGGTACCAGCTGGAACAAGGGTAAACGACATCCGACGCTGGGTGACGGTGTTGTGGTGGGTGCCGGTGCCAAGATCCTCGGGCCGTTTACGGTAGGCGAAGGCGCCAAGATTGGCTCAAACTCCGTGGTGACCAAGGAGGTTCCGCCGGGTGCGACGGTTGTCGGTATTCCTGGTCGGGTTGTGGTGAAGCGCAAAGGGGAAGATGATGCCCGGCGCAAGGAAATGGAAGAACGCATGGGCTTCGATGCCTATGGCGTGACCGAGGAAATGCCGGACCCGGTAGCCAGGGCCATGCGTAGCCTGCTGGATCATATGCACGCTGTGGATGATCGCATTGAGAACATGTGCAAGGCGCTTCGCAAAGTAAACAGTGAGTACCAGAACGGCGAGTTGCCGCCGCTGCAGGAAGAGGATTTCGACTGTGTGCGGGACGACGAGCCGTCGCAACGGTGAATACTTGACTGTTTTGGTTGGTCAATTCATACTCGGCGTTGTTAAAGCCGAATCAATCCCTGACCGGGGCTGACGTTATGAGACTGACCACCAAAGGCCGCTATGCGGTGACGGCAATGCTGGATCTCGCCCTTCATGGGGATCAGGGGCCGGTGAGTCTGGCTGACATATCTGCCCGGCAGGAGATTTCCCTCTCGTATCTCGAGCAGTTATTTTCCCGCCTTCGCCGTCACAAACTGGTGACCAGTATCCGGGGCCCCGGCGGTGGTTATCGCCTGAGCCGTGAGGCAGACTCCGTCTTTATCGCGGAAGTCGTCGACGCGGTCAGCGAATCCCTGGATACCACCCGTTGCGGCAACAAGGGTGATTGCCAGAATGGCGAGAAATGCCTGACCCACCACCTGTGGTCTGATCTCAGTGATCAGATTCATCAGTTCCTCAGTGATATCAGTCTTGGGGATCTGATGCGCAAACGGGAGATTCAGGTGGTTGCCGATCGGCAGAACAGGCGCCATTCAGACGGCGACTCACAGACTATTAACACCGAGCGCCTTACGGATCAGGCGCCGGCCTGAACGACTATCCTGAAACTTCTATGAAAAAGCCTGTCTATCTGGATTATGCGGCCACCACGCCCGTAGACCCTGTCGTTGCCGAAGAAATGGTCAAATACCTGACACCTGATGGTGTGTTTGGTAACCCTGCCTCCCGCTCCCATGGCTTTGGCTGGCAGGCTGAGGCTGCCGTTGAAGGCGCCCGCCGGCAGGTGGCGAGTCTGCTCCATGCGGACCCTCGTGAGATCGTGTGGACGTCCGGCGCTACCGAATCCGACAACCTTGCCATCAAGGGTGCGGTCGCAGGTAAGAACAACCCGCACGTTGTGACATCGATGATTGAACACAAAGCGGTGCTCGATACCTGCAAATGGCTTGAGGGGCAGGGGGTTGAGGTTACCTGGCTGAAACCGGGCGCTGACGGGCGGGTGTCCTGTCAGCAGGTCGAAGGTGCGCTCCGGGATAATACTGTTCTGGTCACCCTGATGATGGTTAATAACGAACTGGGTAGCCAGACGGATATCGCTGCCATCGGTGCCATGCTTCGCGAACGCGGTGTGTTGTTTCATGTGGACGCGGCTCAGGCGGCCGGGAAGACCGAGGTGGATGTGGGGGCCATGTCGGTGGACCTGTTATCGCTGTCGGGGCATAAGGTTTATGGGCCCAAGGGTATTGGGGCTCTCTATGTGCGACGTTCGCCGGACGTACGAATTGAATCCCAGATTCATGGGGGTGGCCATGAACGGGGTATGCGTTCCGGGACACTGCCCACTCATCAGATAGTCGGCATGGGCAAAGCCTTTGATCTGGCCGGCGAAAAACTGGAGCAGGAGAAGGCGCGACTGGAATCGCTGCGCAAGCGCTTCCTGTCGGGGCTTGAGGGGCTTGACGGTGTGACGCTCAACGGCAGTGCCGAGCATCGGGTCCCGGGGATCATCAACCTCTCATTTGCAGGTGTCGATGCCGAATCCCTGATGCTGGGCTTGCGGGAACTGGCGGTTTCGTCCGGTTCAGCCTGCTCGTCGGCCACCATTGAGCCTTCATTTGTGCTCAAGGGTATTGGGCTGGATGATGAGCAGGCGCATCGGGCACTCCGGTTTTCCTTTGGACGCTTTTCGACGGAAGAGGAGGCTGACTTCGCAGCGGCGCAAATCGTTGACGTTGTTACCCGTCTCCGTTCAGTGCGGTAGGCAGTTGCCTCCGGACTGCGTATAATCCCAACCCTGAAATTTTTCTGAACCTGAATGGAGATAGATCATGGCAAACGAGCGCACGCTCTCGATTATCAAGCCCGATGCAGTCGCAAAAAATGTGATCGGCGAAATCTACTCACGCTTCGAAAAAGCGGACCTGACTATTGTCGCCGCGAAGATGATGCACCTGACCCAGGAACAGGCAGAAGGGTTTTACGCCGAGCACAAGGAGCGCCCGTTTTTCAATGATCTGGTTGCGTTCATGACCTCTGGCCCTGTTGTTGTTCAGGCTCTGGAAGGCAATGGTGCTATCCTGAAGAATCGTGACCTGATGGGAGCAACCAATCCCAAGGAAGCGGAAGCGGGCACCATTCGTGCCGACTTTGCATCTTCAATTGATGCCAACGCTGTTCATGGTTCAGATTCTGCTGCGTCAGCTGAGCGCGAAATTGCGTATTTCTTTAATGACAGTGAGATCTGCCCGCGCGGCTGATCAGGCTGTATCGGGCCGGACATACGTCCGGCCCGTATTGGTTATTTGATTGAGGTTATGAAATGACAGCTGTTGCTGAGAAAACCAACCTTCTGGGAATGCCCAAGGCCAAAATGGAGGCCTTTTTTGAGTCCCTGGGGGAGAAACGTTTCCGCGCAACACAGGTGCTGCAATGGATTCACCAGCGCGGGGCCGATGACTTTGATCAAATGACCAATATGAGTAGGGTGCTGCGGGAAAAGCTGAAGGCCGTTGCGGAAATTCGTGGGCCGGAGGTGGTGTACGACGAGTCCTCCAAAGACGGTACCCGCAAATGGGTCATGCGCATGGACAACGGCAACAGTGTTGAAACCGTGCTCATACCTGACGGCGAGCGCGGCACGCTGTGCGTATCGTCGCAGATTGGCTGCAGCCTCGATTGCACGTTTTGTTCGACGGGCAAGCGTGGATTTAACCGCAATCTTACCGCTGCCGAAATCATTGGGCAGGTCTGGGTTGCGCGTAAGGCGTTCATGCCATTTGCACCCGGCCCGGATCGCCCCATTACCAACGTGGTGATGATGGGGATGGGCGAGCCGTTGCTGAACTTCGACAACGTTGTCGATGCGATGAACCTGATGATGGAGGACCTGGCCTACGGCATTTCCAAGCGACGTGTCACAGTCAGTACCTCTGGCGTGGTTCCGGCACTGGACAAGTTGGGTGAAGTTACCGATGTTTCACTGGCCATTTCGCTCCATGCCCCCAATGATGAGTTGCGTAACCAGTTGGTGCCGTTGAATAAAAAGTACCCTATTGCGGAGTTGCTGGCAGCGACGCGTCGTTATCTTGCACGCCTGCCTGACAAGCGGAAGGCAACCATTGAGTACACGGTGATTGAAGGCGTTAATGATCAGCCTGAGCACGCCAGGGAACTCGCCGTTGTTCTTCGCGGCCTGCCGTGCAAGATTAACCTGATCCCGTTCAATCCGTTTCCCGAGAGCGATTTTCGCCGTCCCAGTAACAACGCGACCCGCCGTTTCCAGGCAGTCCTGAACGAGGCCGGCTTTATCGCCACGGTGAGAACCACTCGCGGTGACGATATCGATGCAGCCTGTGGTCAGCTGGTAGGGATGGTGGAAGACCGCACCAAGCGTAGTCAGCGTTATATCCAGGTGCAGCAGGTCAGTCCGTAAACCCGGTGCCGATATGCACCTTCCAATTCAAGAGGAATTACCGACTGTGACATTTATTCCAGTGAAAAGGATGCGAGCCGCGCTTGTCGTGGTATTGCTGGCGATGTTTGTCGCAGGGTGCGTGACCAATACCGATAGCCGCTTTGCTCGTGAGGCAGATCGCGACAAGGCTGTCAGGAATTATGTCCAGTTGGGAACCGCCTACATCGGCCAAGATAATCTGGAAAGAGCCCGGTACCACCTTGAAAGGGCGCTTGAGTTGGCCCCTGATGACCCCGGGGCGTTGGCGGCCATGGGGCTGATCTATAACGCCGAGGGTGAGCCGGAACTGGCTGAGAGATCGTTCAGGGAATCGCTCGACAGTGATCAGGGCTATACCCGTGGGCGCGTTTATTACGGGGCTTTCCTGTACGGCGCGGGTCGGTTTGAGGATTCCCGCGAACAGTTCCTTGCGGCATCCAGGGACACGTCCTACAACGACAGGGCGTCCGTGTTCTTCAACCTCGGATTGACGGAAGAAAGGATTGGCAACCTTGAGGGTGCTACTACGGCGTATCGGCGCGCTGTTGAATTATCCCGTGGTGATGCAAAGTCGCTGCTTGCGCTGTCACGGACGCTGGTCGAATCTGGGGAGCATCAGGCCGCCTCTCGTCACTACAGCCGCCTGATGACGCTGATGCAACGGAATCAGAATCTCCGCCATTCTCCGGAAAGCCTCTACACAGGTATTCGCATCGCCCGGCATTTGGGCGACAGGAACCGGGAATCGAGCCTCGGACTTCTGCTGAAAAACAATTTTCCAAACTCTGTCGAATACCAACAATACAGGGTGATGACATCCAATGGACAGTGATGACGCACAACAACCGTCGGGCCTGAGTGAGCCTACGGGTCAATTGCTCAAGCGTGCGCGTGAGCAGAAGGGGCTCAGTATTTCCGCCGTGGCCGATGCCCAGCATCTTCGCCCGGCCGTGATACAGGCGATAGAAGACGGGCATTATGAACAGATCGACAGTGAACTGTTCCTCAAAGGCTATGTCAGAACCTACGCGCGGCAGGTTGACCTTGATCCAGATGCAGTGATCGCGACGCTGGATGAGGAACTGGAGCCACTGCGGCAGCGAAAAGAGCAGGCAGAAGAAGCCAATCCGCTGATTGATATCGAACGTCGCAGACGTCGGAAACGCCGCGTTGCGAAATTGCTGCTTCTCCTGTTGGTCATCGCGGTGATCGCATTCCTCGCGTTGCGTTTTATGGGTGAACTGGGCGGTATAGCAGGCGGTACGTCGGAACCGACTGGTTCCCAGGAACCGGACGTTGCCACTCAGAATGAACCGTCCGATCAGGTGGCATCGATGAGCGAAACAGTTGATACCGAGCCACCAGAGCCGGAAACCGACGAGGCAACCGTTCGTCTTTCCGAGCCGGTTGCTGAAGAGTCGGTCGTTGAGGACAATGACGAATTGACGGCGCTGCCGGAAGAATCCCGGGTGGACGAGCAGGTCTCTGATTCCGCGACCCAGACGGCCGTGAACGATTCCGCACCTGCTGAGCAGCCGGCTGTGGAGGCGGTTGATGAAAGCCGGGTGCCGGTGGTGACCAGTGAGCCGGAGCCAGCGTTTCAGGAGAGCGCCCAGCCAACGGCCGCCGTCGGCAGTGGTCGCTTGGAAATGACGTTCAGCGATGAATGCTGGGTTCAGGTAACCGATTCGGCTGGCAATCGCCTGGTGGGCTCTCTGCAACGGGATGGCGACCAGGTTAATGTATCAGGCAGACTGCCTATCGACGTTGTTGTCGGCGCAGTCGATGCCATCGAATCGATAAGATTTGATGGTCAGGCGATTGATCTTTCCGGTTACCGGGTCGTCAACAACCGAGCAGAATTCACACTGGATATCTGAACGTTTCGAACCCTCTTTTGCGGTTAGCAGGCTATATGAACCACGAATCTCCGATCAAAAGACGCAAATCACGCCAGATAATGGTAGGCGATGTTCCCGTGGGCGGGGATGCGCCCATTGCTGTCCAGAGCATGACCAACACCAACACCTGCGACGTGGATGCGACCGTTGGCCAGATCCGTGCCCTGCAGGAGGCAGGAGCGGACATTGTGCGGGTTTCCGTGCCTACAATGGATGCTGCTGAAGCCTTCGGTAAGATTCGCTCAATGGTGTCGGTACCATTGGTGGCCGACATCCACTTTGATCACCGGATTGCTCTTCGGGTGGCGGAACTGGGTGTTGATTGTCTTCGTATCAACCCGGGTAATATCGGTCGGGATGACCGTGTCAGCGCCGTGATCAGCGCCGCGCGGGATGGCAATATCCCGATTCGTATTGGCGTCAACGCGGGCTCGCTGGAAAAGGCACTGCAACGCAAATATGGTGAACCGACACCCGAAGCTCTGGTTGAGTCGGCCATGCGCCATATCGACATTCTCGACCGTCATGATTTTCAGGACTTCAAGGTGAGCCTCAAGGCCTCGGAAGTCTTCATGACGGTGGCGGCATATCGTCAGATCGCCGCACAGATCGAACAGCCGCTGCATCTGGGTATTACCGAGGCAGGTGGCTTCCGCTCCGGGACAGTGAAGTCCTCTGTCGGCCTGGGCATGTTGCTGATGGACGGTATCGGAGACACCATCAGAGTGTCGCTCGCAGCGGACCCGGTGCAGGAAATCAAGGTTGGTTTCGATATTCTCAAAAGTTTGCGCCTGCGCAGTCGTGGCATCAACTTCGTCGCGTGCCCAAGCTGCTCACGCCAGAACTTTGATGTCATCCAGACTATGAACGACCTGGAGGCTCGCCTCGAAGACGTCAACGACTCCCTGGATGTCGCGATCATCGGCTGTATCGTAAACGGTCCGGGCGAGGCCAAGGTTGCCGACCTGGGCTTGACCGGCGGCAGCCCCAAGAACCTGTTCTACATGTCGGGTAAGCCCAATCAGAAGCTCGACAACGCCAACCTGACCGACGACCTGGAACGGCTGATCCGTGAGGAAGTGGCCCGTCGCAAGGAAAAGGAAGAAGCGATCATTACCCGCTCCACCGACTGAGAGCAGATCGTTAAATCACTGAAACAGATAAGGTAGTAACTTGGCTAAGATCCAGGCAATCCGCGGGATGAACGATATCCTGCCAGAGCAGACGCCGGTGTGGCAGTTTGTGGAAGACACGGTCAGGAAAGTACTTTCCCAGTACGGTTATCAAGAAATTCGCATGCCGGTGGTTGAGCAGACTGACTTGTTCAAGCGCTCTATTGGCGAAGTGACGGATATCGTCGAGAAAGAGATGTACACCTTTGAGGATCGCAACGGCGACAGCCTGACCCTGCGCCCCGAAGGTACGGCCGGCTGTGTGCGTGCTGCCGAAGAACACGGCCTGCTTTTTAACCAGACCCGTCGGCTTTGGTACACCGGCCCCATGTTCCGCCATGAGCGTCCCCAGAAAGGCCGTTACCGTCAGTTCCACCAGATCGGTGTGGAATGTTTCGGCATGGCGGGCCCGGATATTGATGCTGAGCTTCTCGTGCTGACGGCCAGGCTCTGGCGAGCGCTCGGGCTGAGTGAACATACCCGCCTGGAAATCAATTCCATTGGTACCTCTGCTGCCCGACGGGAATACCGTGAGGCGCTGGTGGCGTACCTCTCGGACTACCGGGATCAATTGGACGAAGACAGCCAAAGGCGTCTTGGCTCGAACCCGCTACGCATTCTGGACAGCAAGAATCCGGTCACACAGAAGCTTCTGGTGGACGCGCCTCGCCTGGATGACTACCTCGACGACGAGTCTCGGGATCATTTCCGACAATTGCGTTCGTTGCTGGACGCGGCTGGCATTGAGTATACGGTGAATCCAAAGCTGGTTCGCGGGCTCGATTATTATGGCAAAACCGTATTCGAGTGGATTACCGACAGCTTGGGTGCCCAGGGGACGATTTGCGCCGGTGGTCGCTACGACGGGCTGGTGGAGCAGTTGGGAGGCAAGCCCACGGTTGCGGTCGGTTTCGCCATGGGGCTCGAACGACTGATTCTGCTGCTGGAAACGCTCAATCTTGTGCCAGACAGTGCCAATGGCAATGCAGACGTGTATGTTGCGGCTATGGGTGAATCCACCGTGGCCCCAGCATTGGCGTTGTGTGAATCCCTTCGCGATGCCTTGCCGGGTGTGACGGTGATGGGGCACTGCGGTGGCGGTAGTTTTAAGAGTCAGATGAAGAAGGCTGATCGCAGTGGCGCCCGTTACGCAGTCATTCTGGGTGAGAATGAGGTTGCCAACGGGACCGCCGGCGTTAAGCCGTTACGTTCGGATGAGGCGCAGCAAGACGTTGCCCAGGGCGACCTGGCAGTGGCACTGAAAGAATTGCTTGGCCGCTGATGGCGCGCCGACGAGCTACAGCATAATAAACATCTATTGCAGGAGTCATCATGGCTGAAATGCGTACTGAGGAAGAAACGGTCCAGGCAATCAAGGACTGGTGGAAAAAGAATGGCAGCTCGCTTCTGATCGGTGTCGGTGCGGCGCTGGCTATTGTTTTCGGATGGCAGGCCTGGCAGAACCATCAAATGCAGCAGCGTACGGAAGCGGCTTCCCAGTTTGCCGAGCTGATCAATGCCTATAGCGATGAGAGCGATGAAAATCGCGCAGATACCGTTGCTTACGTGGCCGAGAACCTGCAAGAAGAATACAGCGACAGCGCTTTCGCTATCTATGGCATGTTGATGCTTGCTCGCCAGCAGGTTATGGACCAGGGCAACCCGGAAGGGGCGATCGAATCCCTGACCTGGGCACAGGAAAAAGCCGGCGAAAACGGAGCGTTGGCGCTGGTTATTCGCAACCGCCTGGCCCGCGCCCAGTTCGCGGCGGAACAGTACGAAGATGCTTTGTCGACCATTGAGGGCACGGACAATACCGGCAGTTTCGGCGCTGTTTTTACGGAGCTTAAGGGCGATATCCTGCTAGCCCAGGGTAATCGCGAGGAGGCTCGTGAAGCGTATCTGGCGGCCCGTGAAATGAGCCAGCAGGGTCGTAGCGGCATTCTTGAGCTCAAGTTGTCTGACCTTGGTGTTAAGGAGGGAGCCTGATGCCCTGGTTGGTTAACGGGCACACAAGACTCCTTTCGCTTGCGGGTATGCTGATACTGGCTGTCCTTGCAGGATGTAGTACCAGTGACACCTTTGAGCAACCTGCACCGGTTCCGGAGATTTCATCCAGCGTCGGGCTTGAGCCTGTCTGGAGCATGGGCGTCGGGGACGGGCATGATGACAAGTTCCTGTACCTTGCCCCTCTGAATACCGGCGACCGACTATACGTTGCGTCGGCCGATGGCGAGGTTTATGCCGTCGGTTCGGAAAACGGCGAAGTTTTCTGGTCCCGGGATCTTGACGAACAAATCAGTGCCGGCGTTGGTGGCGATCAGGGAAACCTGTATGTGGTATCTCGTGATGCTGAGCTGATGGCCCTGTCGCGCGAGGATGGCTCTGCGCTCTGGGAGCAGCCTTTGCCTAACGAGGTGTTGGCGTCCCCCCAGTCCAACGGACGCCTGGTGGTGGCCCAGACCATTGATGGCAAGGTGCTGGCATTTGATACCGCTACCGGGGAGGAAGCATGGCAATACGACAGTGATGTCCCGGTCCTGTCAATACGCGCAGCGGCGTCGCCTCTTGTAGGAGCCGACCTTGTGCTGGCCTCACTGGCCAACGGCAAGCTAATGGCGCTCTCCACTGAGACCGGTCAGCCCATCTGGCAGTATGAAGTCGGTCAGCCGCAGGGTCGTACCGAACTTGAACGGCTTGTTGACGTGGCCGGTGAGCCGCTGATTCTGGAAAGTGCAGCGATGATCGTGGGCTATCAGGGCAAGCTTGCGCTGGTTGACCTTCAAACCGGCCAGGAAATCTGGAGTCGTCCCGCCTCCAGCCTGCAGTCACCGATGATCGGCAACGGTAATATTTTTGTCGCAGGTGCCAACGGTGATATCACGGCTTACCGAGGTTCCGACCGTCGCGAACTGTGGGTTCAGGACAAATTATCCTGGCGTCAGCCAACGCAGCCGGTTGTTTTTGAGGATTACCTGTTGATTGGTGATTTCGAAGGGTACATTCATATGTTGTCGTTGGAAGACGGCAGTCTGGTGGGCCAGCTTGAATTCGACGACGAGGGCCTGCGGGTTCCCTTTCAGCGCCTCCAGAACGGTAACCTTCTTGTGTATGGCAATAGCGGTAAACTGTCGGTATTGAAACTCCGGACGCTCGACTGAGTGCTCCTTTCCGGCCCTATCGCTGTGAAGCGCGGGCCCTGTTTAATATGTAGCGAAAGACTATGACCCCTGTAATTGCTCTTGTCGGGCGCCCCAACGTGGGGAAATCGACACTGTTTAACCAGATGACACGGTCCCGGGATGCGCTTGTAGCGGACTTTCCCGGTTTGACGCGCGATCGTAAATACGGTGAGGGCAATTACGAAGGGCAGCGCTTTATCGTGATTGATACCGGTGGCCTGACCGGGGACGAAAAAGGCCTGGACGCCGAAATGGCGCGCCAGTCCATGCAGGCTGTCGAGGAAGCAGACATTGTCCTGTTTCTGGTAGATGGCAAGGCGGGACTCAATGGCGGCGATGAATTGATCGCGGCCCATCTGCGCAAGACTGGCAAGCGGGCACACCTGGTGGTCAATAAAACCGATGGCCAGGACCCCGATATTGCCGCTTCCGATTTCTACGGTCTGGGCTTCGAGTCCACCTATCTGATAGCAGCTTCCCATAACCGTGGCATTCGCTCCATGCTGGAAGAGTTGCTGCCGTCCGAGGAAGAGCGTGAAGCGCAAGATCGTGCTGATCGCTATCCAGGCATACGCATTGGCATTGTCGGGCGGCCGAACGTGGGCAAGTCCACACTGGTTAATCGTATGCTCGGGGAGGACCGGGTGATTGTCTATGACATGCCCGGTACCACCCGAGACAGCGTTTATATCCCGTTCGAACGCATGGATAACCAGTACACGCTGATCGATACAGCGGGTGTGCGCCGTCGCAAAAACGTCAGTGAAGTGGTAGAGAAGTTTTCCATCATTAAAACCCTTCAGGCCATTGACGATGCCCATGTGGTCATCCTGGTTATCGACGCCAGGGAAGGGCTGGTGGATCAGGACCTGCATCTGATTGGTTTTGTTCTGGATGCCGGCCGTTCCCTGGTGATTGCGGTCAACAAATGGGATGGCATGGACCCGGACGACCGCGCCAAGGTAAAGGAGCAGGTCCAGCGCCGCCTGGACTTTCTTGACTATGCCGACAAGCATTACATTTCTGCCCTTCACGGTTCCGGTGTGGGCGTCATGTACGATTCGGTTCACGACTGCTATGAGTCAGCGATGGCCAAGTGGCCCACCAATCGTCTGACGGCCATCCTCCAGGACGCTACCGCACAACACCAGCCGCCACTGGTACAGGGGCGCCGAATCAAACTGCGATACGCTCACCAGGGCGGATCCAACCCTCCGGTGATCGTGGTGCATGGGAACCAGACCGACGCGTTGCCAGGGGCTTACAAGCGTTATCTGGAAAATACCTTCCGTAAAGTGTTGAAGGTCAACGGTTCCCCCATTCGCTTCGAATTCCGCTCCAGTGAAAACCCGTTTGCTAACAAGGTTAGCCGGCTGACGCCGCGACAGAAGGTCAAACAGGACAATGACCTGAAGAAAGGGCGGCCGGTGCGCAAGAAAGCGCGAATGAAGAGCAAGAAGCGCTGAGCTGATCCATCGTCAGAGTAGCATCAGTCGGTGCTGTATCAGACGACGCGGTGATTGGTCTTCAGCCAGTCCTGAAACTCATTTTCGGGTATGGGCCTGCTGTAGAAATAGCCTTGAGAGTAGTCACAGCCTTCGTGTTGCAGGAAGTGGGTCTGGGCTTCTTCTTCCACACCTTCGGCAATCACGCGCAAGCCAAGACTGTGGGCCATGTTGATGATCGCCTTCACCAATGAGGCGTCCTCCTGCTCCTTCATCACATCCTGAACAAAGGATTTGTCGATTTTCAGGGTATCAAAGGGGTAGCTCTTGAGGTAGCTGAGCGCCGAGTATCCGGTACCGAAATCGTCGACCGACAGGCGAATGCCGGATTGATCCAGTTGTCGTAGGATGTCGGCGGTTTCTATGGTGTTATCAAGGATCAGCCGCTCAGTGATTTCCAGTTCCAGTTGCTGAGGAGGCAACCCACTGGCTGCGAGGGCATTCATGACTGTGTCGATAAACCCCGGGTCCCTGAACTGCCTGGGAGACACGTTGACTGAAATGCCAATGTCAGTGCCCGTGGATTCTTTCCAGCGTATGGCCGCCATGCAGGCTTCCTGTAACACCCATTCGCCAATGGGTGTTATCAGGCCCGTTTCTTCCGCCAGTGGTATAAACCGATCGGGCATGACCATGCCCATACCGGGGTTGTTCCAGCGCAGCAGAGCTTCGGCAGAACAGAGTTGGCCGGAATCAGTGTGAACAATGGGCTGGTAGTAGAGTTCAAACTCTTTTTGCTCCAGGGCCCGCCGCATCAACGATTCCATCTGCAGCCGTTCGTGGGAGACTTCCGTCATTGCCGGGGCAAAGTGTGCATAGGCACTTTTGCCCTTGCGTTTGGCCTGATACATGGCGGCATCGGCGTGTTGAAGTAGGCTACCGCTGTTGTCGGAATCAGTCGGGAAGATGGAGATGCCGATACTGGTGGTAACGAAGACTTCCTGGCCGTTCAGCAGGTAAGGAGGGGCAAAGGTTTTCAGGATACGTTCGGCCACCTGGGAAGTCGCCTCGGGCCCGGTCAGGCCAGGAAGTATCACCAAAAATTCGTCACCGCCGAGCCTGGCGACAGTGCTGGTGCCCCGCAGACAGCTGGAAATACGTCGTGCAGCCTCAATCAGAAGATTGTCGCCAGCGTCATGCCCGAGGGTGTCGTTAATGTGCTTGAAATTGTCCAGATCGAGGAACATCACACCGACCAGGGAACTTTCGCGCCTTGCCTGGGCGAGAGCCAGTTTCAGGCGGTCCAGAGCGAGCATACGGTTGGGAAGCCCCGTCAGGATGTCGTAGTTGGCCTGTCTGAGCAGTTGTTGCTCGTAGCGTTTGCGGATGCTGATGTCCTCGCCAAGAATCAGGTAACCCGTGGCCTCGCCCTTCGAATCCTTGATGGGGGTTACGATAAGTTGTTCCCAGAAGCGCTCACCGTTCTTGCGGACACTGTTAATTTCGCCCTGCCAAACACCCACGCGTTGAACCTGAAGCCGGATGGATTGCCACAGTTGGCGGTTTTCTCTATGAGCCTGGACGTCCTCTGAAAGCACGCCCGGGTGTTTTCCGGTGATGGCAGCAGCGGCGTAGCCGGTGAGTTGGCTGAACTTCTGGTTAGCGTATTCGATACGCCATTGGCGATCGCAGATCAGTACCGAGGAGGGGCTTTGCTCAATCGCCTTGGAGAATTTTCGGATTTCCTGAGCATCGCGCTCCTGTCGGTCCAGGTCGTCATTCAGCCGTTCACGCATCTGATTAATGGCAACGGTGACCTGGGCCAGTTCGTCACTGCGGTTTAAGGGGGTGTTCGGTCGATCCAGCTCAAGTGGGCTTGACAGGTTGTTAAGGGAAAAATTGCGGGCGTAGTTGGCCATTGTGGTCAGATGCCGCGCCACGAAGTGTTGGAAAATCCAGATAATCAGTATCGATACGAAGAACGTTTTCAGGAACTGGGTGGTCAATACAACCACAACCTTCTGGCGCATATCAGAGAAGACGCGTCTGAGGTCTGCCGTAATGGTCAACTGGCCAAGGCTGAACATTTCATCACCCTGGTGATTGAGGTTAAAGGTATGGCTTGTGGTTTTTGCGCCGCGGGGAATCTCCCCCATGATCAGTTCGGAGTCCGGTTCGATCTTGAGCCTGAGATGAACGATGTCTGGCAGGCTGAGTATGCCTTCCAGTTGCGTTTGGAGGAGCTTTTGGTCCAGTGCCCACAGGCTGCGGGCCAGACTCGAGGTGTACCCGGTTTCTACCACCATCATGCGGTTGTCAATCTGTGACAGGTCTTTTCGGTAATCCGAGTATATCTGGATCGCTGAAGCTATCAGCGTGAACAAGGAACTGAACAACAGAATGTACGCGAGCAGCCTGAAGGACAGGGGAGACCCGGTTCGAAATCGTTGCAGGCGAGTCAACAGTTTTTGCATGTCCTATACTTCAGCCACCCTGGGAGGTTTCAGAAAGAATGGTCAGACGGTGTTCTCAGGACTATAGCAGCAGTTTCTCGCAAACGCCTCGCAAATGCAGGAAAAACCGGGAGAAATGTGTCGCTGTTCAGGATTTGTTAATGTCTTGAGACTGGTCAACGTGCGGGGGTTACGGGACATCTGCGTATTAGAGCGGAGTCATTAAAAAGAAGCTTTGAAATTGGCGTCCCCTAGGGGGTTCGAACCCCTGTTGCCGCCGTGAAAGGGCGGAGTCCTAGGCCACTAGACGAAGGGGACGCATCGCTTCAAAACCTTGCCTCGTCGAGGTGGCGCGTATATTAAGTAAGGCGATACTTGCTGTCAAACAGTTTTTCAAAAAAATCAAAGTCTCCGCGAACAAAGTAGGCCCGTAGAGGAGATTGCCCGGTTCCGTGCCCGGGATACCTCAATACCTGACCGAATTCGCCAGGGCCGGGCTCAAATCCGGATATTGGAAATGGAACCCTTCGGTTTCGAGTCTCTCAGGTATGGCCATTTGCCCAGTCAGCAATAAGCGGGACATTTCCCCCAGCGCCAACTTAAGGACGGGGCTCGGTGCCGGGAAAATGGCCGGCCGCCCCAAAACGCTGGCAAGGCACTTTGTAAACTGGCGGTTGGTGACCGGATTGGGGCTCACGACGTTGTAGGCGCCTTTGGCCGTCTCGGATTCGATCATCCAGATAAGCGCTGCAACCACGTCGTCCCGGTGAACCCACGGCATGAACTGTTCGCCATCGCCAAGCCGCCCACCGAGACCCAGGCGGAACGGTAGAAGCATGCGCTGCAGGAAGCCGCCACCCGGGCCAGCAACAATGCCCGTCCGCGACAGGCACACGCGAACGCCGTCAGCCTCCAGGCTCAGAGCCTCCTGTTCCCAGTCGCGGCACATGCGATGGGTGAATTCGTCATGGGGTGAAGTCTGCTCAGTCACGCGTTCACGACCCTGGTCGCCGTAGAAACCCACTGCAGATCCGGAGACCAACACGCGAGGAAGTGATTCCCAGCTTCTTATCACGCTAGCCAGGTGGCTTGTCAGGCGGATACGGCTGTCCCGCAGTTTCTGTTTACGGCTATCGGACCAACGTTTGTCCGCTATGCCTTCGCCAGCCAGGTTGACGACGGTATCGAATCCCGGGTGACCTAGCAGCAGCTCCAGATCTCCCACTACCTCCACACGTCCGCAGAGCGCCTGAACGTTTGCCGTGGACTGTCTGCTGAAGACGGTTGGTGCGTAGCCCTTGCTGATCAGTTGTTGGCACAATGGTTGACCGATGAAACCGGTGCCACCAGTGATCAAAATCCGATTATCCATTGCCGCTCACTCCTATGCCATGACTGATATTTGTCGGCGGTGGCTATGCCGGCTGCTTGTGAGTTTCGAGTTCATGGATCACAACGTCACGAATAGCCTTTCCCAGTTCCGGGTTTTCCCCGATTGGTGGTGCAAGCGTAATGCTGACATCGTGCTGGGTTTGTAGATCTTCAATCATCGCGGGTACGTCCTTTCTGAGATGACGGCCAGCGGCCAGGAACAGCGGTACGACTGTATACCGTCGAATGCCTTCACTCGATCCCTCGCTGATAACGGTGTCGAGGGAGGGCTCAGCCAACTCCATATAGGCAATGCGGGCACCCGGCACAGACTCCAGCGTGGGGGTGGCCAATGCTTCGAATGTACGGCACCAGCGCTCATCGCTGCTTCCATGGGCAAGTAGGATTATTCGGGGCGCTTCTCCGCTCATAGTGTCTCCTAGTATGAATAAAAGCAGGGATATTGATGTAAAGTGTAGCAGCCGCGGGCCTGCCACTGTGCTGCTTAATGACTATAGGATGGGTATATGTTCGATTGGAAAGAGATTCTGGATTTCTGGTTCGGTGACCTTGATGAGCACGGCCTGCCGGACAGTTTTCACAGGAATCGTTGGTTCCGTTCCACGCGCGCCTTCGACCAGGAAATCCGGCGACGTTTCCTCTCGATGGTGCTTTTCGCGTCGGAGGACGGGTTGCGGCACTGGCGCAAGACAGCCGGTGGGGCTCTTGCAGAGATCATCCTGCTGGATCAGTTCACGCGAAATATTCATCGGGGCGGTGCACTGGCGTTTTCCAATGACCGTTTGTCAGTAAAGCTCTGCAAGGCGGCGATGCGAGATGGTCAGGACATGGAGTTGCCCCCGGTAAAGCGGGGCTTTCTCTATATGCCGCTACAACATTCAGAGAAGCGCGAGGACCAGGAGTTGTCCGTGGAGTGTTATTCGCAATTAGCCGCGGCCACCGATGGTATTGCCGGAGATTTCATGGAGAGTTTCCTGCAATCCGCGCGTGACCATCGGGATATCATCCACCGGTTCGGCCGTTTTCCACACCGCAACCAGGCGTTGAAACGCTCCTCAAACCCGGAAGAGCAGATCTATCTGACCAACGGTAAGCGCTTCGGGCAGTAAACGTCTTCAAATCCCTTCAACAGGTCGGACCTGCCAAGTGCAGGCAGCAGGAGCTCGTACTGTCCTCAATATCCAGATTCAAACGGTACCAAAAAAGTAGTTGACGAAGCAGGATGAATCCGTAGAATACGCGTCCGTTGATCAAGCGGGAATAGCTCAGTTGGTAGAGCACAACCTTGCCAAGGTTGGGGTCGCGAGTTCGAATCTCGTTTCCCGCTCCAGATTCCAAAAACCCGGTCTTTTCGAAAGGAGAGACCGGGTTTTTCATTTTTAGCCAGCAAGCCACAGTCTTCACACCCTGTTCTCGGTTATACTGCCAGGCCATATTGGATGCCTTTTTGTCAGTGTTTCGGGAGCGCCCATGCAGGTACATTCTTTGTACGTCTATCCGGTCAAATCCCTGGCCGGAATCCAGGTTTCTTCATTTCTTCTGGACGAGTTCGGTCCGGCCGATGACCGTCGCTGGATGATCGTTGATTCCGAGCGCGAGTTCGTTACCCAGCGAAGCAATCCGGAACTCGCCATGATAAAAACCCGGTTGGACTCAGGGCAGGTCTTTGTTGATATACCGGGGGAGGGTGAGTTTCCGTTGTTGCCGGACACTGAGGAGTGTCGTGTCAGGGTCTGGCGGGACTGGGCGAAAGCGGTTTACGGAGAGGACAAGGCATCTGCTGCGCTGTCCCGCTACTGTGGCCAGGCATTTCGCTTTGTTTTTATGCCCGAGGAAACCTTTCGCCGCGTTGATACAGGCCGGGTTACCGAGTATCGTCGGGTCAGCTTTGCCGATGGTTTTCCATTCCTGATCGTCAATCTTGCGTCCCTTGAAGAGTTGAATTCACGCCTCGATTCGGTCATCGAGATGCGGCGGTTCCGACCGAACATTGTTGTTGAGGGCGCGAAGGCCTGGGATGAGGATGACTGGACATCTGCGCGCATCGGAGACACGGGATTCACGTTGGTAAAGCCCTGTTCCCGCTGCGTTGTGACCACCGTGGATCCGGACCGAGGCGTAAAGTCAGGAGATTTGCAGCCATTAAGAACGCTAGGAACCTATAGGCGGACCTCCGACGGCGTTATTTTCGGAATGAACGCCATCCATGAATCGGACGGGACCATCTGCGTCGGCGATCCGATTACCCTGAAAACGACTGCCACAACGGAGAATCAGTAACGTGCCATTGTTAACGCTGGATGCCGTATCCCTTGCTTTTGGCATGCAGCCATTGCTCGACCAGGCCTCTATGACCATTGAGGCGGGTGAACGTGTGTGTCTTCTTGGCAGGAATGGCGAGGGAAAATCCACATTACTGAAAATCGTCAGCGGTGAGGTAACGGCGGACGGCGGTGTTGTCCGACTGGACGACGGTGCGGTGTTGTCAGTGCTGCCCCAGAATCTACCCGTCAATGATACTCGAACCGCTTATGAAGCGGTTTCCGGTGCTTTCCCGGAGACCGGGGAATTGCTCGCGGAGTTTCATCGACTGTCCCAGACTGCGGATGAAGCCAGTCTGGACCGGCTGATGAAAGTGCAGGAGCGACTTGAGGCTCTGGATGGCTGGCGCCTGGATCAGAAAGTCGGCGCTATCCTCGAGCAATACGGCATCGACCCGGAGCAGTGCCTGAACACGCTATCCGGCGGCTGGCAGCGACGTGTTCTGTTGGCACGCGCCCTGGTAACCGAGCCGGATATCCTGTTACTTGATGAGCCTACCAACCACCTGGATGTGCCCGCTATTGCCTGGCTGGAAGAGGCCCTTGGTCAGTTCCGTGGCGCGATTCTGTTTGTCAGTCACGACCGTGCGTTCATACGCCGTATGGCCACGCGGATTGTGGAACTGGACCGCGGGCATCTGGTGAGTTTCGCGGCTACGTACGACCGTTACCTGGACCTCAAGGAAAAGGCTCTGGAGGAGGAAGATCGCCAGAATGCGTTGTTCGACAAGCGGCTAAAGCAGGAAGAGGCGTGGATTCGCCAGGGGATCAAGGCTCGTAGGACCCGCAATATGGGCCGGGTGAGGGCGCTAAAGGCCATGCGTGAAGAACGCCAGCAACGTCGCGAACGCGGTGGAACCTGTCTCTTATACACATCTCCGAGCCCACGAGACCTCTCTACATCTCG
>OJHH01000158.1_pt1 | contig 20592 bp, 18 predicted proteins | sample 1594911 | NCBI WGS metagenome assembly OJHH01 (sample SAMN05416787, study PRJEB24817) | seawater metagenome | isolation source: Sea water | place: Canada:Atlantic | collected 2013-11
AGATGTAGAGAGGTCTCGTGGGCTCGGAGATGTGTATAAGAGACAGGCCCAGGCCCTGCTGATGGCGCCGGAAGGTGACACCAGCACCTACATTGAGGGCAAGGACCTACCGCTGGAACAGACCATCGCCAACATGAGCGGTATACTGGCGGACTTGGGCATGAAGATCGAAATCGCCTCCTGGCGCAACATCGTGCCCCACGTGTGGTCCCTGCACATTCGCGATGCCGCCTCCCCGATGTGCTTCACCAACGGCAAGGGTGCTACCAAGGAAAGCGCGCTATGCTCGGCATTGGGTGAATTCATCGAACGCCTGAGCTGCAATTTCTTCTACAACGACCAGTTCTTCGGCGAAGACATCGCCAACAGCGATTTCGTCCACTACCCCAACGAAAAATGGTTCAAACCAGGGCCGGACGACGAGCTGCCCGACGGCATCCTAGATGACCAATGTCTGGCCATCTACAACCCGGAAGGCGAACTCTGCGGGTCCAACCTGATCGACACCAATTCCGGCAAGACCGACCGGGGCATCGTGTCGTTACCGTTCGTACGCCAGTCCGACGGCGAAACGGTGTATTTCCCCTCCAACCTGATCGAGAATCTGTTCCTCAGCAACGGCATGAGCGCGGGCAACACCCTGCCAGAAGCCCAGGTACAGTGCCTGTCTGAAATCTTCGAACGCGCCGTCAAGAAGCAGATCATTGAAGAGGAAATGGCGCTGCCGGACGTGCCCCAGAGTGTGCTGGATAAATACCCGCACATTGTTGAGGGCATCAATGCACTGGAAGCACAGGGATTCCCGATCCTGGTGAAAGATGCCTCCCTGGGCGGCCAATTCCCGGTTATGTGCGTGACACTGATGAACCCGCGAAACGGCGGCGTGTTCGCCTCTTTCGGCGCGCATCCGAGTTTCGAGGTGGCGCTGGAACGCAGTCTGACCGAGCTGCTGCAGGGCCGCAGCTTTGAAAACCTCAACGACGTACCGGCGCCCACCTTTAGCACCCAGGCGGTGACGGAGCCCAACAACTTTGTCGAGCACTTTATCGATTCGACGGGCGTGGTGTCCTGGCGGTTCTTCAGCGCCAAATCCGATGTGGAGTTCTGCGAGTGGAACTTCTCCGGTACCAACGAAGAAGAAGCCAGCACCCTGTTCGGCATTCTGGAAGACCTTGGTAAAGAAGTGTACGTGGCGACCCATGAAGACCTGGGCGCGCCAGTATGCCGCATCCTGGTGCCCGGCTATTCCGAGGTCTACCCGGTAGAAGATCTGGTGTGGGATAACACCAACATGGCGCTGGACTACCGCGAAGATATCCTCAATCTCCACGCCCTCAGCGATGATCAGCTGGCCGACCTGGCCGAGCGCCTGGAAGCCAGCCAGCTCGACAACTACATGACCATCATCAGCCTGATTGGCATCGAGTTCGACGAGAACACAATTTGGGGCCAACTCACGATTCTGGAACTGAAACTGCTGATCTGCCTGGCCCTGCAATGGCACGAAGAAGCCCAGGAATTTGTCGACATGTTCCTGCAGTTCAACGACAACACCGTGGAACGCAACCTGTTCTACCGTGCCGTTAACACCGTTCTGGAGATCACCCTGAGTGACGAACTGGAACTGCCCGACTACCTGCCCAACCTGCAGCGCATGTTCGGCGAAGACACCATGGCCGCCGTGGTTGGCTCAGTCAGCGGCGAAGTACGCTTCCATGGCCTGACGCCTACCAGTATGAAACTGGAAGGCCTGGAGAAGCATCAGCGGTTGGTAGATAGCTATAAGAAGTTACATGCGGCGCGGGCTGCCAAGGCGGGTTTGTAACGGCTATTAACGTCTTTAAAGGACAAAGGCATGAAAATTGGCACGGTTGAATCAGTCTGGCGTTACCCCGTAAAAGGTATGGCCGGCGAGCGCCTAGAGCGCTGTGGCTTTGATTGTAATGGCCTGCAAGGCGACCGTATCTGGGCGGTACAGGACGTGAAACGCCAGGAAATCCAAAGCTGTAAATTCCGCCCGCAGCTACTGCAGTGTCGTGCCCATACTCGTGGAAATGGCGAAAGCCGGTATATTGAGATCCAGTTTCCCGACGGCCAGGTGCTTCGGTGTGATGACCCTGAGGCCAGCACGAAAGTGTCCGTCCTGGTTGGCCATGACAGCCAGTTGCGGACCTTGAGGCCAAAGGCGGACGCAGACTTCTATCGCCGCTACAAGCGGGACAACCACACTTGGCTGGATGAACTGAAAGCCACGTTCGAGCGTGAAGAAAGCGAGCCGCTGCCGGACCTGGATAACCTGCCAGAATCCGTGCAGGAGTTTGTGTCCCTGCAGGGTACGTTTTTCCTAGCCTCGACCTTTCATGTTCTGACCACCGCCAGCCTTGACCACATGAAGCAGTTGCACCCCCAGTCAGACTGGCACATTGAACGCTTTCGGCCCAACCTTATGATCGATACCCTGCCCGGAATAGAAGGATTGGCGGAACAGGCCTGGGTCGGAGAAACCCTTCAAATCGGTGAGCTGGTCTTCAACTGCAGTGACCCGGCCCCACGCTGCGGTGCTGTCACCAGAAAGCAGAACAGACTGAAGGTAGACACCAGCCTGCTGCGCAGCATCGTCCGCCAAGCGGATCAGAACCTTGGTATTTACGGCAATATTCTGAACGCCGGAATCATCAATGCCGGTGATGAGGTTCGTCTGCTTTAGGCGATCTAAGGCCCGTCGGCGGCGAGGCTTTCGAACAAACGCGCCACGGCTTCGGCTCCCGGATCAATATGCCCCTGAAGCTGCTCGGCATTGATGTAGGACGCCCGTCCCACTTTGGCCTTAACAATAGTTGACGTATGGACGGCGCCTTCGCGTGCAGCCTCGGCGGCGGCCGCATAACCGTCATCAAGCGCATCCAGTGCTGGTTTGAGCGCATCCACCATGGTTCTGTCTCCCAACTGGGCACCTCCAATGGTTTGCATCCGGTTGAGCCCTTCCTTCAATGCTGCAACTCTGGGCTGTCCTCCGGAAGCTGCGTCCCCGGCAGCGGTGAAAAAAATGGCAAGCAGGACACCGGAAGAACCACCCATGGTCTGGCTCAGTTCCTGCCCTATGGCCCGATATAGCTGGGTGTGATCCGCCAGGGGCATTCGCTCCAGGGCAGTCAGCAGTGCCCTGGCGGCGCCTGCCAGGGTTGACCCGGTATCGCCGTCGCCGGACTTGGCATCTAGAGCATTCAGGTCCGCCTCAGATTCCATCAGTACCTGGCACCATCGGGTGAGAAAATTCGCTGTCTGGTCGTGCCAGGACGGGATTGGCTGAATGGGCATCAAGCCGTCAGGCAGCTCTTTAACAGCAACCGGCCTGACAGCTTTGCATCCAGGCCAGGCGCTGGGCCTGCAGGGGGCTGCGAGCAGGGCTTCATCTTCCTCGTTCACGGGATAAACAGAAACCGAGAACCCCCGCATATCCAGCGACGTCATCAACGGCGCAGGCCCCACGATGAGCTTCAATTGCTTTGCAATGGAAGAGGACAACAGTTCGTTGGCAAGAACAGACATTTCGAGGGTTGATGCGCCGCCCAGATTGTTCAGCAAGACCACGTGGGAATGTTTGTCCATGGTCGTGGCAAGTTTCCCCACGACGGAGGCAATGGCGTTTTTGGCACCATCGTAGGGAACCTGCTCCACTCCGGCTTCACCGTGAATTCCCAGCCCAAGTTCCGCCATTCCAGCGGGGATGCGGTGTTCCTTGGGGGACCCGGGGACCGTGCAGGTATCAAGCGACATACCGATGCTGTGGATGTTCCCGATCACCCTTTCGGCAGTTCTGGTAAGTGTCTGCAGGTCTGCACCCTGCTCGGCCAGCGCGCCGACGATCTTGTGAACAAAGAGAGTGCCTGCAATCCCCCGTGCCTGGGGTAAGTCGGGCAGCGCGATGTCGTCATCCACCACCACCATGGTGACTTTGTGTCCAAAGGCGCGGGCGCGTTCCGCGGCCAGCCCGAAATTCAGACGGTCACCGGTGTAGTTCTTGACGATCAGAAGGCAGCCTGCCGGCCCTGTCACCGCCAGAATTCCGGCCAGAACGGCATCCACCGAAGGCGAGGCGAACACATCGCCGCAAACCGCAGCCGTCAGCATGCCCTGGCCGACAAATCCGGCATGGGCGGGTTCGTGTCCGGAGCCGCCGCCAGAGATCAGCGCGACTCTGGCTTTGTCCCAGTCGGCCCGCACTACCACACGAATGTGCGGGTAGCCGTCAAGACGAGCCAGCTCACCGCCGGACGCCCTTACAAGGCCATCGATGGCTTCTGTGACGGTATCTTCTTTGCGGTTGATGAATTGGGTCATGTCGTGGTCCTCAGATGCAGGCGGGCGCCATTGGCGTCGAAATAAAAAGGATTCTGCGGGCGGATCGGAACAACATCACCGGGCTTCAGCCCGGTGTGGGCATCGGTGACGGTAATCAATTTATGGTCTTTGAAAGCCAGGTGCAGCCGGGTCTGGTCCCCCAGGCGCTCCACCCGCTGGACGAGGCTGTTTTCACCTTCGCCCTGTTTGATCTGTTCCGGACGCAGGCCGATCTCGACGGCGTTTTCAGGGGCGCCGGGAAAGAGATTCGCGGGCAGCAGGTTTATGCGGGGCTGGCCCAGGCGGCTGGCCGCATAAATGCTGACCGGGTTTTCGTAGATTTCACGAGGCGTGCCGAACTGGACCAGCCGACCATGATCCAGAACGCCAACATGGGTGGCCATGGTCATGGCTTCAATCTGGTCATGGGTTACATACAAGAAAGTGGCGCCGGCCCTGGCCTGTATGTTCTTTATCTCAATCCGCAGGTCCGCCCGCAATTTGGCGTCGAGTGAACTCAGGGGCTCGTCCATCAAAAACACCGCCGGGTTGCGTACCAAGGCGCGGCCAATCGACACACGCTGCATTTCCCCGCCCGACAACTCCGTGGCCTTGTTATTGAGTTTATGGGCAATCTGGAGGATACCAGCCACTTCATTGACCTTACGGTCAATCTGTTCCCGTGGCGTCTTGAGCTGGGGGGACTTGAGTGGGAATTCCAGGTTCTCCCGAACGGTCAGATGGGGGTACAGGGAGTACTGTTGGAACACCATTGCCACATTGCGCTGGGCCGGTGCAAGGTTGTTGACATCCTGGCCACCAATGGTGATCCGGCCCGCATCCGGCCGGTCCAGCCCGGACACCATGCGCAAAGTGGTGGTTTTACCGGCACCCGTGGGGCCCAGCAAGACCACAAACGAGCCGTCGGGCACGGTCATGGTCAGATCGTCCAGCGCTGTGTCTGAACCAAAGGATTTCGACACCCCGGTCAACGTTACTTCAGCCATGTTTGAGCACCTCCTTATTGGCTTCAGACACCAGCGCCCGGCCAGACGCCGCGTCGAACAGCGTCACGGTACGGGCATCAAAGTTCAGTCCGGTCAACTCCCCGACCTTTGCTTTCTCGTGGCTTTCAATCCTGGCCTTGACCGGTCCATTGGGTGTATCCAGGCTAACGATCTGGGTGGTGCCAAGGTACTCGGTGGCCACAATCCGGCCCTTGTAAGGGGCGGCGCCGTCCAGGCGGATATGTTCCGGGCGAATGCCGAAGGTCAGTTCGCCTTGGGTGCCTTCCAGAAGCTTTGGAACCTCAAGCTCGGTGCCGTCAAGAGTCACTGTGCCCATACCGTTGCCGACCGTGCCATGGAAATCGAGAAAGTTCATCGGCGGCGACCCGATAAACTGGGCCACAAATTTGGTGGCCGGCCAGTCGTAGATTTGCTGGGGTACGCCGAATTGCTCAACAACGCCCTGATCCATCACCACGATCTTGTCACCCATCTGCATGGCTTCCAGTTGATCGTGGGTAACGTAAACCGTGGTGGATCCCATCCGGTCATGAAGGGCCCGCAATTCTTCCGACATGTGTTCGCGGAATTCCGCATCCAGTGCTCCCAGTGGTTCATCCATGAAGAAGGCCTTGGGTTCCCGCACAATGGCCCGCCCCAGCGCAACCCGCTGGCGGTCGCCGCCAGAAAGTCCCCCGACCGGGCGGTTAAGAATGTTTTCAATGCCCAGAATGCGGGCCACCTCAACCACCTTTTTTCGGGCCTCGGCCCGGGACATGCCCTGGCTGATCAGCGGGTAGCTGATGTTCTTACCCACATTCATATGGGGGTAAAGTGCGAACATCTGGAACACGAAAGCAATATCCCGCTGGCTGGCGGGCTTCTGGCCAACTTCTTCACCGTCGATGTAAATCTCACCGCTGGTGGGTAGCTCCAGCCCTGCCATCATTCGAAGGGTGGTGGTTTTACCGCAACCCGATGGCCCCAGGAGCATGAAGAACTCGCCGTCCTCGATGGTAAAACTGGAGGACTCGACCGCCGTAAAAGCCCCGAACTCCTTGCGCACGTTTTCGATTCTGATCTGTGCCATGGGTTACTCCGGGAAGTGGCTGACGGTGAGAAACATCACCGTGCCAACCAGAATGACAATGAACGAATAGGTGTAGACCGTCATCCAGAACGGCTGCATTAGCATCAGCACCCCCACTCCAATCAGCACGGATGCCACCATTTCCCAGGGGCCGCGCCGGATGTCCAGAAGGCCGCGAATAAAAGCATTCATTTGCGAACCGCTCCAAAGGTAATACCGCGCAATAGGTGTTTGCGCAGGAGAATGGTGAACACCATGACCGGTACCAGGAAGACAGTGGCGCCCGCGGCCACCGCAGGCCAGTCTTTACCGCTAACACCAATAATGGTGGGAATGAATGGTGGCGCGGTCTGTGCGGTGCCCGAGGTCAGTAGCACCGCAAAAGCATACTCATTCCACGCAAAAATCAGGCAGAAAATGGCGGTGGAGGCAATGCCGGTGGCAGCCTGTGGCAGTACCACCTTGTAGAAGGCCTGGAATCGGGTGTAGCCGTCAATCAGGGCCGCTTCCTCGTATTCGATCGGGATCTCGTCAATGAAGCCTTTCAGTAGCCAGACCGACAGTGACAGGTTGACGGCGGTGTAAAGCAGAATCATGCCCAGATGGGTGTCGTTCAGGCCCAGGCTGCGGAACATAAGGAAGATCGGGATTGCCACCGCAATGGGTGGCATCATCCGGGTGGACAGGATGAAAAACAACAGGTCATCCTTGAGCGGCACCCGGAAACGGCTAAAGGCATAGGCTGCGGCGGTTCCCAGGATCATGCACAGGGCCGTCGAGCCAAACCCGATAATTACCGAGTTCATGAACCGCTCGCCATACCGGGACGGGCCGGTAATCACCATGCCCTGGTCGTGAACAATTGTTTCATACCATGTGCCCTCATCACTCACCTGGGCAAGCGTTTCTTCGGTGGCACGGGTGCGCTCGGTAAACAGATTTACATAGCCTTCCAGCGTTGGTTCAAAGACCACTTTGGGTGGGTAGGCAATAGCGTCGGACGGGGACTTGAAGCCGGTCGCGATAATCCACAGCAGGGGGATAATGGTGATCAGCGCATAGCCGACCACCAGAATGCCCGCGACCCACTTCGCGCGCCCGGATGGCTCCATAACTGAGGCAGTCATCTTTCTTTCACCTTATTGAGGGCTTTTACGTAGATTGACGCCAGCCCGAAAACCGTAACGAACAGGATCACCGCATAGGCGGAGGAATAGCCGGTGCGCCATTTCTCGAAGGCTTCGCGTTTGAGATTGATGGAGGTCAGTTCGGTCACCGACCCCGGGCCACCGCCGGTCAACTGCACCACCAGATCAAACATCTTGAAGTTCTCGATGCCCCGGAACAGAACCGCCAACATCAGAAATGGCAGCACCATGGGAACAGTAATGGTCCAGAATTGTCGCCAATGGCTGGCGCGGTCGCACTCGGCGGCCTCATAAAGACTCTCCGGAATCGATCGCAGGCCTGCGAGGCAGATCAGCATGACGAACGGCGTCCACATCCAGGTGTCGGCAATGACGATGGCCCAGGGCGCCAGGTTCACATCGCCGATCATGGAAAAACTTGCAGGATCAGTACCGGTCAGGAACCCCACCGCGTAATTGAACAGGCCGATCTGGGGCTGATACAGGAATGTCCAGAAATTGCCCACCACCGCAGGTGACAGCATCATCGGCAGCACAATGATGGTGGTCCATAGGTTATTGCCCTTGAATTTCTTGTTGATCAGATAAGCCAGCGTGAAGCCGATCAGCACCTGGATCAGGATGGTCCAGAACAGAAAATGCGCGGTGGCCTGCATAGTGTTCCAAATATCCGGATCCGAGAGGATGCGTTCGTAGTTGCGTAAACCAACCCAGTCAACGTCGTTATTGGGGCGGTTTACGCGGTAGTTGGTGAAGCTCAGCCAGATGGTTCGCAGCAGTGGGTAGATATTGACGGCCAGTAGCAGAAAAATCGTAGGCGCAACGAATATCCAAGCGATGGAACGGTCGGATAATCCGCGAATGCGTCTTGCCACAGGTTCCGGAGTTACCTCGGCTGCTTTGCTGATTGGAGACTGAATCATGAGCTCGGGTCCTCTCACCGCAAAGAGGCAGGGACCTCTCCACGGTGAACTGGGTTCTCAGGTGGGTCAGAGCGTTCGATGATGGCAGGTGTTACAGCTTGCCCTCGTATTCGAAGGTTTCGGTCCAGTCCCGGACGACGCCGTCCAGTGCCTCTTTGGCAGTACCAGACCCGGCGACAACGTAGCTATGCAAACGAGCCTGCATGGCCAGCAGAAGCTCGGCATAGGCTGGTTCTGCCCAGAAGTCCTTTACGATGGCCATGGAGTCCAGGAAGGTCTGGGCGTATGGCTGGCTACTGGCGAAATCAGGGTCTTCCACCACGGCCCTGAGTGCCGAATAGCCACCCAGCTCCCACCAGCGGGCCTGGACTTCAGGTTGAGCAAACCAGCGAATGTATTCGAGTGCGGCTTCCTGCTTTTCGGAATAGGCCACCACCGAAATACCCTGGCCCCCAAGCTGTGCATACTGGCCCGCGGGGCCGGCAGGATTGGGGAAGTAACCTGAACGCTCACCACCGACATTGGGGTCGGCGTGCACGCCCGGCCAGATGAAGGCAAAGTTCATCTGCATCGCCACCTGACCGGATTTGTAAGCATCAATGTTCTCGCTCATGTACCAGTTGGAGGACCCTGGAGGCGTGCCGGTTTCGTACAGTTCCTTGTAATACTCCAGCCCTGCGATAGCGCCCGGGGAATTCACATAGCCTTCCAGTTCATAGGGATTGTCCGGATTCTGATACTCAAAACCATAGTTATAAAGAGCGTTGGTTGCGCCCATGGTGATGCCTTCGGAGCCCCGCTCAGTGTAGATGGAGGCACCATAAACGGTATTACCGTCAATGGTCCGGCCCTGGAAGAACTGGGCAATGTCTTTCAACTCCTCCAGTGTGGCGGGCGCCTCCAGCTCACGACCGTATTCTTCCCGGAATTCCGCCCGCAGTTCCGGCCGCTCAAACCAGTCACGACGGTAGGTCCAGCCAACAACGTCGCCAAATGCAGGCAGCGCATAATAGTTTGGCGTACCTTTGGGCCATTCGGCGTAACCGGTCACCGTTGCCGGAATGAAGTCGTCCATGGAGATGCCGTTCTTCTCAAAAAAGTCATTGAGTTTCACGTAGTGTCCGCTTTCTGCCCCTCCGCCGATCCATTGGCTGTCGCCGATCATCAAGTCACAGAGCTGTCCGCCGGAATTCAGTTCGTTCAGCATGCGGTCAGCGAAGTTGGGCCAGGGTACGAATTCGAAGTTCATATTATGGCCGGATTGCTGCTCGAAGTCCTTGCTGAGCTCAGTCAATGCGTTAGCCGGGTCCCATGCCGCCCAGCAGAGTGTCAGTTCCTCTGCCTGGGCCGAACTGGCGGCGGCTACCATCGCGAATGAAGCCACGGTGTAAGTCAGTTTCTTGTTCATTGTTGATGTCCTCACTGGGGGCTGTCGCGGCTCATGGGTCGCGAATTGTTGTGTTGTCATTTCAAGCTAGTTGAGGTACGCACCTCATGTCAATAAATTTATGAGGTGCGCACATCAGAAACTTGCGCTAACTTTAAAATCACAGTACAAGGCTCTGAGTTGAAAGAGTTCCCGAAAAATAAGGACAGCATGAGACCGACCACGAAAGATCTGGCGCAAGCGGCAGGCGTAAGCCTGGCGACGGTAGACCGTGTGTTGAACGGGCGCCCGGGTGTTCGCAAGAAAACCGTGGATGCGGTCAACAACGCTATCCAGAAAATAGGCTTCGAACGCAACCATGTGGCCGCAACACTGGCCAGAAAGCGAGGCTATCGTTTCGGTTTTGTCCTACCAAAAGACGGTGATGAATTTCTGGATGAGATCATGGAGCGCATCCGCGAGATCCAGAGAGCCGGTCGTGCCGAAATGATGAGCGTGAAAACAATCCGTATCGACGAACAGGACCCACACAAGGCCGCCGCCTCGCTTTCACGATTGAAGACCGAGGATTTCGATGGCATCGCCATCATGGCCCCGGAAACGCCTCAGATTCGGGATGCTATCTTGCGCATGCGGGAGCGCGGCATCCTGACCATTCCGTTTATTTCCAATCAGCAGAACGATGAAAACGACGTGTTCGTTGGCATTGATAACCGCGCAGCAGGGGCTACCGCCGGGCGGCTGATGGGACGCTTTGCTTGCGCACAACAGGGAGCTGTGGCCGTTATTACCGACACGGTACAGGCGCGGGACAGTCTGGAAAGACGGCTTGGGTTCGATGATATCATCAACCACGATTTTACCAACCTGAGAGTGCTACCAACCTTGGAAACTTACGCCGATCCGGAACGGACACGCCGGATCATCCAGACCATCATGGCCAGTCAGCCGGACCTTGTCGGCATCTATATGATGGGATCGGAGGCCCGCGTTCCGCTTGAAATGCTGAGCCAGTTCAGAACCGATGAAGACCTGGTGACCATCGCCCATGAGAAGACCCCCTCCACAGTGGCGGCCCTGAGGGATCGAAAGCTTGACGCGCTGGTTGCCCAGAACCCGGGGCACCTGGTAAGAAGTGCGGTCCGGATTCTTCGCGCTAAATGCGAAAACCGGCCGACCCTGGCTTCACAGGAGAAAACACGGATTGAAATATTGATCGCCGATAATCTTTACTGATACACGTCGAGGACGAGACATGGACGGTTTGCGCAAGATTCTTGGCGCGAATGCCTAGCAAACCTTGCCAGCAGTAAAATGGTGCCCGGAGCCGGAATCGAACCGGCACAGCCTTACGGCCGAGAGATTTTAAGTCTCTTGTGTCTACCTATTCCACCATCCGGGCATTCGGAGGGGCTTGTAAGCAGCTTTTGACGGGCAGGATTGTATAAGGCCCTGCCCGGTAACGCAATTGGGATTGCGGAAGTGGTATTTTTAGGCTGGCTGCGAAGGCTTCCGCGCCCTGCCCTTGTAGATATAACCAGCGAATTTCGGGGCCTTGGGCACGTATAGGTTTTCCAGTTCGGTGATCTCAAACCCCCCTTCCCGAATCAGGTCCGCGATCGGTCGGTTGAGGTGGCAACCGCCGGCGATTTTCTTCCAGCCTGGGGTGATGCGGTGTTGCCATTTGCACACGCCCTGGTCCGGCGATTCTCCGTGTTCCAGGAACAGCAGTTCGCCGTCGGGCTTGAGTACCCGCTTCATTTGATCCAGCGCGGCTCGCCAGTCGGGTATGGTGCACAGGGTGAAAGTAAGCAGTACCGTGTCGACGCTGTTGTCTGGTAGCGGAATTTGCTCGCCTGGTAGGTCTAGCCACTCCACCGCAACGCTGGATTTGGCCAGATTTGCCCGTGCCTTTCGGCGCATGCCTTCGGACGGCTCCAGGCCGTAGACGAGGCTAACGGTATCCGGATTGTAGAACTCCAGATTAATGCCCGAGCCCATACCCACTTCCAGCACAGTACCGTGTGCCTGTGGCACCACCTGGCTGCGCAGTTTCATCACCTGCCCTACTGAACAGGAGTAATCGATCAGGTGCGGCAGTATTCGCTCGTCGTAGAAACCCATGGAGCCTTCCTATACTTGTTTTAAATCAAGGGGTGCGACATTCTGTCCCTTGGTTTTCCCTGTGCTACGGGTAGCATGGCTACTATCTGCCGGTAAAACAACACTACAACCCAGCCAAGGCAGCGGCCAAGCGGGCGCCAAGCTCGTTTTTCTGTTCACTGTAGTGTCCGGAGGTTCCGCATGGAACTTGATCCCGTCCTTCTGTCGCGAATCCAGTTTGCGTTCGTGGTGTCCTTCCACGCTATCTTTCCGGTGTTTACCATCGGGCTTGCGTCCTACATTGCAGTGCTCGAGGGCCTGGCGTTTAAAACCAACAATCCTTCCTGGGCAAAACTCTCTGCCTTCTGGACCAAAGTGTTCGCAGTGGTGTTTGGCATGGGCGTGGTGTCGGGCATTGTGATGTCCTTCCAGTTCGGCACCAACTGGAGCAACTTTGCCCAGGCGTCCGCCAACTTCCTGGGGCCGATGCTGAGTTATGAAGTGGTTACCGCCTTTTTCCTCGAAGCGGCGTTCCTGGGTGTGCTGCTGTTCGGGCGCGACAAGGTGCCTGCCGGAGTTCACCTGTTTGCGGCAGTGATGGTGGCCACTGGCACCTTTATTTCGTCGTTCTGGATCCTGTCAGCCAATAGTTGGATGCATACCCCCGCCGGGACGGAATTCCGGGATGGGGTGTTCTTTGTCACCTCCTGGAGCGAGGCGATTTTCAATCCGTCCTTCCCTTATCGCTTTTCTCACATGGTGGTGGCCTCGTTCCTGACTGGCTCGTTCGTGGTGGCGGGCGTCAGTGCCTGGTATCTGCTTCGCAAACGTGAGGTTGAGGCGAATCGACGCGCGTTGTCCATGAGCCTGTGGCTGATTTTGGTTCTTGCCCCCACCCAGGCGGTTATCGGGGATTTCCATGGCCTGAACACGCTGGAACACCAGCCTATGAAGGTAGCCGCCATGGAAGGCAACTGGGAAACCTCACGCAATGTGCCGCTGCTGTTGTTCGCGATTCCCGATCAGGAAAACCAGACCAACCGGTACGAAGTAGCCATTCCCAGCCTGGCCAGCCTGATCCTCACCCATGAGTGGGACGGCGAAGTACCCGGGCTGAACGAAGTGGCGGTAGACGAGCAGCCGCCGGTCGCAATCGTGTTCTGGTCATTCCGGGTAATGGTTGGTCTGGGCATGCTGATGATCCTCTTTGGCCTGGCCGGCCTGGTATTGCGGGCCGGTGGCCGATACTGGCGAACCCCATGGTTCCTGCAAGGGTTGCGCTTTATGAGCCTGACCCCCTTTGTGGCGGTACTGGCCGGCTGGTTTGTCACGGAAATTGGCCGCGCGCCCTGGTTGGTGTATGGGCTGATGAACCAGAGCGAGTCGGTCACGCCGTCATTGACCGGCGGTATGGCGCTGTTCTCACTGATTGGCTACATCGTGGTCTATGCTTTGGTGTTCAGTTCTGGCGTCTATTACCTGATGCGGGTGCTGTATGTGGGCATGGAAGACAACGACGCAGAGGAAGGCTATGAAGCAGAACGGCCGAAACGCCCCTTCTCAGCCACCCATGTGCCATTCGAGATTGATGACAACGGTCATGACAAGCCACTGAACCCGGGAGGTCACTGATTATGGAACTGTTTGATCTGGCCCTGATCTGGGCGTTCATTATCGGCTTTGGCATTATCATGTACGTGCTAATGGACGGGTTTGACCTGGGTATTGGCATTCTCTTCCCCTTCGCACCGAAAGAAGAAGACCGGGACACCATGATGAATACGGTAGCACCGGTCTGGGACGGCAACGAAACCTGGCTGGTGCTTGGCGGGGCTGGTCTGTTGGCGGCGTTTCCGCTGGTCTACTCCACCATTCTGCCGGCACTGTACATCGGTGTGTTCCTGCTGCTGGCCGGTCTGATCTTTCGCGGGGTGGCGTTTGAGTTCCGCTTCAAGGCCAAAACCTCGCGCTACCTATGGAACTGGGCCTTCGCCGGTGGCTCCACGGTGGCCTCGTTTGCGCAAGGCGCCGTTGTAGGCGCTTATATCCAGGGCTTTGAGATTACCAACCGGGTCTATACCGGCGGTGCGCTGGATTGGCTGACCCCCTTCACGGTGCTGACCGGTTTCGGTCTGATGGCCGGCTACGCGTTGCTGGGCTCCACCTGGCTGATTATGAAAACCGAGGGCCGCCTGCAGGACTGGGCGTATCGGATCACCATTCCGCTGCTGATGGGTGTGTTGGTCGTGTTCGCGATGATCAGCGTCTGGACGCCGTTTGTGGATGAGGCGGTGAAAAACCGCTGGTTCTCCAACCTGAGCATTATCTGGATATTGCCCGTGCTCGCCCTGCTCTGTGCCTTTCAGATCTTCCGGTCAGTTCGGAACCGGTTTGAAGGCATGCCGTTTGTCGCCACGGTCGGGCTGTTCATCTTTACCTACCTGGGCTTGATCGTCAGCCGCTGGCCCTATGTGGTACCGCCGGAATACACGCTCTGGGATGCCTCCTCGGCGTACGGTTCCCAGTTGTTCCTGTTACTTGGACTGTTGTTCGTGATTCCCATTGTGCTGGTCTACACCGCCTGGACCTACTGGGTGTTCCGGGGCAAGGTACGGGCTGGCGAAGGATACCACTAGGTGGCTGAACAAGCCGAGTCAAAACGTTGGCTGGGGGCGCTTGCCGCCCACAGCCGGCGGCTGATCCTGGCGACGGTATCGGCTGGCGTTGTGGTGGCCCTCGCGACCATCGCGCAAATGGCGTTCCTGGCGGGCATTGTTCACCAGGGTATTGTGGATGAGGTACCGGTGGCCGAGCTGTCGCTGCTGTTCACCGGTGCCATCGTCGCCATATTGGTCCGCGGTGTGGCTCAGGGGCTACAGGCCCGATACGCAGCCCGCTGCAGCCGCGAGGTGCGTAGCGAGGTTCGCCATAGTATCAACCGGTGCTGGCAGGCCAGCGGGCCGGTTTCGATGAGCCAGACCTCCGCCGGCACCCTGGCGCGGGAATGGCTTGACCACACCGACGCCTTGCATGGGTATTTCGCCCGTTTCCTGCCCCAGATGATGCTCGCGGTGGTGGTGCCGCTGATGATCCTGGTGGTGGTGTTTTCACTGGACTGGCTCGCGGGGATCTTCCTCCTGCTCTCCGCCCCATTGATACCACTGTTCATGGCACTGGTCGGGATGGGCGCCGAAAAGCTCAACCAGCAGCATTTCCAGACCATCGGCCGTTTGTCCGGCCAGTTTCTGGATAAAGTTCGGGGGCTGACCACTTTGCAGTTGTTTGGCCAAACCGCTCCCGCTGCGGAAACCCTGCGCAAGCGCTCGGATGAATACCGCCGCATCACCATGAAAACCCTCAAGATCGCGTTCCTGTCTTCGGCGGTACTGGAGTTCTTTTCCTCCGTAGCCATTGCCGTCGTGGCCATTTACATCGGCTTCGGGTTGCTGGGGTACATCACCTTTGGGCCGTCCAGCGACCTGACACTGTTTTCCGGGCTGTTGATCCTGCTGCTCGCCCCGGAGTTCTTCCAGCCATTGCGATTATTGTCCCAGCATTATCATGATCGCGCTGCGGCGATGGGTGCCAGTTCTGAAATCGTCGATCGGTTGCAGGGTGTTGATAAACCACAACCGCAAGCAGAGCCCCGTCACCAGCCGGAATCTCCCGATATTGTGGCCATTCGTGATGTTGCTCTTGCCTACGATGCCGCCAGGCCGGTTCTGGACGGCGTGTCTCTGGTGATCAACAAAGGCGATGTCATCGCCCTCACCGGGCCTTCTGGTGGCGGTAAAACCTCGCTCTTGCATCTGCTGGCCGGTTTTATGCGACCAGACCGGGGGCGTATTTCAGTGTTTGGAGACCGTGCCGGCGACGAGGCGTTTGGCTGGCTGGGGCAGTCCCCCTTCCTGGTGCATGGTACCTGGGCCGACAACCTGCGCCTGACCACACCGGACGCGACTGACATTGCCATAGAAACCGCCTTGCATCATGTTGGCCTGGAAAGCCTGATAAAAGGCCGGGAACGCGGAATCTACAGTGCTATCACCGAAGAGGGCCAGGGGCTCTCTGGCGGGCAGGCACGCCGCTTGAGCCTGGCACGGGTGTTTGTGTCCAGTTACGACCTGATACTTCTGGATGAGCCCACGGCGGGGCTGGACAGTGACAGTGAAATATACGTGCTGGAAGCACTGCACAAGCTGGCGTTGGCCGGTAAGACCCTGGTTTTCGCCACTCACCACCAGGCACTGCTGACACTGGCCAACCGTACCCTGCTGGTGACGGAAGGAGGCGTTGCGGATGCGTGAGCTTGGCCCCTGGCTGGCATTGATTTTCCGTCGCCCCGGTCGCCTGGTAACCGGCGGCCTTCTCATACTGGCCACTCTGCTTGCAGGTATGGGGCTTCTGGCATTGTCGGGCTGGTTTATTACCGCCACGGCGCTCACCGGGATTCTGCTTGCAGCCGGTGTGCAAGCGTCCATCAACCTGTATGTACCTGGCGGTGGCATTCGCTTCTTTGCCGTGGCGCGAACGGTGGCGCGGTATGCCGAGCGGGTCTACAACCACGATACCGTACTGCGCCTGCTGACGGATATCCGAGTGGCCCTGTTCGAGCGTTTATCCACTGCCGGCCGGGACCGGAGAACCCGTTTACGCGGCCCGCAATGGCTATCCCGCCTGACCAATGATGTGGATGCCCTGGACACGCTGTATCTGCGCCTGATCGCACCTACGGCCCTTGCTGCTCTGGTAACGGCGATACTGCTGATCGCCGCGTGGTTGATGTATCGGGGGGAACTGGCCGTGGGCCTGGCACTGGTTCTGGTACCGGCATTTTTGGTGGCAACGCTGCTGGTTTACCTGCGCACCCGGCATCTGGTCTACCAGCAGACGGCGGCCCGCGAGCGGGTAAGAACGGACGTCATCGAGCACATTGAAGGCTTCGGGGAGCTCACCGCCGCAGGACGCATTGGCAAACATGCCGCCCTGTGCCTGCGCCAGGCGGGACAGATCACCCGCAACGAAGCCCGCACTGACACGCGCACCGGCTGGAACCTCGGGCTATCCCAGGTCATGGTGAACCTGTCGGTGGTGCTCGCGCTGTGGATGGGGCTAGAGTTGTTCCAGGCAGGGGCGGTGACAGGCCCGATGGTTGTGCTGCTGCCAATCGCCCTCCTCGGTTTACAGGAAATCTATTCGATGCTTCCGGATGCATTCGCGCGCCTGGGGGGCACGCTCGCATCTGCTGCGGCGCTCAACCGGGACTGCGCTCCAGAACCCTCCCAAGGTGCGCACGAACAACAGCCACACGACAGTGACTGTGCCCTGGAACTCGAACGTGTGACGATCCGTTTCAGCGACCATGCGCCGGTGCTCAGTCATTTCGATATGGCGGTCGCTAAGGGCGAATGGGTGGGTATCATTGGCCACTCCGGCGCAGGAAAATCCTCACTGGCAGATGTCATCGCAGGCCTTGAGAAGCCGGCAGTCGGGCGTGTTCACGCGTTACCGCTGGCCTATCTGACACAGAAAACCGTACTGTTCGATGACACCCTGAAAGCGAACCTGCTGATCGGCCGCCCAGACGCGACGGATGCCGACCTCTGGCGGGTTTTGGAGCTGGTGGCGATGGCAGACCGGTTTGTCCACGAACCGGCGCAGCTGAACACCTGGCTGGGCTCCATGGGTAGCCAGTTATCTGGCGGTGAAGCCCGGCGTATTGCACTGGCACGGGTTCTGTTGAACAAAGCGCCGCTATTGATTCTGGACGAACCGTTCACTGGAGTGGACGCCGAAACCCGGAACAACATTGCGATGGGTATGAGACAGTGGTTGGCAGGAAAAACGGTGGTGTCACTGGGGCACGCGCCGGAGGCCTTACCCGCCTCCGACCGTACCATCCGGCTGGCCTAGCGGCCTCAGCTGGTTTCCAGTACTTCGAAGGTCAGGCCAGCCTTGCTGGTCAGGCGCTCATAGAGCTTGCCATCGAGAAGCGACGATGGTGTCCAGAAGCCACCCTGTTTTTCGGCCGGTACATCAAACGCCAGGCTCATACCTGCCTCGCCCAGCATCTTGCCGGTTGAACCGTAACCGGGGTCGCGGTCACCCGTGACCTTGGTCTTGATGATCTTGCCGTCGGTCGTCTTGCCCACAAAGCGCAGATCGTAAAAGCCATTTTTCTGGGCTTCCGGGCTTGGGCCCTCGCCCGGCTTGGGCACGAACTTTTCCACCACCCAACGAGTTGGCTTGAACGCAGACGCGGTGAAGAAACCTCCAAGCGCGCCGGTAATTCCGTAAGCCGCGAGACGACCTTTCACACCACGACCAGTCATCATGGCCTCATCGTAGGTGAATTCCTTGCCATAACGAGCGTTCTGCAAGGCGTTGGAGCGATGGACTATCCGGGTGTTGATGGCCCCCATGACGAACGGTGCCAGCCAGACACCGAAGTCGTTATCGAACTCTGCGCCTTTCTGGCTCGGTTGCCGGGTTTTGGAACGGTGTTCCGGCGGGCAGATCGAGAACGGATTAGCCAGTTCCTTGCGCAGTTTCGGGTCGGCGGCCGCTTCCTTGGCGATGTTCATCATGCTGGCCACGGTGCCGCCGGAGAACTCGCCCTTGGCAATTTTGACCCGCATTCGCACATCCTGGCACGGAGCACCGAGGGTTTCCGCGGCTTTTTCCTGCAGGAACCAGACACCCATGTCCGACGGGATCGAGTCAAAGCCACAACAATGGACGATGCGGGCCCCGGAGGCCTTGGCTTTGTCCTCGTAGGTGTCCACCATCTTGCGGATCCACTGCACTTCACCGGTGAGGTCGCAATAATCCGTACCGGTTTCGGCGCAAATCTTGACCAGCGGTTCGCCATACAGGGCATAGGGACCAACGGTTGAGATCACCACACGTGTCTGGTCACACATGGTTTTCAGGGCGCTTTCATCGGCGGCGTCTGCCACGATGACGGGCAGCTCAGACGCCGACGAGCCCAGGCCCTGTTTGAGAGTACCCAGCTTGCTTTCTGAGCGCCCGGCGATGGCCCAGCGAACGCCCTTGCCGATACCATAGGATTCCAGCAGGTAACCGGTAAGGATCTGCCCCACGAAGCTGGTAGCGCCGAATACCACTATGTCGTAGGTGGTGTCAGTTTTTGTGCTCATTCGTTGTCCTTAATCCGTCTGGATCAATTATGAATTGGTGGCGGTCGACCGCGACGCTTTTGCACCCATCAATACCAGGAAAAGCGCCACACCCAGCCCCCAGAAGCCGTTCAGTATCAGCCCGCCAACCCAGGTCTGGGCGGTGACAGCGATGCCCTTGAGCGGGAAGACCACCAGCATGGCGACGGCTGTCGGCCCAATGGCGCCTACTATTACATTACCCAACCAGAACTTAAAGCCGCCAAAGCGGCCAAGGATCGCCCAGAGCACGACTCCCCAAAGCCCGCCAAAGAAAGCCAGCGAGAAAACAGCGGGAATACCCAGCGGCGGAACCGCGGCCATGTTAAAAGGTGCGGATGGCACCATTCCCACGAAATAAAACACGGCAAACAGTCCCTGATGAAAGATCAGGGTGGCAAGAAGGCCACTGACAAATGCTTTTAACCAGATCATGTCACTATCCTTTCGATTATTTCCCTGGAGGTTGCAACAAAACGTCGCATCGGCCAATCGAATCGTGGTACCGATGCTGCACACTCTGTCAGACTCAATGAACCCGAATCCCGGAGGTTAACCCATTGAACACCCTGCTTCTGGTACTGAGCCTCATACTTGCCACTCTCAGCGCCTGGCTGTTCTGGCAGGTACGTCTCCAGCAAAGATCCATTGGCAAGGCGATGACTGAGAGCTATGGCCCTGATAATACACGGGAACCGGAATTGATACTTACGCTGCGAGTAAAAGATCCGATTGCCCTGGCAAAACGCGAATCCAAATCAGCCCGCATGTTGGCAGACCGCCTTCCGGTGATGGTGAAACGGCTGGTGTACCAGGAAGTCATGAAAGAGCTCGAACTGGAGCTGGCCGAACGGGAAATCGACGTGGAAATGCGGCTCGAGTACCGATAGGAGACGCCATGGACATCGTATCACTGCTCAGTGTAAGCGCCGTTGTTACGTCAACGGGGCTTATTACCGTCGCATTGCGGCAACACAGCCGTAATACCCGAACCCTTCGCCTCCTCCACTCGCAACGGATTTCGGCCAACAGCCATATCCAGAAAACCCGTATGGACCTGATGGAAACCCGAAACCGGGCCCGTTTGCTGGAGGATACCGTCAAGAATGGCACCAGTGCAGTAGAGAAGGTACACAAGGTCATTACCACCACAACGTTCAGTCTGATTGACCGCTTTTCAACCAACGAGGAGTTCCGCGAAAATGCCCGACGTGCGCGGGATACCCACGACCAGACCAGTGACCAGATTTATCGCTCGGTGCAAACCACCAACAAGGCGTTGCATATCTTGGCGGACACGCTGTTTTTCGGTAAGAAAGAAAAACAGCTGACGTCACGGAAAAGGTCGAAAGACGAGCAATAAAAAAGGCACCCTAGGGTGCCTTTTTTAGTAGAGTCAGAAAGTTATAGGACTT
>OJHH01000159.1_pt1 | contig 20592 bp, 16 predicted proteins | sample 1594911 | NCBI WGS metagenome assembly OJHH01 (sample SAMN05416787, study PRJEB24817) | seawater metagenome | isolation source: Sea water | place: Canada:Atlantic | collected 2013-11
GGGATGAAAGTGTTTCTTGGGGATTTATAGCGAAACTGTTCACGATACAGCTATGGTTGCAGGAACAATGAATCTAACAGAAGAAGCAAGATCGGCCTGGGGAGGTTTCCTAAATAATCAAGGCAACCGGGGACACGCTGGAAGAGCAGACCAAGGCCGGGAGTTAGATGAGTACTTTCAACTGGCCCTGGCCTCCGCTCGCGAGACTGTTGCAATGGTTGCCAGAGAGCTGCCCGAAGCTCAGCCGCATAAAATTCTGGAAATTGGATCCTCAACGGGCGTTAATTGTTTAGCACTACAGCAACATTATCCGAGCGCGGATGTCATCGGTCTTGAGCCAGAATCAGAAGCTGTAGAAGTTGCACAGCAACTAGCAAAAATGTGTGGTGATCCACAACCCAGTTTTATGTGTGGGGTTGGTGAAGATATCCCCCTCGCTGCTCAATCGGTGGATCTAATTGTTTGCAGCACCGTGATCGAGCATGTCTACGATGTAGAAGAAGTCATTATGGAAATGGGTCGCGTCCTGCGACCGGGCGGAAACATTTACTTGGCAGCACCTAACTACGTCTGGCCGAAAGAGCCTCATTTGAAAATATGGGGATTGCCTCTTCTAGGGAAACCGCTTCTCAGACTTGCGGCGAGACTCCAGGGAAAAACAGAGCAGATCGGGTTTCTGGATCATTTGCAACTCGTTACGCCATGGAAAATTGAACGGTCTTTTCGCGCAGCTGGCCTATCGTATACTAATTACAACAAGATCAAGGCATTGCGAGTAATGGAGAGCAACGAGAGTGTAAAGGCTTATCAGAAGGTGCGTACGCTTTTGCTATTTCTGAATCGGCTTGGCATTGCGAAGCTGGTTGTAGGCCTTGCCATTTCAGTTGGCTTTTATCCAAGTTTACTTTACTTCGCTAAACAGCCCCTTACTCCCGAGCAACTTGAGGAAGGGGGACGGCGTGGGTAAAGCCGCGCAGGGGGCCAAAAAACTCCATCAATCTGTTTACCGATTGCTAGAGACCTTTCTGGTAAGCAGACCCTCGATGTCGGGATATATTTCCTCGGTTCTCTCAGGCTACGGCGTGGTCGGCGTCAATATTGTGGTGCAGATACTGCTTGTGCCTCTTTATTTGAGCACTCTGGGCAAGGCAGGGTTTGGGTTTCTGATGTTTGTGCTCGTCATGGTCAATTTTGCCGCCTTTGGTATTGGGTGGATGTCGGGCGGTAGTATAAGAGTGCTAGGTGAATTTTACGCTAAAGGCGACGGAGCAGGATTTCACCAGGTCTTTCGATGGATGAGGCGGGCATTTTGGGTATATAGCGCAGTCGCAGCCATGGTCATTCTGATTATGGGAGCGCTACCGTGGTCACCACTTATCGAGCGTTTTGCTGACCTATCCCCCGAAATCGTGAGAGTGACAAGCCTGTTGACCGCCTTCTACATAGTGGTTTACTACGATTTCACGGCTTTGCGGCAAGCCTTGACCGCGATGGGTAAAAAGTCACTGGCAAACTACGCGACTATCGTCAGCCTGGTTGTTTTCTGCTTATGGGTTGTACCCTGGCTGTTAATATACGAAGGGGGGCTGCCGGGCGTTGTAGCAGGACTGATCGTTGGTTCCCTGGCTGCTCGTCTTGTTGTCGGCTTTTGGCTGAAGAGACATAGACTCAACATTGAAGGGACTGTGCCATCTGGCTTCAAGGCCCGAGAGGTGCGAGGATTCTTTTTCGGTAAAAAAGGGGCGGGGTACGCTCTTTACGGAGCCTTATTATTGGCGCTCCAAGCCGATGTGATGATTGTTGGTTGGGTGGGTGGCGCTAACATGGCTGCTGATTTCGTTTTGGTCTGGAAAGTAGCAGAGATCGCAGTACTACTAATTTGGCGCATTCCGGAATCGCTTCACCCCTACATTGTCCATATGGACACGAGGAAAGACACTTCGGAGTTGGCGTCTCTTTACAAAACTATGCGCCAGCGGATGCTAATATTGGGGGCCTCAGCCGGAATAGGTTATGCCTTATTGGGACCTTACATCGTCCAACTTTGGGTTGGTTCGAATAACGCACCGGATGATCAGGTAGCTTTCGCATTGGCTGGTGGGAGCCTCTTCTTTCTTGCAATCTCAAGAGTGCCGTCCATATTTGCTTACGCGAGGGTCCACCTAAAGCCGTTACTGTTTATTATTGGTCTTGAGGTTTTGCTAAAAATAATTGGAACAGTATTTTTGATTCCTCACTTTGGAATAACTGCTCCTCTAATTTCATTTATTGTGATCCATGTTTTTGGTCTGGCGTTGGCCTACCAGTGTTTGGGTAGTCGGTCTTTATATTTTTAAACGTATAGTACTTATTTTTCGTAGAGTCTCACTGTACTGTTAAATAATTAACAAAACGATTATTCTTTAGAGAGAAATTTAATATTATGGGAGAGCTACTTTTAATCGCGTACGTGATGTTTCTCCTAATCATAATAATGATTTATAGAAAAAACCTTTTTCACCCGGTTCCTATACTATATGCATACTGGTTTATAACGTTTCCTTTCAAGTATTTCTTCTACGAATACTACCCTGAATATGCTGTAGGTGGGTATATTAATGACATCGAAATACGAAATGAAGCCTTAGCTTGGTCTCTCGCTTATATAACAATCGTACTTGCGTTCTATCACTCTTTAGAGTTTGCATTTAAACGCGAGAAGTCAGTAAATAGACCAAGTTCCTTGGTATCCGTTCAAGCAATTAAAGTAGTTTGGATTATTTCTGGAATGATATTTATTTCGTTTAATATAGAGAAAATTATTTCCGGAGATATAGTTGCCTATCTTTCAAACCGAAACGAGACATATTCTGGAGATGGGTTTTTTAAGGTTTTTGGATCTACATTCTTTTTCATGTCAACGATTGCTATGCTTGCAAGCGCTTATATTAATTTCTATACGAAGCGAACCTCGTCAGCATTAAAAAAAATGCATCTATGGACAGCGGTCGCGATATCCGTTGGTGTTATTTTCCTAATATTAGAAATGGTAAGAGGGAAGCTCTTAATAATTATATTTGCAATTTTCTTCCTGAGACACTTTTATATTAGGCGGATGGGTATAATGACGATAGCGAGCTGTGCGTTAGCGGCAATATTCATTATAGGTGCGCTTAGCCAAGTAAAATACGTGCTAGTTACCGGCACGTTTTTTAGTATCGGGCAATTTGGGATATTGGATAGAGTTGTTGGTGGAGTTTTAGTAAGTTTTGATTCAATGGATCACCTTAATCAAGTAATTTTAAAAAAAACAGATATCGTAGTTAGTGAAACATTAATGCAGCCGTTTTTAGATCCAGTGATTGCAAATGTTCCGAGAGTTATATGGGAAGGAAAGCCAACGTCGTTGGGCGGGGTTTCACTTCAAGAGTATATATACCCGGAACTTACTATGGAAAGCGGAGTGGTGAAATCGTATTATTCAGTGAGTGCAGTTGGCGAAGCTCTACTATTAGGTGGCTGGGTTGGAATTGTTATTTTTGGATTTTATCTTGCTGTCGTCCTGAGAATTTTTTCGAGATCTGGATCTATGAACCCCGTCTCAATAATGTTTACCATTGTTTTAGTTATGAGTCTATTTAACGTATGTCGCGCGGGAATTTTTGGACTTAATTCAGTATTGATGAATTTTTTCATGTTTTGGGTTTTCTATTCTTTTATTAAAATGTTTCTCCTCTCTTTCAGGGGCTCTCCAAAAGAGGTGACGGCATGAAGCTGTATTTCTATCCACATGCATACTTGAGGGATCGCCAGTTAGATACAATTCGAAACTGGACCGAACACGAAGTTATTAATAGGGAAATTGCTCAGCAGCGACGGGGCAGCCAAGTCTCAAGGGACGCAGCCACTACGAGAAGAGCCAAGCTAAACTGGAAGCAAATATTTCCTCTGATTAACGTTAAGCGTCGTCCGAAAAATTTAGAGATAGATGATACTGTTTATTTATGGGGAGGGCTGATGCTAAGTGGGAAGTTCATTGTCGACTTAGATAACCCATGGTCTTTAGTGGGCTACAATCCCGTTGCTATGCGTCTATATAGACCGATTATAAAACGTTTTCTTCTATCAGAGCGTTGTGAGCAAATTCATTGTATCAGTCAGGCCTGTAGGCAGTCGTTGAAGCTACTTTTTGGACAAAAAGTTTTTAAGAAAGCGGATGTGCGATATCCGACTCATGGAATCAGTATGCAGCTACCTTCTGGCTCCGTTAGTAAAAGCAATTATACTCGGTTTCTGTTTGTCGGTAGTCAGTTCGAGATAAAGGGTGGGGCTGCACTTCTTGAGGCTTACCGAAGAGTTTATAAAGAGAATTCAGAGGTCTCTTTGACAATTATTACTCACTTGCCTGATGAGTGCCAGCAGATTGTAAAAGAATTGCCTAATACTGAGGTTTTTGCCCCGGAGTTTGATCGACAAGAATTATTTCAGAGATTCTTTTCCAGCTCCGACGTTCTTATTCACCCTTCGTATATGGAATCGTTCGGAATGACGATACTAGAGGCAATGGCGCATGGTATTCCTGTGGTCAGCAATGACATTTATGCGATTCAGGAGATGGTTATGGAGGGAGAGACTGGTTACCTCCTTTCGCCTCCGATATCCAAGTGGGATGGCTATTTGCCCAATGATAACTTCACGAAAAAACAGGAATTTGTGAATTTGGTTAGAAAATTAGATATAGAACCCTATGTCAGGGCCCTTTCAGATAGGATGGTCAGGCTTTCGAGAAGTCCCAAGCTCCGGCGATCGATGCAAGAGAAAAGTCTTGAGAAATTCCAGGAGTTAGCAAGGTCAAATGATGTCTGAGTTAAAGCGGCCGATGTTTTCCATCATTTGCGCTACATACAATCGTGCGGACTTGCTTCCGAGAGCTATTGATAGCGTATTGGCGCAGAGTTATAGAGAATGGGAGTTAATCATCATTGATGATGGTTCATCAGATGGCACGTCTTTAACAGTCCAACCCTATCTTCGTGATCCCCGCGTAAATTATATAAAAAATGAATCCAATAATGGTGTCGGGTATTGCCGCAATGTGGGAATACGGAACTCGCAGGCTCAGTGGGTGGTGCTCTTAGATTCGGACAATGGATTATTACCATCGGCTCTTGAATGTGCCAGTTTCAGGATTGAAAAGAGTCCTCAGATAAAAATGCATAAATTCTGCGTTCGCTCTTTTGAGGGTGCCGACATGGGCGGAGCTGTGAAGGAGTCCACTATCATTGATCATGTCTCCTTTTTAAAAGATAAATTTGCCGGTGAGTATCACTCCTTAACACAGCGTTCTTGTCTTGTCAAACATCCTTTTTTTGAGTCGGTAAATGGTGGCGAAGGAATTATCTGGAAATTGATAGCAATGGATATTGGTGCTGTTGCGTATCATCCAGAATTCACTCAGCTATATGACTCCGGTGGTGAAGATCGGCTCTCTGTACGGTCTAAAAATACTCGACGACTTAAAAAGGTCTATTACCTAGATTTGAAATATTTAGGTCGTCATTATGCCAAGCATTCTCCGAGAAAGCTGGCTATTACACTCCTAAAGTATATTGCCTATTCATCAATCAGATTAGTTAAAGAAAAATGGAAATGAAATCACAGAAGATAGCCCCTGCCTTTGGCTCCGAGAGTAGGTATCTGCTGACTGAACCTGATCGTGTATCAGTAGTTGATGAAGCAGCAATTTTGGCTAGGGGAGGGCTTGATGTGGATTTTTCTGGGGTTTCGCATCTTGTTGACTCAGGTGCAATACCGATGACGTCAACGGTGTTTCAAGATCTGCATGTTCTTAATGGCACCCATACTGCCGAAGTTTTTAAAGATGATAAAACAACCGCAATATCTAATCATTTTCCCTACCTGAGAAAATATAGTAAACAGAATCGTTATAATGAAGTTGAATTTACTAACAATCTGTTTGCAGCTGTTGAGAGAAGTATTGATGAGCGCCGTAAGTCGGTTTTGTTCCTCAGTTCGGGTAAAGATTCTGCCGCGCTTGCGGTTGCTATGGCAGAGTGTTGTGACCCTTCCTCCGTGCATGCTATTACCTATAGTGCACCCCAAAATAACGAAAGTGAAATTGCGAGTCGTATAGCAAATAGATTCGGATTTTCACACGATATTATAAGTATTGATAATTACCGTTTAGATGAAGTTTTACTTAAGACCTTCTTTGCCAGACAGCTTATTCCGTCGCTTGACCTTTGTGCAACTGTGTATCTTCACTGTGGTTTAGAAAATTTTGAAGGCTGTAACCTGGTTGACGGGATGGGTAATGATCAGTATATAGGCCATATCCCACCTAAAAAAGAGGCGATTGCGGCCCAGCTTCAAGGATTGATTCCATATTCTTTTAAGACGTTAGTCGGTGCACTGCGTCACTATCATAGAGCGTTTGCCATCGGCTCAAAAACACGCTCTGAGATGGTTGGTTTCTGGTCCTTCCTAAGTCACTCTCAACTTGCGGACGAGCTTACTCCATTTTCGCAAAGACGTAAGGTCTGGTACCAAATAGATCGTGCTTATCGAGGCTATGATTATTTCGATTTAAGAGCGGAGTTGCGCGGCTCCTATATTGACTTTGAGAAATTCATACGAAAAGTTAAGAATGCCGCATCAACGTATAGAATGTCTTTGAGTCTTCCTTGGTGTGATTTCGAATTGGCGAATTACTGCCATAATCTGAGGGATGATGATTTATTTGATCGATCAGAGCTTGTTAATAAGTGTTTTTTGAGAGAATTTTTGGAAAGGAAAACTGGTATCGATTATTTTCGTGAGCCTAAACGCGCATTCTCTTACGATTTTTCTAAGTTCGTTTTAGATAACTATGAATTTATAAAATACGTTTGCTTAGAATCCAATTTGTTTGAAAGGAAATCGTTAGAGTATGAGTTTCGACATTTCGAGAATAATGGGGAATATGGTGCTATCTACCAGCTATTCCTAATTAGTGGGTGGTTTAAGTATAGCCACTTTATTAATCGCCTTTAGTACTTTATATTACATTGCAGACCTGATAAAGATTTCGCTGACTTTTAAGGAGTCGCTCTGAAAGTTCTTCATATTATCACAGGCCTAGGCACTGGCGGTGCTGAGCGTGCCTTATTCCAACTGCTCCAAGGCGGACTGAATAGCCAATTTGAATCCTGCGTTGTTTCTCTGGGTGGAGAAGGAACCTATGCTGAGCTGCTTCGGTCCGAGGGGGTGCCCACAGTTGCGTTAGGTCTCAGAGAAGGAGCATCTTTATTGAGCGCATTAAAAGCACTCAGGAAAATCCTTGGAACTTTTCAACCTGACATCATTCAAGGGTGGATGTATCACGGTAACCTTGTAGCTTCTATCGCATCGGGATTGGCACCAGGGTCTCCGTCGGTTTACTGGAACGTCCGGCAAACGCTCTATGACATTGATCACGAAAAAACCGGAACCAGATGGATCATTGGATTATGCAGTCTTATTTCAGGTCGGCCAAAGGCAATCATTTATAACAGTTCGGTTTCCTGCCAACAGCATGAAGATTTTGGTTTTTCGAAACGAAGCCATGTGGTCATACCGAACGGGTTCGATCTTCTAACTTGGCGACCTGATACAAATGGCGCCATAGAAACACGGCGATCGCTAGGCATTGCCGGTTCAGCGGTAGTTATCGGGCATGTCGCCCGATTCCATCCGATGAAGAATCATGAAAGCTTCGTGAAGGCGGCAGTTAATTTGCTTTCTGAAAACGCCGAGTGTGAAGTGGTTTTGGCTGGTTTGGGGGTTACTCCTGATAATGAAGCACTCAATTCCTTGGTGCCCGATTCACTCAAGCCACGTTTTCACTGGTTGGGTGAGCGGCGAGATGTTCTTCAACTCATGCAGTGCTTTGATGTTTTTTGCCTAAGTAGCGCTTGGGGCGAGGCTTTCCCGAATGTTTTGGGAGAAGCTATGGCTACAGGCACTCCATGTCTTTCCACCGATGTAGGGGACAGTCGGTATATCGTTGGCGACACAGGAACAGTTGTGCAAGCCAATGATCAGGACGCACTGGTGGGCGGCCTTCAGAAGTTGGTCTCAATGTCCGTGGCCCTTCGCAATGAAAGGGGTATGGAGGCTCGAGGGCGCATTCAGAAACTTTTCGCTTTGGAAGCGGTGATCAATGACTACTCTCGCTTGTATCGGAGTTCCTACGCTTAGGCAAGCCGATCTTTTTGGATTTTCTGAAATAGTTCTGATTTCCGATTCTCGGAATCAGCGATAGCTGGAGTTTCAACTTAGCTGATGTGCGGTATTACAGGTTTTTTTGGAAGAGAAGCACTCCCGCTGGAGGGCACAGTCGTGGCGATGGCGGAAACGCTAAGCCATCGTGGCCCAAATGATTTGGGTAACTGGTGTGACAAGGTAGCTGGGCTAGCGCTTGCGCATCGGCGTCTCTCGATCCTGGATCTGTCGCCAGCTGGGCATCAACCGATGACTTCTGTGTCCGGGCGCTATGTAATTGTGTTCAATGGAGAAATCTATAACCATCTGGAATTAAGAGCACAGTTGCAGTCTGAAGGCAAAGCTCCGAAGTGGCGAGGCCATTCTGATACAGAAACTTTACTGGCGAGTTTTGAAAGCTGGGGGATCAAAAAGACCCTACAGGCAACGGTCGGCATGTTTGCAATTGCGCTATGGGATCGTGACAGACATGAACTAACTCTTGCGCGTGATCGAGTCGGGGAGAAACCGCTCTACTACGGGTGGCAGGGGAATGGTGTTCAGGAAGCATTTCTTTTCGGCTCCGAATTAAAAGCACTCAAAAAGCACCCCGTTTGTCAGAGCGTTATTAGCCGGGATGCGCTGGCGCTGTATCTGCGCCATAACTGCATCCCCTCTCCGTACTCTATTTACTGTGGGATTTGGAAGCTATTGCCGGGGCATTATCTGACGTTGCCCCTGCATAGCGGATCAGCGGACGAAAGTGCCAAACCTGTGCCATATTGGGAGTACAACAGAATAGCCGAGCAGGGCATGTCTCGTCCTCTTCAGATGTCTCCCGAGGAGGCTGTGGAGGCGTTAAACAAGCAGCTAACAGAGAGCATTTCTGATCAGATGTTGGCAGATGTTCCTTTGGGAGCATTTCTCAGTGGTGGCGTCGACAGCAGCGCAGTCGTAGCGATAATGCAGGCCCAAAGCAGCAAGCCGGTGCGCACATTTACGATTGGATTTGATGAGGGGGGATATAATGAGGCCGCCGACGCCAACGCAGTGGCGCAGCATCTCGGAACAGACCATACCGAGCTCTACGTGCGCCCTGGGGATGCGTTGGACGTAATCCCGAAGTTGCCTCAGATGTATTGTGAGCCTTTCAGTGACAGTTCGCAGATTCCTACTTTTCTGGTCAGTCACATGGCTCGTCAGCACGTTACTGTCGCATTGAGTGGTGATGGCGGCGACGAATTATTTGGTGGTTATAATCGTTACATTGCAGCACAGAAAGTATGGGGACCGGTTCAGCGTTTGCCTCGGTTTGCCCGACTTGCAGCCGCTGGATGCCTGAGGACGTTGCCACCGGCAGTTTGGGATAGGCTTTTTGACTGGGCGAGACCGGCTTTACCAAAACGTTTGCAATTGTCCATCCCGGGAGAAAAAGCACGGAAATTGGCCGATGTTTTGTCCCTTTCTGATGGGAGAGCCTTCTACCGTCAGCTTACTAGCCACTGGACAGACCCTGCTAACATTGTTGTGGGCGCAACCGAGCCTCAAACTCTGATCACTGACCCGGCTGGTTGGCTGAATACCGATAGTCTTGAGCATGCCATGATGGCCATGGACGCACAAACCTACATGGCTGATGATATTTTAACGAAAGTAGATCGCGCCGCTATGGCCGCGAGCCTTGAAACCCGCGTGCCAATGCTCGATCACCGGGTCATAGAGCTGGCCTGGAGAATGCCATTGGATTATAAGATCCGAAATGGTCAGGGTAAGTGGCCCCTACGACAGGTACTTTATCGTTACGTACCGAAAGAACTGATTGAACGTCCAAAAATGGGATTTGGTATTCCTTTGGATAGCTGGCTGCGTGGCCCTCTCAGGGAGTGGGCGGAGGCGCTAATTGACGATGAGCGTTTGCGTCGCGAAGGCTATTTTCATCCGGCACCCATTCGCAAAATGTGGGAGGAGCACCTGAGTGGAAGGAAAAACTGGCAGTATCATCTATGGAGTGTGTTAATGTTTCAGGCGTGGCTTGAGAAGAACCATACGTGAAAAAGCTTCTTTTCGTTGTTAACGCCCCCGAGTTTTTTTTGTCCCATCGTTTAGCCATTGCGCTGGCTGCCCGCAAAGTAGGGTTTGAAGTTCATGTAGCGACAGGTTCCGGAAAAAGTATTGCCCAAATCATTGCGCTTGGTTTTATACATCACAAGATCCCTGTGACGCGCAGTGGCCAGAACCCGGTCCGGGAACTAACCACCGTTGTTCACCTGTATCGATTATTCCGGAGCCATCGGCCAGATATTGTGCATCTAATTACGATCAAGCCAGTTCTGTATGGTGGAATCGCCGCCCGGTTGGCAAGAGTGCCTGCGGTAGTGTCTGCTGTTTCGGGACTCGGCACCGTTTTTTTGGATCAAGCCGGTTACGCTGGGTTGCGGCGTCGATTAGTCTCGTCACTTTATCGGTTGGCATTCAGCCATCGTAGGATCGCTGTTATTTTCCAGAATCCCGATGACAAGAAAACACTGATAAGCGCTGGGGCGCTAAAGCCGGAACAGTCTCGGATGATTCGGGGCTCTGGAGTCAATCTGGCGGATTATCCTGCTGTGGCTGAGCCTGATGGAAAACCTGTTGTTGTTATGGCTGCTCGGTTGTTGAGGGACAAGGGTGTTTTTGAGTTCGTTGACGCAGCCCGCATTTTAAGGGCAAAACAGGTCGAAGTCGTCATGCGTTTGATTGGCGCTCCGGATCCGGAAAACACGAGCAGTGTAACAGAGCGCGACCTTGAAGAATGGCGCGGAGAGCCGCTTCTGGAGCTGCTCGGCTATCGAACTGATATTGCTCAGCAGTATGCAGTTTCCAATATTGTTTGTTTACCGTCATATCGGGAAGGCTTACCGAAAGGACTTGTTGAGGCGGCAGCCTGTGGCCGTGCGGTGGTAACGACAGACGTGGCAGGCTGCCGTGATGCTATTGAACCGGGAGTAACAGGACTTTTGGTGCCTGTTAAGGATGCGTCTGCGTTGGCCGATGCTATTCAGGATTTGGTGGAGCGCCCGGAACGTCGTGCTTGTATGGGGGCAGCTGGGCGTCGGTTGGCCGAGAAGGTTTTTGGGATAGAGCAAGTTGTCGAGCGGCATATGAGTATTTATCAGGAGTTATTAGCAGATGAGTGAACTCACGTCCATTCTGGTTACTGGTGCGAGTGGGTTTGTCGGAAGCTGTTTGATTCACGAATTACGCCGACAGGGGGGCAGTAGAGCGATTGGCGCTGTGCGAACGCAAAAGACAGCCGTAGGTGATAGCTCGGTTGTTGTAGGTGCCATTGATGAAACAACCGATTGGTCCAGTGCGCTGGAAGGGATAGACGTTGTTATTCATACCGCCGCGCGTGCTCATATTATCAATGATGACGCCCCTGATCCGCTTTCTGAATTTCGTAAGGTAAACGTTGCGGGTACGAGGAGTCTTGCTAATCAGGCGGCCAGCTCTGGTGTCAAACGTTTTATCTTTATAAGCTCCATTAAAGTGATCGGTGAGCAAAGCTCCTCTGGAAATCCGTTTAATGCGGCCTCAAGGCCTATGCCAGGCGATGGCTACGGGCTTTCGAAACTAGAGGCTGAGGAAGCACTTTGGGAAGTGTCCTCACAATCAAATATGGAGCTAGTGATTATTCGCCCGCCACTGATATACGGTCCTGGCGTGAAAGGTAATTTTGCCAGCATGATACGAATGGTAGAAAAAGGCATACCTCTACCTTTGGGTGCCATCCACAATAAACGTTCACTGGTGGCTGTGGAGAACCTAGTTAACCTCATTATCACCTGTATCGAGCACCCAGCGGCAGTCAATGAGGTCTTTCTGGTTTCGGATGGTGAGGATCTCTCGACCTCAGATTTATTGAGGCGGGTCGCAGCAGCTATGGGCAAACCATCTCGCCTGATTCCGGCACCGGTCTCTTTGCTGCAACTTGGAGCCACGGTACTCGGCAAAAAAGCCATGGCCGAGCGGCTTTTGGGCTCTCTACAAGTGGACATTTCCAATACTAGGGATATGCTGGGCTGGGCGCCACCCTTGTCGGTGGATGAGGGGCTGCGGCGTTGTTTCATTGATAATCAGGATAGGTAACGTGATTCGTTTGCTCGATATTATTTTCGCTTTGACCGGGCTCATTATCGGTTTCCCAGTTTTGGCGCTTCTTTATGTGCTGGGGCTGTTCGACACAGGCTCTCCTTTGTTCCGCCAGAAGCGGGTTGGCCGTAATAAAAAGCCGTTTACGCTTGTCAAATTCCGCACCATGAAGTTGGAAACGGTATCGGTTGCCAGTCACCTGGCCAGCACTACTTCGATTACCAAGTTTGGCCATTTTCTCCGTCGCACCAAACTGGATGAACTTCCTCAGCTCTGGAACGTGTTAAAAGGAGAGATGAGTCTTGTGGGGCCTCGGCCATGCTTGTTCAATCAGGACGAGTTGGTTGAGGAGAGGGAGTCCAGGGGGGTACTTCAAGCCCGTCCAGGAATCACGGGGCTGGCGCAGATTAACGAAATTGACATGTCCACTCCACGCTTGCTGGCGGAAACAGATGCTAAGATGCTGGAGAGTCTGAATCTTAAGAATTACTTTCGCTATACTGTTCATACAGTACTCGGGAAAGGTACTGGTGATCGTATAAAGGATTGACTGTGATCAAAGCGTTTTTAAACCTGCCTCGTGTGCAAAAACGAATCATATCTGTTGCTTCGGATATGGTCGTTTTGTTTTTTGCCATATGGGCAGCCTATGCCTTACGGCTTGAGCAGCAACTTTGGGTGCCTAATCGTGACCAGATAGTGTTGGCTGCAATCACCGTGGTATTCACCATTGCCGTGTTTATCCGTCTGGGGCTATACAGGGCAGTGATTCGTTATCTGGGTGACAAAGCATTTGTAACTATCATCTACGGGGTGGTTTTGTCAGCCCTATCGCTCATCGTTCTTGGCTATCTTCTTCAGGTATTTGTTCCCCGATCCGTGCCGATTATATACGGAGCGCTGGCCTTCATATTCGTCAGCGGGTCAAGGCTGGGTGTACGAATGATCGTAAACCGCCCCAAACAGATGGCCAAGGAAGCTGTTGCTATCGTTGGCGCGGGCGAAACCGGTATGCAGCTAGCGTCCGCTCTGGAGCAGGGTACGGAATACCGGCCAGTGGTTTTTGTCACGTTTGATCGGGCCAGCCACAAATCCATGGTCAATGGCCTGCCTGTGGTCAGCATAATTCACATTGCCAAGTACATGTCCCGGCACAGGGTGCAGCGGATTTTGTTGGCGTTGGATGAAGATACGCAGATTGACCGCAAGGAGTTGCTGAAGCAACTGGAGCCATTGTCGATTCCAGTCCAGACGGTTCCTTCTATGTCGGAACTGGTAGCCGGCCAAGCGCGGATTAATGACATCCGTGATCTGGAAATTGAGGACCTGCTGGGGCGGGACCCGGTTCGGCCGGATTCCGCCGTTGTCGCCAAAAGCCTGTATCAGAAGTCCGTAATGGTGACTGGGGCGGGTGGCTCAATCGGTTCCGAGCTGTGCCGCCAGATTATTCGCCATCGTCCGCGTGTTTTGGTGTTGTTTGAGCAGTCCGAGTTTTCCCTCTACGCCATTGAACGGGAACTGAGTTCCATTAATCAGGTTGAGGGGCTGGACGTAGAGCTGCATCCATTGCTTGGTAATGTAAGCCATCGGCGTCGTTGCGAGTCTGCGATGCGGGCGTTTGGTGTCCATACGGTGTATCACGCCGCTGCCTATAAGCACGTGCCGTTGGTCGAACACAATGTGATAGAGGGTGTGCAGAACAATGTGTTTGGCACCTGGCATACGGCGGAAGCCGCTATTGCGGCCGGCGTTGAGCGTTTTGTACTGATTTCCACCGACAAGGCCGTCCGCCCGACGAATGTGATGGGGGCCAGCAAGCGGCTGGCGGAACTGGTGCTGCAGGCGCTGGCGCAGCGGCAGCAGAAGACGGTGTTCTCCATGGTGCGTTTCGGTAACGTATTGGGTTCTTCCGGTTCCGTTGTGCCGCTGTTCCGGGATCAGATTCGCGATGGTGGCCCGGTTACGGTTACTCACCCCGATATTATCCGTTACTTCATGACCATTCCCGAAGCCAGCCAACTGGTCTTGCAGGCCGGTAGTATCGGTGTGGGTGGCGAGGTATTTGTGTTGGATATGGGTGAGCCTGTGAAGATTGCGGACCTGGCCCGGAAGATGATTCACCTGATGGGTTTGGAAGAGAAAACTGTAGACGAGCCTGCTGGCGATATTGAAGTGGTCTTCTCCGGCCTACGCCCCGGGGAAAAGCTGTATGAAGAGTTGTTGATTGGTGACGACCCGCAGGGCACTTCGCACCCACGAATTTTGATGGCGCGTGAGGTTTATCTTCCCTGGGAACAGGTAGAAGACTTTCTTAGTCAGTTGCAGCGTGCTAGCCAATCCTTCGATTGCGGAGCAATTATAGAAGTGCTGAAGAACGCCAAAACGGGTTATGCGCCCAATGGCGACCTGGAAGACTTGGTGTGGTGTAATGCGCAGTCAGGTCTGGTTGCGACAGATCGCCAGGGCGAGAAAGTGCATCGGTTGTCAGTGTAGGAACAACAAAGTTATAAAAGCAAGGTTGCTGTCTCATGTCTGAGAATATCGTCTGGCATCATCAAAAAGTCACCCGCGCGGACCGGGCCTCCATCAAGAACCAGAGCCCGTGCCTGCTATGGTTTACCGGGCTGAGTGGTTCCGGCAAGTCTACGATCGCGAACGCACTGGATGTAGCGCTGTTTGAGCGTGGCTATCACACCTTCCTGTTGGATGGGGACAATGTGCGCCACGGCCTCAACAAGGACCTCGGGTTTTCTAATGAGGATCGTGTTGAGAATATCCGCCGTATAGGTGAGGTCAGCAAGTTGTTTACGGACGCCGGAATGATCGTGCTTAGTGCGTTCATTTCTCCGTTCACCACGGACAGGCGCTTGGTACGTAACCTGTTCCCGGCGGGTGAGTTCATCGAAGTGTTTATGGATACGCCTCTCCAGACCTGTGAAGAGAGGGACCCCAAAGGCCTCTATGAGAAGGCCCGGGCCGGTAAGATCAAGCACTTTACGGGTGTCGACTCCCCCTATGAGGCCCCCGAACGGCCTGAAGTCCGCCTGGATACGTCGCAGATGTCGGTGGATGATTGTGTGAACCGGCTGATTAGCTATCTGCTTGATCGACAGCTGATTTTCACGCCGTCGCAAGCGACCGGAGCATAAGCGCCTATGGCGTGGGAAGCCATTGTTACCCTGCTGACACTGTTCTCGGTTCTTGCGGCGCTGGTGATTACACGGGTATCTGCAGATCTGGTGTTGATGTCGGCCCTGGCGTTCCTGCTGATTACGGGCATCCTCGGGCCGGCTGATGCGTTGGCAGGGTTTGCCAACCCCGGCGTGATTACCATCGCGACGCTTTACGTGGTGGCTGCCGGCCTGAAAGAAACCGGGGCCGTCCAGTGGATTGCCCGTCTGTTGCTCGGGCATCCGAAGACCGAAAAAGGTGCGCAGCTACGTATGCTGGCGCCCACCGGTATTCTCAGCGGTTTCATGAATAATACGGCCGTTGTTGCCATGTTCATCCCCGCCATCCAGGACTGGGCCCAGCGCTTGGGTATTCCATCCTCCCGCCTTCTCTTACCCTTGAGCTACGCCGCTATTCTGGGCGGTACTTGCACGCTGATTGGTACCAGTACCAACCTGGTGGTGGACGGTATGCTACAAGCGCGCCTGGGGATAAATCTGGGGTTGTTTGAATTGGCCTGGGTTGGCGTGCCCCTGTTGTTGGTGGGCGGTTGCTACCTGGTGTTGGTGGCCTCCCGGATACTGCCGGACCGGGGTGGCATGCGGGAGGAACTGGAGCAGGTTCGGGAGTACGGCGTAGAGGTGGAAGTGGATGGCAATGGCCCGTTGGTGGGCAAAACCGTGGCTCAGGCCGGTTTACGGGCGCTCAATTATGGCTACCTGACGGAGATCGACCGGGGAGGCCGGCTGATTACGGCGGTAGAGCCAGACCGCATGCTGCAACCAGAGGATAAGTTGTATTTTGTGGGCGCGCCGGAGTGCGCCAGCGAGCTTCGACGGATTCAAGGTCTGAAGCCTGCCCATGCCAGTATCCAGAAACTGGACTTGGCCAATCATCAGCGCTGTTTGGTGGAGGTGGTGTTGGGGCAGGAATTCACGGCACTTGGGAAGACGGTGCGGGAGAGCCGTTTCCGTACTCGCTTTAACGCCGCGATTCTTTCGATTTCCCGTGAGGGTAACCGGGTGCCGGGCAAACTGGGCGATATCACCTTCAGGATGGGCGACACCCTGTTGCTGGAAGCCAGCCACCAGTTTGTGGAGCAGTATCGTTTCCGGCGGGACTTTCTGTTGGTCAGTGCCCTGAATGATTCCACGCCACCGGATTTCCACAAGGCGCCCCGCGCCCTCGGAATTCTGTTGCTGATGGTTGTGGCCAGTGCCACCGGCTTGTTGCAGATCATCGAGGCTGCGTTCCTGGCCGCGGGCGCGATGATTGTGACGGGCTGCATTACGGCAAGCCGCGCCCGCCGCAGTGTGGATTTGCCGGTGCTGGTGGTGATTGCGGCCTCCTTTGCGCTGGGCAATGCCATGACGGAAACTGGCGGAGCCGAGTGGGTAGCGACCAGCCTGCTGGGCCTGTTCGGCCCCCTGACGCCCTGGCTGGCGCTGGCGTTGGTTTATATCCTTACCGCGGCGTTTACCGAAGCTATCACCAATAACGCGGCGGCGGTGCTGATGTTTCCCATCGCGTTGGCGGTGTCTGAGCAATTGGGCGTTCATTTCCTGCCGTTTGCGGTGGCCGTGATGTTCGCCGCTTCTGCCTCGTTTATTACGCCGCTGGGTTATCAGACCAATCTGATGGTTTATGGTCCCGGCCGATATCAGTTCATGGATTACGTGCGTTTGGGCTTTCCATTGAGCCTTCTCGTAGGTTCGACTGCAATTGGTTTAATCCCCCTTGTCTGGGGGTTTTGAGCGGATTGGGAATATACTGACAAAAGCGATTTATGAACAACAAGGACGTGTTTGATGATCGAGATGAAACACCACGGAGCGGTGACCGGCGTAACCGGCTCCTGCCATGAACTGCTTGTTGGCCGTTCTGGTATTCTGATTGATTGTGGCCTGTTCCAGGGCGACGATTCGAGTAACGGCGCCAATGCCTCGGATCTTTCCATTGATTTTCCCATTGACCACATCCGTGCGTTGGTGGTCACCCATGTACACATCGACCATGTCGGTCGCATTCCCTATCTTCTTGCCGCCGGATTTGAGGGGCCGATTATCTGTTCGGAACCTTCGGCCATTATGTTGCCGGAAATTCTCGAGGATGCCCTGAAGATTGGCTTCACGAGGGACCGGGCGTTGATCGAGCGAGTGCTGGGACTGATTCGATCTCGCCTCGTGCCGGTTCCCTATGGGCAGTGGCATCCTGTGTTTGACGGCGAGGGAGCATCGCTTTCGGTGCGGTTGCAGAGGGCAGGGCATATTCTGGGCTCGGCTTATGTAGAATGTGAAGCCGAGTGTGGGGGTGACTTTGAGCGGATTGTGTTCAGTGGGGACCTGGGCGCACCTCATGCGCCGTTATTACCAGAACCTCAGCCGCCAGAGCGGGCGGACCGGGTGGTGATTGAGAGTACCTACGGTGACAAGGACCATGAGAGCCGGGAAGAGCGGCGCTATCGGCTGAAGGCAGTGCTGGAACATGCCCTTGAGGATGGTGGCACGGTGCTGGTGCCCGCGTTTAGCATTGGGCGAACGCAGGAGTTGTTGTACGAGATTGAAAGCCTGATCCACGAGTTCGGCAGTGATGACGTCGCCCCGGACTTGCCATGGCAGGATCTCGAGATTGTTGTGGACTCGCCGCTGGCCGCTACTTTTACCCGTATCTACCGGGACCTTAAACCCTTCTGGGACGCCGAAGCCACCGAATTGGTCAGCCAGGGTAGGCACCCACTGTCGTTCGAACAACTCACGGTGATCAACAGCCATGAAGACCACCTCAATGCCGTCGATTACCTGGCAAAATCACATCGCCCCTGCGTGGTGTTGGCTGGTTCCGGTATGTGCGCCGGAGGGCGCGTGGTGAACTACCTTAAGGCGATGTTGGAGGATGAGCGCAACGATGTGCTGTTTGTGGGCTATCAGGCCAAAGGAACGCCCGGGCGGGATATTCTCACCTATGGGCCGCGTGGTGGTTGGGTAGAGCTAGATGGCGAGCGTTATGGCATCCATGCCCAGGTTTGTCAGGTGGGCGGTTACTCGGCCCACGCAGGCCAATCGGATCTAGTACGGTTTGTGTGTGGTATTGAGTCACCACCTTCGGAAATCCGGATTGTGCATGGGGATATGCGAGCTAAAGAATCACTGAAAAGCCAATTTCATTCCGTACGATTAACGGGGATAATGATCCCCGGTTTGGCCTGAATCATTCTATATGTCATTAAAGGATTGATGGGATCATGAAGAGAATTGCCGTAATTGGTTTGGGGTATGTTGGTCTGCCCTTGGCAGCAGCGTTTGGCGTAAAGCACGATATTGTCGGCTTTGATATCAATCCGAAGCGAATCGCCGAATTAAAGGACGGTGTCGACTTTACCCGGGAAGTTTCGAAAGAAGAGCTGTCGGCTTCGAAAGGTCTGTCTTTTGCAGATTCCCTGGACGGTATTCGCGATTGTCAGATCTATATTGTGACAGTTCCTACTCCGATTGATGAATTCAAATCCCCGGATTTAACACCTTTGATCAAAGCCAGTGAGAGCGTCGGTAGCGTGCTCAAACGTGGCGATATCGTTATTTACGAGTCCACGGTCTATCCTGGAGCCACCGAAGAAGTCTGTGTCCCCATTCTGGAAAAAGTATCCGGCCTTGTCTTCAATCAGGACTTTCATGCCGGCTACAGCCCGGAGCGAATTAACCCCGGTGATAAAGAGCATCGTATTACCACAATCAAAAAGGTGACGTCGGGCTCTACTCCAGCCATCGCTGATGAAGTGGATGCGCTTTATGCCGGTATTATTACAGCCGGCACTCACAAGGCCAGTTCCATCAAGGTGGCCGAAGCCGCCAAGGTGATTGAGAATACCCAGCGCGATTTGAACATTGCGTTGATGAATGAGTTATCAATGATTTTTTCCAAGCTTAAAATTGATACTCACGAAGTAATCGCCGCCGCATCGACCAAATGGAATTTCCTCCCGTTCAAGCCGGGGCTGGTTGGCGGGCACTGCATTGGGGTGGATCCGTACTACCTGACCCATAAGGCCCAGGCCATTGGTTATCATCCGGAAATTATCCTGTCTGGACGACGTGTGAACGACAATATGGGCCCGTATGCGGCGTCTGAATTGGTGAAGGCCATGATCAAGGCAGGCCATACTGTTGCCAATGCTCGCGTGTTGATCATGGGCTTTACATTTAAAGAGAATTGCCCGGATTTACGTAATACCCGCGTCATTGATGTCGTTAAAGAGCTATCCGAGTTTGGTTGTCGGGTAGACGTAACGGATTGCTGGGCAAACAATGAAGAGGCTGAGCATGAGTACGGCATTACATTGAGCCAGAACCCGGAAAAAGCACAGTACGATGCGGTTCTTCTGGCGGTTCCGCACCGGGAATATGTTGGGCGTTCTTCCCACGATCTGCGCGAATACATGAAAGACAATGGGGTGTTGTTTGATCTGAAAGGCGTGTTGCCTTTAGGTGAAGCGGACTTGCGTTTGTAAATCTCATAGGTATTTAAATAAAACCAGCCTGCGGGCTGGTTTTTTTATGGGTTACTTTTTCGTAAATGAATTACTTTGCTATGACTTGATTTATAGATTACTATTTTCGGTGACTTTTGGTCATATCCAAGAATTATCCATTCGAATGTACTGTACTTACTCCTTCGAGCTAATGTCAGCCTTCGAATATCGGCAAATCAATAGCAGTTATTTAAATAAGGGTTTGTATTCATGGCAAAGATTAACGATTACTACCAGAAAAAACAGCTTATGGAAAAGCTCTCTGAAGAACTGGCGAAACTGGAGCAGGATCAGGCACTGAAAAGCGAACTTGAGTTTGAAAACAAGGTTCGTGACCTGATGAAGAAGTATGACAAGTCGCCGAAAGATGTTCTCCAGATTCTGGGCGCCATTGATCCGTCCATTTCCGGAGCCAAAGCTGACACGTCCACCGGCAGCCGCCCCAAGCGCCCGATGAAGACCTATAAGAACCCGAACACGGGTGAAGTGGTCAAGACACGTGGCGGCAACCACAAAGTATTGAATGAGTGGCGCCAGAAGCATGG
>OJHH01000163.1_pt1 | contig 20353 bp, 13 predicted proteins | sample 1594911 | NCBI WGS metagenome assembly OJHH01 (sample SAMN05416787, study PRJEB24817) | seawater metagenome | isolation source: Sea water | place: Canada:Atlantic | collected 2013-11
ACTTAAAGCAGATGGCCACTCTACAGCTGTAGGCGATGAAGGTGGCTTTGCGCCCAACATCAACTCCACCCGTGACGCGCTTGATTTTATTATGAAATCTATCGAAAAAGCTGGCTACAAACCGGGCGAAGACGTGTACCTCGCGCTTGATTGTGCCGCGTCTGAATACTACCACGATGGTAAGTACGAAATGAAGGGCGAAGGCGTTTCATTGTCGTCCGCTGAGAATGCGGATTACCTTGCAAAGCTTGCCGAGGACTATCCGATCATCAGCATCGAGGACGGTATGGACGAAGACGATTGGGACGGCTGGAAGATGCTGACCGACAAAATCGGCGACAAAATCCAATTGGTCGGCGATGATTTGTTTGTCACGAACCCAGCACGGCTTGCCGACGGTATCGCCAAAGGTTCTGCCAATTCCATGTTGGTCAAAGTGAACCAAATCGGCACGTTGACCGAAACCCTGCAGGCCGTCGATATGGCCCATCGCGCGCGGTTCACAAACGTTATGTCGCACCGGTCCGGCGAAACTGAGGATGCGACAATCGCCGACTTGGCTGTTGCCACCAATTGCGGTCAGATCAAAACTGGGTCCTTGTCCCGCTCTGACCGATTGGCCAAATATAACCAGTTGATCCGCATTGAAGAGACGTTAGGCGAAACGGCAATCTATGCAGGTCGTTCCATCTTAAAATCCTAATCTAACAACATAGGGCTGCCATCAAGGCGGCCCTATACCCCAAAGCGTTTCGGTCTGTAAGCCGCTAATAAATCAGCGCTTTTTGCGCTGACCCCGTCCAACACCTCGGTCATTATCAACTCTCCCATGATCGCCGCCAGCGTGATCCCTGAATGCATTGTCGCCACATACAGCCCCGCAGGCCCAATAGCGCCGACCGCAGGCAGGCCATCTTGTGGCATCGGACGATCCGCTAACATCACCTGATCCCATTCCAAATCGGCGTCCGGTAGCATCGCCCGTAACCTGATGATCGCTGCGTCAGCCAAGACATCGGGTGGTCTCATAATTTCGGACGACGTATCCGCCTGATGCCCCGCTGAAACAGGTGCAAGAATCGCCCCATTGGGCAGTTGACGAAACTCTTGCGTGGGGCTTGCAATGATATGCCGGATAGTCTGCGCAATAGGCCGGGTCCGCATCATCAACCCCGGCCGCTTTAGCATCGGTAGCGAAAGTCCAATGCCTGCAAGCAATACCTGCGTGCCAACTCCCGTTGCAACGATCACCTGATCTGCAGGTATTGCACCAACGGATGTCGTGATCCCTGTGACGCGGTCGCCCGTTTGGGTAACGCCTTGCACGAAAACCCCGCTTAGCATACGTGCCCCTGCCGCCGATGCGGCCGCCAATAGCGACGTCACAAGTGCGGTTGAATCAACTGCGATTTCTGACGGGAAAAACATCGCCCGTTCTGGTGGTTGCATGATCGCAGATTCCAATGCGGTGATCGCCTGACCGTCAATAACGCGCACATCCGCACCAAGCCGGTTGAGCCTGTGCAGTTGGCGATCAAACGCAGGCCCCTCGTCTTCCCAGACGATACTGCCGTGGCTGGTAACAGGCACATCAAGGGTGTTTCCCAGACGCCCAAAGGCAGTTATCCCCTCTGTGCGCAGCCGAAAATATGCGTCATCGGTGAAAAAACTCGCGTTGATCCAGCTAAAAGATGCATCCGTCGCGCGGGCATGACCTGCATCTACAACAGTCACATTTGCGCCTTGTTGGGTCAGGCGGTAAGCTGCCATCGCACCGATGATACCGCCGCCGACAATGATAATTTTTTGAGGCACGGCTCGCTCCTTGCGGTCAGTAACGCGGCTAGATTATACCGCCGCCATGACAGCACAAGACATCATCGCACAGCTTCACCTATCGCCCCATCCAGAGGGTGGGTTTTACCGTCAAACTTGGGTGGCAGAGAACGAAGGCCGCCCAACAGGGACATGCATCTATTTCCTGTTGAAAGACGGCGAGGCAAGCCAATGGCACCACGTCGATTCCGTTGAAATCTGGCACTATTATGCGGGTGCGCCGCTAATATTATCGATGGCCGCAGCAGATGCGGGCCCTGCAACGGACCATTTGCTGGGCCCCGATTTTGCAACGGGTGCGCTGCCGCAATTAATCGTCCCTATGGGTCACTGGCAAGCGGCCCGCACCACAGGTGATTGGACCCTTGTGGGATGTACTGTTTCGCCGGGATTTGATTTTGCTGGGTTCACTTTGGCCCCCGCAGGTTTTGACATCCCGCGCTAGGTATCTTCGTCATCGCCAAGAAGCGCCATAAGACGCTGGGCCGATTCCGCGATCAATGGAACATGGGCGGTCAGTTCGGTAAGGCTGATCCGCTGGGTTGGCGCATGGATCGACAATGTCGCCAACAACCGGTCATGCGTATCGCGGATCGGCAGGGCGACAGCAACCATGCCTTCCATGAATTCTTCGTTGTCGGTGGCATAGCCTCGTTCTGCAATCTTCGTCAGCTCTTGGGTCAAAAGCACCGGATCAGTAATCGTATCAGGTGTTAGCTGGCGCAGCTTTGTCGCCGCCAGATAGGTCCGCAAATGCGCGGGCCGGAAAGATGAGAGATACATCTTACCAGACGCCGTACAATGAAACGGGACTTTGGTCCCAATAGGCAGCTGAATGCGTAACGGCCATTTGGTTTCCACCCGATCAAGATAGATCATCGATTCGCGGTCAGGGGTCGCTATATTGCAAGTTTCGCCGATCTCTTCGGCAAGCGCATTCAAAACAGCGAGCCTTGCGGTGCGTATGCGCAGCGACGACAATACATCCATCGATAAACGCCGCAGTCGCGCGCCCGGGCTATATGATCGCCCGTCGATGTCGCGTTGCACAAACCCTTCGGCTTCAAGCGTATGAAACAGCCGGTGCACAGTCGGCTTGGGCAGCTTCAGAATAGCGTTTACTTCTGTGGGTGTGGTGGGGACCCCTGCCCGACACAGCTCTTCTAGCACCATCAACAGGCGCAAATTTGTAGGGATCTTACCTAGGTCATCTGAAGAGTGATTATCGTCGGGCATGGGTTTATCTACTTTTTATCGGCCTGGAAGCAGCCATAGGGCCAATTCTGGGGTAAGCGCAACCAAGAACCAAACCGCGATCAGTGACACAAGGTACATCGTTGAATAGCGCAGCAGCCTGAAATATGGCACACCCGTCACGCCCGATGCCACATAAAGGTTCAGCCCGTAGGGCGGGGTGATGAAGCCAATCGACGCACCCACCAAGAAGACTACCGAGAAGTGGATCGGATCCACACCCACGGAAGCCGCAATTGGTGCAAGGATCGGTGCCAGAATGATTGTAACGGGCAGCGATTCAAGGATCATGCCCGCGACAAACACAATCGCCATAGACGTGAACAGAACTGCATAATAGCCGCCCATTCCTGTCACGAAATCACCGATAAACTCTTTTGCGCCAAGCGAAGACATCACTTGCTGCATTGCAACAGAAACGGCGATAAGTGGCACCAAAATACCAGTAATTTGTGCAGAACGCGATACGACTGATGGCAGTTGTGCGATGGTGAACCCTTCAACAACGATCATCGATGCAACACTCTTCTCAGAAATTGGCGTATCAATAGAGCTGCCCATGATCTTGTTCAGCGGATAGCTGACAAGGCCGACAAGCACACAGAAACCAACAGTCACACCAGCGGCTTCGGTCGGTGAAAACTTACCAGTGTAGATCCCCCACAACACCAAACCAATGGCAAAGAAACCAAGCCAAGCGCCGATTGCCGTTTTGATAACACGGCTTGCTGACAAGCTGATCAAATGGCCCCAGCCATTGATTGTGCAGACGATAAACGCTGTGAACATCATCGCAAAAACCATCAACGCACCGGGAATAATACCCGCAACAAACAGGTCAGAAATCGGTAAGTTCAGCAAAAATCCGTAAACGATAAAGATGATCGACGGTGGAATTATAATACCAACAGTACCGCCCGCAGCCGCAGTCGCTGCAGAGAACCGCTCGTCATAACCGCCCTTCACCATTTCAGGGTGTAGCATCGACCCAATTGTTGCAGTTGTCGCCGAATTGGACCCCGAGATCGCCGCAAACAATCCACATGCCGCGATCGATGCCATCGCCAAACCACCACGTAACCAACCAAGGCAGGAATATGCAAAATCCGATAATCTTCGTGCGATACCTGATTGGTTGATCAGGTCACCCGTTAAGATGAAAAGCGGCATCGCAAGCAACGCAAAGCCCTTGTTAAAGACGTTCAGCAATTCATTGCCAGTGTTATCGATCGGTAGGTCGATGACAAAGCTACACGCGATGACCCAATAAAAGATGACCAGCAAAACCGGTGTGCCGAGCATGAAAAAGATTGTCACGCAAATTGATATCAGTGTAATCCATGTTGGATCCGACATTACATATCCCCCCCGATAACGGCTGTTTTGATGATCGGATGACCCGATTTGAAGTTTTTCCAGTCCTCCAGCCAATTGCCGATGACACGGCCTGACATCAGTGTGAAGGCGATAGGAACAGTGATGTAGAACCACCACTTCATCGTGTTGTCGACGCCATCAACCAATTGAAAGTTATCAGCGGAATATGCAGTGAACTTCAGCGAAGTTGTAATTGCGATCCAGCAAAACCCAAACCAAAGTACAGTATCCATAGTCAGTGCCGCCATTTGACGCGGCGGATTCATTTTGGCGCGAAATTCGCTAAAGCTAAGGTGCGTGCGAAGGCGGACGTTATAAGAACATCCGAACCATGCCATGATCATGAACAGATACGGAGGGATTGTTGTTGATCCCGACCATTGGCTGGAAAATACAAAACGGTCAATGACACCCCAGAAAATGATGGCAGCGATGATAAGATATGTCGTTACCGCGATGCCACGCTCCAAGTGCTTGTCCATAAAGGGCACGGCTTTGAAAAACTGACTTGCAGCAATGCCGCCAATTAGGGTGAATGCAAAACAAAACAGCCACATCCCATCAGTGTAGAATGCGTCTCGCATCTCCCAAGCATTGCCTGAAAAAAGTGCTGGAATGACAGCTCCCGCTTCTGACCAAATTGACATTTAGGCTCCCCCGAAAATGAAATATGTACCACCACAATGCAGTGGGTTTTTTAGGTGAAAAGGGCCGACCCAAAATCGTTTTCAGGCCGGCCCAATCTTTTTATCTGTTAGAAAGGGGCTAGCTTAGCCCTTCCACCAACGACGTGGTTCAACATTTTCAGGAAGCGTGTTCCGGTCAATTGTGCGAACTTCGTCATAGATTTCCTGATACGTGTCGTGACCACCGGACCAGCCGTTAAGCCGCTCGCGCCATTCTTCCCACAGCGCAGGCTGGAATTCTGGTGAACACATTTCTTCGGCTTTGCGAATTTCTGCATCGGACAAGAACGCGTTGCGAACGTTGTTTTTTGCAAAAATCGTGTTTGGAAGCTGCGGATCAGACTGACCAACTGTATTGATCAATGCGACTTCGTTCGCTGCCTGCACGTGTGTTTGTGCCCAATAGGAAGATTCCATCACAGCATCCTGCAAATAACCTTCGAGGTTATCGAACACGGATGCATTCATGGAGGTCGCTTCTGTACCACAGAAGAAGTTTAGGTGAACCGACTGGGAAACAACTGGCGCCATGTTTGCATATGCAACAGCAGATGCCCATGTTTCTGCACCATCGATCAAGCCCTGTTTTAGACCATCAAGCGTTTCTTCCCATGCAACCGGAACCGGGTTCAAGTTCAGAGCTTTCATCGCGATGCGACCTAGCTGTGTCCCTGTCACGCGGTTCTTAGTGCCGGCAAGGTCATCAATCGACGTTACTGTCGGCTTATCTTCAAAGTTCATGCCCATCTGCAGACCACGAAGTTCAGCGTGGCTAAAGAGGAACTTCAAACCATGGCGTTTTTCGTATGGATCACGCAACAGCTTTTGCGACGCTGGTGAATACAAGAAATGATACTGATCGGCACGGTTACGGAACATGTATGCGTAATCAAGCACGTTCAGGTAAGGTGCGCCACCAGCAGAGTTCTGTGTCGACGCCGAATATATGTCGACGATGCCCTGCTGTGTCTTCTCAACGCAGGATGTCTGTCCACAGATTTGGTTATCGCCGATAAATTCGATGCGAATTTCGCCGTCTGTGCGCGATTCGAGGTCACGTGCAAATTCCAACGCGCCAGCGCGTTCGATCAACAAGTTGCGCGCGTTAAAACCAGCAGCACCAAACTTTAGATTATACTTAGCAGGCTTGCTAAAACGACGATCGTATGTCGATTCCGCTGCGCTTGCGAGGTTTGCGAGACTCATTGCCCCACCAAACGTCCCAGCTGCCAGCAGCGTAGAGCTCATTCCGTAACGGCCCGCGACCTTAAATAGGTCCCGCCGCGAGATATTGCTCAGGTTCTTTGAAGTACTCATGCTTTTCTCCTCCCATGAAGATTCATTATTGAGACTTATAGTTTCAATAAAAAGACTAGTATGACGAAACGCATCTGTATACATTTTTCTTTAATGAAGCTCTGGGGGCCAAAAATGCAGGCAGATTATATCATCGTAGGCGCGGGTTCAGCAGGGTGTGTTCTGGCAAACCGCCTCAGCGCAAACCCGTTGAATAGGGTTATCTTGCTCGAGGCTGGCGGCCGAGACCTGAACCCCTGGATTCATATTCCCGTGGGCTATTTCAAAACCATCCATAACCCCAAAGTTGACTGGTGCTATAAGACGGAGCCTGATCCAGGGCTTAATGGCCGCTCTATTGAATGGCCGCGCGGGAAGGTTCTGGGCGGATCATCATCGCTTAATGGGCTTTTGTATGTGCGTGGACAACCACAAGACTATGATCGCTGGGCCCAAATGGGCAATCGTGGCTGGGCGTGGGACGATGTGCTGCCGCTGTTCAAACGGTCTGAAAAGAATGAACGCGGCGCCGATGAATTTCATGGCGATCAGGGGCCACTGTCGGTGTCCAACATGCGCATCCAGCGCCCGATCACTGATGCATGGGTCGCAGCCGCTCAAGCCGCCGGATATAAATTCAACCCCGATTACAATGGTGCCGACCAAGAAGGCGTAGGTTTCTTTCAGTTAACTTCCAAAAATGGACGGCGCTGTTCGTCGGCTGTGGCTTACCTGAACCCCGTGAAAAACCGTGAAAACCTGACGATCATCACCAATGCGCAGGTTGAAAAAGTCGTTATCAAAGATAAGCGCGCGACGGGTGTTACCTACAAAGACAGATCAGGAAAGTTTCAGACCATCGCCGCAAACCGCGAAGTTATCTTGTCCGGCGGCTCGATTAACTCGCCGCAACTTTTGATGCTGTCTGGTATTGGCGAGGCTGATCAGTTGCGTGAACATGGTATCGAAGTGGTTACCGACTTGCCCGGCGTAGGCAAAAATATGCAAGATCACCTGCAGGCACGCTTGGTTTACAAAACGCATGAGCCCACTTTAAACGATGAGGTCGGCAGTATGTTTGGCCAAGCCAAGATCGGTCTCAAATACCTGATGTTCCGTGCGGGCCCAATGACAATGGCTGCCAGCCTTGCGACAGGGTTTGTCAAAACCCGCGATGATCTTGAAACGCCTGATATCCAATTTCACGTGCAACCTTTGTCGGCTGAAAATCCGGGTAAAGGGGCCGACGCGTTTTCGGCGTTTACGACATCGGTCTGCCAGCTTCGCCCCGAATCAAAGGGTGAAATTAGGCTGACAAGCAGTGACGGACGCGCCTACCCCAAGATCATTCCAAATTACCTGTCGACCGAAACTGACTGCCGAACACTGGTTGCCGGTGTGAACATCGCCCGCCGTATCGCACAGCACGCGCCGCTTACATCAAAAATTTGCGTTGAACACCGTCCGCACCCCGATTTGGACATCAATAGCTATGATGAAACGCTTGACTGGGCGCGCGACAACACCGCGTCAATCTATCACCCGACGGGCACCTGTAAGATGGGCCACGACAAAACTGCTGTGGTTGATGATCAACTGCGGGTACACGGTATTGCGGGGCTGCGGGTGGCCGACTGTTCAATAATGCCCGAAATCGTGTCAGGTAATACCAACGCCCCGGCGATCATGATTGGGGAAAAGGCGTCGGACCTCATACTGAACGGCTAGTCCCTGCCAAGTCACCGTTTCGACGCAGGCCCGCAATAGTGGGGCACTATTGATTGCAATATATGGCGTCAGGTTCCGGGCCACTCGGTTCTTGGTTTAGTCAGGCATGTGACGTCGCTAAAGACCTACAAAGCCGTATGAAAATGGACATATGTTGTCGCAACATAGATTAAAAAAACATGATTAGATGCATAGTCTTAGGGTATGAATGATACCAACCTGCAGCCACCAAAATTTGAGTATGTTGATCCGACGCATAGCGCACATTTTATGGGCAGGTTATTACCATGATTTCAAGGAACTGCTCAGCATATACGTTTTGCATCGCACATTCAGGGCATTTATTTCACCTGAGAACGCTCTGAAATATAATCAAGGAGATTGTCTTCTAACGCCACAGGCATCTCTCCGTCCGCGAGATCGAAAAATTTGACCGATAGCTTATTCTCTTCAAGCATAATTTGCCATCCGAGACATCGTTCCAGTTTCTCCGCATGCAAAAAAACTTCGGCAAATGTTTTCGAAATACCTGGCAACTGTCGTTCATGGAACGCATGTACTTTTTCGAATAGCTTAGTCGCCGTTGCGTTAAGCAAAGACGTCAGCCCTGTTACACTGATCGCGATCTAATAAATTTGGATCAGAGCTGAAGCCAAAGCAAAATTCGAAAACAAACTGATCAGAACGGACGAGGCAATACCCAACTCTAGATGTTTGAAGGCGTTACTATCGCCGATCACCCAACCAAATTAATGGGCTGCACAGCCACCTAGAATCGAGCGCTACCTCGATCAACCTGAGGCTTCGAACACAAATGGTGTAATGTCAGTCATGAAAAGCTATTTTTCGATGCTTTTTCAGTCCGCACGGTCGGTCATTGCGCGCAAAATTAGTGTAATCAGTTCCGAATTTCTCAAATCTGTGCGGCGCGACACATCGGCTTATCCGCTGGCCTGACATACTAAGGAAAATTTGGCCCTCGAGTAGATATCAAGCGATATCAGTGAACAGTTTTGACGTTCGCAGCGTGGCCAATTTCGTGACGACTTAAGGGGTGCGCCGTTGAAAATCCGCATACGATATGGCCGATCAGACATGTCGTTCCGCAAAAGCACGCAACACGTGGCCTTTCGCCGTCCCGTCAGCACCCGCGCCGTAGCACATGAAACAGAAACGCGGTTCCGTTCCTTCATACCAATCATCACGAGCCAACAGGTGGCCAACTTCAACGTGCTCCAAATTGATCCGCGCGGCGGCGATTTGGCGCAAGCCAAAGGTCGCACCAATTCTATCGCCAGTGCAAACCACGAGAAGCCCTTGCCTGTGTATCATTCGTCGGATGACGATGTGCCCTTTGTTCCCGAAGGCACCTTGCACGTATCGTTTGCCAAAGGGCAAAGCGGCGCAGACATGGCGGCGTTTGCCAAGGCGCGAAACTTGCGTTTTCTTGGCGGCCCGCAGGACGGTTTTTATACGCTCGATGTCCGCCATCACCGCGACGGAGACGCCGTCGAGATCGCAAAATCTTTGCAAGAATCGGAATTCATCGCTACTGCGGAACCCGATCTTTGCACGCCTGCGTCATTCCTGATGCAGCTGCCCTCTGACCCGCTGTTTGCGAACCAATGGCACCTGCGCAACACTGGAGTGCATAACGACATCGCAACTTTCAGTCTAAAACAAGGCGCAGACGCGCGGGTCATTGATGCGTGGGAACGTATGGGACACATGGGCAATCCTGATGTGGTTCTATCAATGATTGATGACGGTTTCGACCTGCAACATCCCGACCTTTCCGGGATCAGCGTCCATGCCCACGATTTTGTCCGTGACAGCGATGATGTGCGTCCCGAACCGGACCGCAATGATGCAACTGCTGGAGATTGGCATGGGACCGCCTGCGCTGGCTTGGCAGTGGCGCGCGCCGGCACCGGTAAAACTGTTGGTGTCGCGCCTAATGCGAAATTCATGCCTCTTCGTATGGCGCGCCACCTTTCGCCCGCCGATGTGGCCAATTGGTTTGACTACGCAACTGAAAAGGGGGCTTGGGTGATCAGCGCGAGCTGGAACGCCAAGGCAAAAATCTACCCATTGCCCGAGCGCATTCACCAAGCCCTGAGCCGTGCTGCCACACAAGGACGGGGAGGCAAAGGCACCGTGCTTGTATTCGCTGCCGGAAATTCAGGCCAAGACATAAATGATGCGCCAAATTCGCTCAACGGCTACGCAATTCATCCTGACGTGCTGGCCGTAGCCGCTTCAACAAGCGTCGACACCCGCGCATCGTATTCTGACACAGGGGCAGAAATCGCGGTATGCGCACCATCAGGCGGACGCGGAGGCATGGGCGTCACGACCGATGATGCATCCGGCACTTATATTGATGCCGGAGGAGATACCGTTTCCATGGGGTATATTGATGGGAGCTATAACAGTAGCTTTTCGGGAACCTCTGCCGCGTGCCCCGTTGTTGCTGGCGTTTGTGCACTGGTATTGGGGGCAAACCCCAACCTGACAGCCAGCGAAACCCGCGCAATTATCCGCCAATCAGCACGCGCTATTGGCGACCCGTCCGACTACGTGAACGGACATTCCAGGCAGTATGGACACGGCTGCGTGGACGCAGATGCGGCCGTCGCAATGGCACAGTCGATTGGGCAAGAACCCGCCCTTTTGTCCGAGCTTCACACCAGAACTGGCTTCGGCGACCTCGCCGTCCTGAACGTAACCCCCCCTCAATCCAAACAAAGGACATAATATGAAACAATTTATTCAAACTAGCCTGCTCGCAGGGCTGCTCGCTTTGCCTGTAGGCATCGTTTCCGCCCAAGAGACGACATCCGACGCCGAGACAAACAGCTTGATCGTTGGCGGAACGGTGGTCCCCAATATTAGTGATGTGCCCTGGCAAGCCGCGATTGTCATGCATGGCACGCGCAGCCAATTTTGCGGCGGTTCCCTTGTTGCGCCTGGTTGGGTCATGACAGCAGCCCATTGTGTCGATACGTCGTCAGTCCAAAAGAATGGCGCAAAAATTGACGTCGTGCTTGGGACACTGGCATATGCAACAGGCGGTGAGCAACTGACAGTTTCGGAAATTTTTGTGCATCCAAATTGGGATCCGGCGACGATGGATTTCGACGCTGCACTGTTGCAATTGTCAACAAATGCGTCTCAGGGCACACCAATTGCCCTTAACACCACCAAGACCCCGATCACCGAAGGTATATTGGTACGTGTCACTGGATGGGGCCGCACCCAGCAAGGCGGGACAACCTCGCCAGTCCTCCTAGAGGTCGACGTACCTGCGGTTTCTACGGCTACGTGCAATGAACCAGCAAGCTATGGGGGTGATATCACATCCGATATGTTCTGCGCGGGCTATGCCAAAGGTGGCAAGGATGCCTGCCAAGGCGATAGTGGCGGCCCAAGCGATTTCCCGATCGCAGGCGTGGAAACACTAGTCGGCATTGTAAGTTGGGGAAGCGGTTGTGCGCAGGCTAGGAAATACGGTGTTTACACCCGCGTGGCCCGGATCGAACCTTGGGCGACCCAAACAATAGGCAACTGACCCCAAGGACAATACCCAAACAGCAACAAAAAGCGCGCGGTCTTTTGGACCGCGCGCTTTTATGTATTTCCGCCGTAGAAATTCACTTCAGTCGGTAGCATAAGATCCCGCTGGCGTTATGCGTCGACCCACCAGCCCTCTGGAACGTTGCTCACATCCAGCGACAGCGGTGCAATATTGATCAATGGTATCTGCTGGCCTTCTTCGGACCCAAACAACGTAATCGACAGATCTAGATAAACATTGCCACCACGCCCAATGAATCCGGCACGTCGGTTGATCAGCGCCGCAGCGATGCTCTTTGCTGCGATTTTAGGCGACATATCAAGGTCATCCAATTCAAGATTTGGCTGTAATATCAGAGGAAAGCTGGCCTGTAGCGGGATATTGTCGCCCCCAGTAGGTGTCACCAGATCATAGCGGAATTCTCCGAGTAACCGAATATAAGGAGCAAGTTCTACGCCACCAAAATTCAATGGCGAGAGCAATGACACAATCACGGAATAGAGAGTGCTTTCTGCATCTGGCGTCACGGGTGCCAAGTTTTCGCGGTTGATCAACGGCACACCAGGACTGGCGAAACTGACGGCGTCAGTTTCATAAATAAACGCCGCCGAAGTGTAGCGTTTATCGACCAAATCTGCGTTTCGACGGACCCACGTCTGGAGGCGTCCAAGCTGTCGTTCACTTAGTTTGAGATTATCCCACTCGAAGTTGAAATGCGCGGGCACGATGGCAGCATCAACGGTCTGCTTGACGACCCACCAGGTCTGATCACCCACTTGCTGTTGCTCTGCGTGAACGCCGTCTACCTCCCATTTAGGCAGATCATTGTCACCGGTTTGCGGCGTGAAGTAGATAGTTGGCCAACGTGCAGGCTTTGCAACTTGCTTGGCGTCGTCCAATGTCCAACCAGCCAAACTCATTTGCAGGCATCCCGGAATGTCCCTGTCGAACTCCATCTGGAATTTGTAATGAATGACCTCTGGTTCCAAATCCAAAGAGCGTTCTTCACGTGGCGGGTTAAGCCAAGCTTGGGACACTCCATATGCAAGCATGGTGATTGCAGCAATCTGCTTGGCAGCCGTTTCGCGTGCGTCCTTATCCGCGGTCGTTGATTGCGCGGTCGCTATTACGAATGGAATTGCGCTTGCAAAAACAGTCCACCCTTTCTGGAACCGTGCCATCGCATCAAACAGGTTGAAATTAACAGGATTGACGTTGGCCGCCCCGTTCGTGTGGACGGCGACATCGCCAGTGCCGAAAATCGCATCGAGGAACAACTGATCTTGTGCTTCGAGAGGCGCCTTGAAGCCCGTGGCATATTTCCAGTTCAGCGCATCTTCAATTAATGCAGTCAGACTATCGCCGGGTGTCCAAGTCATTGTTGACCCTATAGCAGTCTGTTTTGTCAGACTTGGCGCGGTTGGCTCAAACGGCAGCGGAATCGGAATTTCGATTGGGTCCAACGAGATCGGGACATTCAGGACATTCCGAGCAGTATCGTCTTCAGGCCGACCATCTTGAGGCAACACAAAACTTAGCCAACTTGATGGGGTGTATCCGTCAAATTCTTCCGACGCCTCAAAGTCATGTTGCAAGGCTGTGATGTCAAACTCAAGCGGCAAATCAAGGGATCTCTGCGCGCCTTGGTCGGTCACGGTCACCATCACGGTGCTCCATTGATTGCCAGTATTGGCGTTCAAGCGGCCACCGCTGAGGTCATAGACCTTTGGTGCATTTTCCCGCTGCGTCCCTGCGAGCGGCGGACCAACGCGGCCAACCAGTTCAGGCGGTCGAGATCCGGTTGGGGTGACAGGACCATCAGCATCATGGACTGTGACTGCTGCTGGAGCCTGCAAAACCGTGGAAATTTCGTACGCGGATGAAAGGCGCGATAGCATCGCTTGCTCAAGTTGTGCAGCAGCGCCGACCTGATCACCTGCGGGGCTCGGCTCTAGGATCAATTGCAAGGTCCGCGACATGGCCCCCGCGATATCGCGCTTTGCCTGCGTCAGCACATCTGACGTCAGCCCAATAACAACTCCGTCATCTTGAAGTGGCCCCAAAACATCAGCCAATTGCGCGATCGCCACATTAAGTTCAGGCGCAAATAGCTGATCCATCGCACCAAGCGTATTGCGCGACCACTGGTCCATATCGACGCCATTATGGTTAACCCCATCCACATCGCGCGAGACCGGTTCAATATTTAATGGTGGGATCGCGAAATAGGTGATCTGATCCTTGTCATATGTCACGCGAATGCCAGCGCCAGCCGCATCATCGCCTGCAAATCGAACAACCCAAAGCGTCCGAACCTCATCGCTTTGCGCATCGGCCACAAGACCTGCTCGCTCTGATAGTTTCATCATACCGCCCTGCCCGTTGAAGTCTCTGAACGCAGCTTCAAAATTTTGTGCGTAAACGATCAAGGACGATTTACCCGGGTCCGTGTCAGGCTCAATCGGACACAGCATGTCGGCAGTACGCGGTTTGGTGTAATCGGGGAATGCGTCACCGCGTCGGGGCATAATATCAGCGGTACTTTGCACCGCTTCAGGCAACTTCGCTGCAAGAGCGTCGGCAAGATGTGCGCTGCGTTCAGCAGTGATGCTGGTCGTTACCGTCATGATGTTGTCGGGCAACGTGCGAATTGTACTGAACGGCACAGGCACTTGCAGCGATAGCCTAAGCGGCTCGACGTCACCATTGGCATCTACAAACGCAACACCCTTAATGTGCAAAGCTATGAGATTCTCGATCCTATCCGCAAAATCGGTCAGTTTTTGAGCCACATCGAGCCCACCGCTTAACAGACTTGACGTCAATTCATGGGTCGTACCTGGGTCTTTTAACTGATTGGAGATCAGCGTGTATTTGCGGGCGAGTGCCTGTAATTGCGTGACAGCATTGGCCCCACTACTTTCGACCGTTTGCGCGGCGATCGCATCAAGCCCGAGCGTGTCAAACTCAAGACAAACGACCAATAACGCCTGATCCGCGGCACTATCAATTGGTGGTGTGAAATAGTGGCTGCCCTGCACCATCGGCCACTGGGTCACATTGAATAGCGGATCATGATAAACACCCGTGGCAGTTGCCTGTGCCTGCGCAGGAAGCGCATTACCAAACAAATCCGTCAGGCGGTATTTTAGACCGACCTGCGCGCCAGCAAGCGCATAGACGTTCTCAGCGTCCACCGTTGCCCGCTGTGCATCAAGAAAACGGTACGCTTCAAAAGCTTGGCGGTAATATTGTGGACCGGCAGTCGCGGTCAAATCAGGCGTACCTCCCTCTGAATCGCTACTGGTGTCTTGCACAGGTGAAAGCGGCAAGCTCCATATTTCACCGGTCTCACCGGACAGGTTTTGCACATTAAATTGCAGCAATTGATACAACGTTGCAGGGTGAATTTCGCCGATTTTAGGTTCAGCAGTATTCTGGTTCTTCCACTCTAATTCGAAACCAAGCTCGCCAGCAGTCAGGCGTGAATGCCACGAAGGAGCGGCGCCTGCCCCGGTAAATATCTCGATGGAAACGGGTTTGTTGACCAGCGCATCTGCGACAACGCAATTTGCGGCCCCAGTCAGAGGAACGCTTGCGACAGGGGCGTCATCAAAAGTTACGAGCACACGGATCGTTGCCACCTGTCCATTGGTGCCATCAATCGGCACCGCATCAGGGCTATCATCGGGAGCCGCATCAGGATTATCAACAGTTGCCGTTTGCGCAAACAGGCGCGCAGGCAGACCCTCGCCGTCAGTGGTCCGATAGAACAAGTAAAAACCAGTCGCATTCACGACGGAAACTTCCCAAATCAAGCGCAAGAAACCCATAGGGTCGGCGTCCAAATTCGCAAACGCAGGGTCCGCATTCGGGGTCGCCGTGAGCGCCCGCATCCGCGACGAGACTTCTTTCGCTTGGTTGACCGTCGATAAGTTCGTGCGCGTCAGCAAGACCCCAGGATCCAGCGCATCACTGCACATTTCTTTGCCGTCTTTATCGAGATAAAGCAGCGAAATATTAGCCGTGCCACTGCCCTCAATAACCTGACGTAGCCGCTCGCGGGAAACGTCATCTGTTGCCCAAACCTGATAAAGGTTCGCCGACACGCCGGATGTTTGCGTGTCTTGTGTCGCCGTAGGTCGACCCGTGCTTACTTGGCTGATTGGTAGATCAAAAATCAATCCGGCCTGACCGTCCACCACCACCACAGGGGTATCGGCGCTTGGATCTTGAGCAATAGCAAGCTTAACTGTCAGGTCATCTTGTTGCCCAGCAAGTGCAAGCAGCGGGGTCGGTAATTGCACGATCGCACGTTTTTTATCGGCAGTATCGGTCCAAACAGACTGACTGCGCGTAGAAAGGCGCATATCAACATCCGCCAGCGGATCGAGGACCGAAAAGGCAATGTTGCCCGCGTCACTGGCAGGCGCAACGTCGCCGGGATCAGGTGTTAAACCCACACCTGACCAAGCAGGCACAGGCATTGGCGGCACCGCATCAGGCAACGGCAACGTCGCTGTCAAAGGCACATTATCTGCGCCATCGACCAGCTCAATCCAAGTAGGCGCGTCAACAATTCCAGCACTGAACGTCAAAGTCGCCGACGCTGTTTGCACAGCACCAGTTGCCGCCACGGGGATCTGCTGACCCGATAGCGCAAAGATCGCGCCCGTCGGTACGTTATGAACGTTGCCGGAAGTGACCGGGTTTGGAACGAGTGCCGGATCGGGCAATTGCTGCCCACCCAAAAGCGCCCGCGAAACGAACCCTGAACTAGAGGCATAGTCAAAATTATCTAACAGATCATCGAGCTCGGTTTGGTCGTCAACTGGGGGCTTGTCTGCTTTTTCGAAGACCAATGAATCCGCGTGCAAAGCAGTAATTACATGCTGCGACAGCATCAGATAAAAATCGGAAAACAAGAATCCACCCATGGTCTTTACGGCCTCGGGTTGCAGGGCGCGCGTATCATAACCAGCGTCCGGTTTGTCGCCAAACAGGCTCAAACCATCGAAGTATAGATCAACCGCTTGCGCGTAGTTATCGGGAATTGGTTGATAGGTTTGGAAGTTGCGTGCAACGCCGTTTGTGGTCATAGTCACCACATCAAACATTGGCAGCACGGTCCATATCTTGTTTTTGTCTTCGGGGTCCGGCTCAACAGCCCCGTCGACGCCGGTGACCTTAAAAGTGACGTTTTGCGCAAAGAACGCTTTGACTTGCACCGCAAAATCCATCGCATCCAATGACTTGAGGTAGACTAACAATGTCTCGAGACGGTCGGAGAAATGTGCCGTATTTGGTTGCGGTTGAGCGGCGGGCATATCAAGCATCCAACATACCATACGCGCAACCAAATCTTCGAAATCAGTGCGGGTGTCGGCGTCGGCTTTACTGTTCAGATCGCGTCCAGATAAAAGTAATAAGCCTACCGTCCCGAATTGATTTTTCTCGACAGTTTTCCCATAAATAGCAGTTCCTTGCAGGGCGAACTTAACGTTAACTGTAACGTGATCCGGCACCGGCGTGCTCCGCATCATCTGGATGTTTGGATCACGTAATTCAGGTGCAAGCCTAGCTGGCGGCATCATAGGTGCGCGTGCAGCCACGTTAATTTCTGCATAGGCTTTGCGCGGAGCATTTAGCTGATCCGTCAACATGCGTTCCTTCGGATTTGACGCGCTGATGATACCGTTTAGTCCAGCTTGTTGCGGACCGTTGACAGACGCCACTCCTGCCGCACCTGTGGTCAAGGTAACCTTATGGCTGATTGTCGTGTGGAAACTGAAATGTACGGTAAAGAAAACAACCTTTATGCTGGCGCGGGCCGTCACGGCCGCATTAATTAGCAGTTCCGTTCCGTACCCGTTTTCCACAGCGATTTCGGCTCTGAAGGAAAAGCTGATCGTCACTGACGCCTTGATGATTGCGAAATCAACGGCGCCTTTGATCAAGACTTGCACTTCAAACGTACCCGCAAACCAATAGGCGTCTGGCGCCTTGGCCACGGAGTTTCCGTCTTTGTCCAACCACGCCAAAAGGCCCTGCATGGTAACCGTAACCGTGATCGATACGGACGCCGAAAACACACCGGATTCAATGCTAACGCCGGCCTCAAGTTGAAAACCGATACCTAAGGCAAGGATCGGATTGAATTGCACAGTCGGGTTCGCACCTGGGTTATTGCCACTGCGCAACTTGGCAAAATAAAACCCGACCCACCCCGTGAGGATATCCCAACTGATGCCAATTGAATTCTTTCCGACAGGCCAACCCACATTGATCCGAAAATCCCCATTGGTATAAACCCACAGCGAAAATCCCGGTAGAACGAGGACAAAGCCGCTCATTGGAATTCGTCGCATGGCGGTCGGCAAATCAACGGCGGCGTAATAGACCCCGAGATTGGGACCTATCTTCTGATATAGAATTTCGAAACGTAGGCCTGACAAAAAGGTCGGCGGTTTATCACCAACTTTAATCTCGAGCCCATACATCGATGGGTCGTTGAACAAGACTTTGATATTGAACGCCTTGATTGAAATATCGGCAGCTATAAACCAGCCCAGCTTGGGATCGTAATAATTTTGGGCCAGATCCGTCAGCACTGCTTCAGGATCGTCCATCGAGAAAATCTTTTCGATGTTGTCGAATATTTCGGTCAGTGGGTCTTCGCTATTGGTGTTTAAGATCGGCGGCGGACCGATACGTTGTCCGAGCCCAAGGTAATGGATTTGGAGCGTTGGGCTGCTTTTTTGGGCTGGGAGCGGGAACGGATAATCAACGACTTTCTGTACCTCCCCCTTGGCTCCATCACCCTTAGTCGTGGGCATGGTCACAGCGGCGGAAATGCCTAGTCCGCTATCCTTATTATAACCGACCATAATGGCATCAACGGTAAAATCAGGCTCAACAGAAACCGTGATCCCTCCAATTTCAGAGGTACCCCCGATCTTAATTGGAGTCGCAAAGCTAAGCTGAAAATGCATGCTCGACCCATTTTCACCGTTTGGCTCTAACCAAATCGACGGGTAAAGTTCGGCATTTGTGAACACATCCCACGGACCCTCAGGGATATCAGGTAAATCGATATCCAGCGGGTCGGCTTTGAGGGCATTGCGAATAAGGTCCCAAATTTCGTGGAACGAAAAACTTTCAAGTGACGCAATGGTGAAGGACACTGGCCCGCTGAACGCCTTCAAATCAGCCTTAAGGCGCAACCCGCCTACAGACAGGTTGGTTGTCGCCGTGACGCTGATTTTGCTGCCTTCGTCTGCCAATGTACTTCTCCAGTTGTGTCAGTTTCCTTGAAAATGCCAAGGAACGAAATTGATCAGCGCGATCTGGACCTATGGCTCGACGTCAGGTGCGCCAAGACGGGTCACGCCAAAACCAAGCGATTCAATTTCCAAGACGCCAAATATTTTGTTCGGTGGCGCATCGCCCGAAGCCGTGACCTTCAACAGAATGGCAATCTCGAACAGGCCAGTTCCTGTGTTGATGTTCAATACCTCTACGATCAACGACATGTCCCAAAACGTTTTCAGAATTGCCTTTATGGATGCGATAGGAATTTCGTCGATCGACGCCTTGATTTGCGCCACAGGGATATTGGCGCCCTCAAATTCTTCGTTGATCCAGTCCAACAAATTCTCTGGTGTTCCAAATTCAATTGACTCCGCCAAGGAAAACTTAAAGCCCTCTTTCGCGATCTGCGTAATGTCCTGACTAGACACTTTAACAACTTGTTTTCCAATAATAAAAGACGCGCCTACGGAAACACTAGTTGTTGCCTTGGGTGGGACCGTTACATCATCTGACATGATATTCTCCTTGGTTAAAATTAAGTTTGAGGGGTGTCATGCGCTGTAGGAGCGGCACCGTCGGTGATCAAAATATGTGCTTCAACGATTTGCACTTTGCCGCCTGCAATGGGTAAAATGATCGGGTTTGGCAGGCTGACATCAACGGTGCTGGGTGGTGACGTTCCATCGATCCAACCCTTGACGGATGACGACCAAAGGCTGGTCAATGCCGCGGTCACGCTGCTCAATGGCAGCACGGGCAAAATCAACGAGAGCGTTTTGTTGAGGTACTTCATCAGATCATTGACGGTACTCATACGCTTTCCCCCTTGGGTTTGTCGGTCGTCGCAGATAGCAGCCAGCCGATGCTGCTGGCATCCGTGACCTTTTCTTTCGCATCTGCGGCATTACCCGAAAATAACAAGAAATCGATCAGAACGCCGGGCGGCAGGCCATAGCCGAAGACCGCCAATTGCACGTTGTCAAATGACAGTGCATACACCGCGCTGCCGTCCTCCAAGTCGACTTTCAACAAGTTGGCACCTTGGAATTTCGTGGAGATAAACCCCTGAAGGTCGAACCCCTGATATCCAGCCGACAACGACGGCAGCGCGATCATGACGCATGCGGCATCATTGTCAGGTACGGTGGGCGATGGCCCCCAACCAAGAATGAGCGATGCGGCCAACCCAGCATGGGCGCCCGAAAGCTCCCCCAAAGATCCCAATGAGATATTATAGTTTAGCCCCTGTCTCTTATACACATCTGACGCTGCCGACGAATAGAGAGGT